>ERZ761596.88-NODE-88-length-22408-cov-18.459401_pt1 | contig 22408 bp, 31 predicted proteins | sample MGYA00512166_ERZ761596 | MGnify/ENA primary metagenome ERZ761596 (study PRJEB28899, sample SAMN03785556) | bioreactor sludge metagenome | biome: EBPR Sludge; feature: EBPR Bioreactor; material: 0.22µm filtered reactor supernatant | place: Saint Lucia: Queensland...
GAGCGCTGCCGTTATGACATTTAAAGCCTGTTTTTTCACGCCTCCTACCATCGACCCCTGCGCATCGCTAAAACGCAAAAGAATTCGTATGCATTGGACATATTTTGCCGATCGCGACAATGCTCTAATGTGGAAATGTAGAAAACCCACAGCTCCATCGACCCAAATTGGTTCGTGCGTTAAAAAATTGAGTGCAAGATTTTACATAGTCTTGCCATTCCTCAAGGAGATTGTCGCTTTTTTTGCGCTGCAACTGAAACCTCACACACAACATGATATTAGATGTTGCAAACCTCTGGATATAACAAGTCAATTCATCATACGGAAAAAACCATTCGGTATACCCAATCCTCTTTGGTTCCATCCTTATTCGATAATTGGAAAATTTCTCGTGAAGTTCTCTTTCATGCTTAATAAAACCGGGGATAACACCAAAAAGTCTTATCCCATCAAATTGTTTATCAAGCACTATTATGCGCGAGTCAAGAGTACGCTTATTGGTTGTCAACCCAATCTTAATCGCGCCATCGGCACGCTGAAGAAAATAGATCATTCAAATCACTCCTCTGCGATTCAGGTAAACCAGATCGCCAATAGCACAAGGGTTCCGACTATCCCCGCCAGCATTAAAACCGAGCAGGGGCAGCCCGCGCCGCTTTTGCCAGTACGTTTTACGCGCCGAACCTTTACGCGCGGAATCATCTTCGTTAGCGCTTTCATCGTCTTCTGTGTTTTCTTTTGCTGGCGCTTGATGTCTTTTGAGCTTCCCATTGTTCTCCACCTTTCTGATAACGGTGAGAACACTATACCGCTGTCTACTCAGCACGCCAACTTACTGCGATTCGGATCGTCTCCCGTGTCCCAGTGCCCGTCGCTTTGCTTCTTCAATGGCATTCACGGCTTCTGGAATTTCAGGGTTGTGCGCACGAATATATTCCTCCAGCGTTTCGGAAAAGCTATTGGCGTTCATTCGTTCTTTGAGCAATTCGAGCATCGCGTGAACCTCGCGTTTCACCTGAACGTTCACATACCCCTCCGTTGTTTTCCTAGACATATTTTCCCCTATATTGTACATGTGTTCTGAATTGTTGTCAAATTGTTTGATTGACAATTCCGCAATTCCATAATATGATTTATTTACAAATAGAGGATACCAGTAAACGCACTGCGATGAAAATATCCGAGCGAAAGGATACACCCCAACGACAAAAATTGAGATACACTTAACCCACGTAACACATGTGTTCTGAAGATTATGATACACTTAAGGAGTAAAAAATGTCCACGTATGCAGCACCACCTGAGGATATTGTGAAGCGACTGGCGATGTTAGGCTGGCAGTGGTTTTTAGTAGTCGCTGATATGCGTGAAGTCGTCAGAGACATCGCCGAGGTCTGCGACAGTCGGGCGTATGCCAGTTTCCACAGCCCGACCTTTGCAGGCGACAAACGAGTCCGGGCGCTTACGCGTCTGGACGATGGTTCATTCCGAGCGCTGGTGAGTGTTGAAGGCGCCTGCCAGCGCTCGGAACTTTTCCTTGCAGCAGACACAAAACTAACCTGTTTCGTGCCTGCCTGAATTTTAACACGAAATCGCCCATCCCGAATTACGGAAATGTGAAGGTAGTAAATTCTATGGTCACAAGTGCAATTATCCCCGCGCAATCCAGCAATCTATCCGCGAACGTTCCCAACCTCGACACCATTCAGGCGGTTTGGAAGCTGGCAGAACTGGCGTCAAAGTCCGGCATGAGCAAGGCGAAAACGGCACAGGATGCCTTCTTTATCGCGATGTACGGGCTTGAGCTTGGCATTCCCCCCATGACATCCCTGCGCACGATTTACAGCGTTTCCGGTGGCGTGCCGACCTGCTCCGGTGAGGCGATGCTGGCGCTCATTCGCCGCTCTGGTAAGGTGCGGGTATCGATTAGTGACAACGCTGAAACGCTGAAAAATGGCAAGGCAGTGGTCAGCATGAAACGCCTTGACAGCGGCGATGAATACACGGCGATCTGGGGCCGGGACGATGACGCCCGCGCCAAACTGAACAGCAACCGTGACAAATATCCGGCGCAGATGTGGACATGGCGCGCGGTCAGTATTGCCGCCAAAGCTCTGTGCAGTGACATCATCGGCGGGTTGTACACGGTTGAAGAACTGGCCCCCAACACCGAACTGGACGAAAACGGTGCGCCTGTTGGGGAGATCATCGAAGGTGAAATCCAGGTCATGAAGCAGCAGCCTACACCTGAGAAGGTTGTCACGCTGCCTACACCGCCGGAAGAACCGCCGCATCCCGTCATCACGACGCAGGAAGCGAAGGAAACGCTGGGCAACGGCACGAACCGCCGCATTGTGACTGACGCCAGCAATATGAACGGCTCGACGCAGTGGGCAAACCCCACGACGCTGGATCAGCTCTATGAAGCGGTAGCCAAGCGCATTGAGGGGATTAGCCACAGCGAAATCCTGCGTTATGCGTCGGTCGATAAGTGGAACAACGAAAAGGCATGGAACGCCAAGTTTAACAGCGGGAAAGAAGCTGTAGCGCACATCCTGAAATCGTGGGAAGTGGATGCGCAGCCGCCAGCGAAGGGCTGGACCGAAGACGAAAAGGCGATCTTCGCCAACTGGATCATGGACAACTTCGGCAAGTCGGTGGAGCAGGTCGAGCGCGAGATGGAAGTCACATTCTACAGCGCGTACAAGTCCCCGATAGACGCTACACACGCCATCGTCCAGCGCGCGACACAGGAGCAGTGGGACGTGTGTTCAACGGTTGCCTTCTACAACGGGCAGTACATCGACTTCAAAACTGCTGTCGGCATGATCCGCGTCTATGGGCGCTCGACTGAGTTTAAAAAGTCGGTGGGGGAAGCCTACTACAGCGCCAACCACATCGAGTCCTGGGTCACGGATAACAAGCCGAAGGCGGTGGCCCCTGTGCGTCTGAAGTGGGCAGTGAAGGGTGAAGGCGACAAGTCGTATTACATCAGCGACAAGGGGCAGCAGACGCCCGCCGAAGCTGCGCCCGTTGCGGCGGGGACTGTGGAGATACCGGACGATCAGATTCCGTTTTGATCTTTAACATCCTACCTGCCAGATGACGGTTGTAATTTTGTCGGAGATGCGTTAAAAATAACGCAGCTCAATTGAGTGGGGTGGAAATAAAAACGCCCCGTTTCCGGGGCATCTGGTAGGTAGCTATAACATCGGGACGCTCAGCGGTGCGAACGCGCAGCGTCACAGTCTCACCACACGCCTTTAGTCTAGCGGAGGCGTGTGGGTTTGTCAAACATTCGTTATAACCAAAGAACAGATGAGCTATGGATGAGTGGGTCAAAGGCTGGTTAGCCAGCGAAAATGCGCAGCGGGATGTTATCGCCGTGAAGCGCATCTATGTAGACATTAACGATGGTGATTTGATTGATGGCATTATGTTCAGTCAGATTATGTTCTGGCATGGGTTTAATCTCGAAACGGGTAAACCGCGCATGACGATCCAGCGCGATGGGGAATTATGGCTGGCGAAACGTGCAAAGGACTGGTGGGATGAATGCCGCATTACTGAGCGCTATTCCCGCGATTGTATTAAACGCCTTGCCAAGCGTGGGTTAATCATTGTCAGGACATGGAAATTTAATGATGTCCCGACGACTCACCTGCGCATTAACTGGCCAGAATTTAAAAATCGTGTGCAGTCGATTTTACAGAATCCGCAAATTGGATTTGACGAAAATCGTCAAATGGACTTAACGAAAATCGTCAAATCCATAACAGAGAGTACTACAGAGATAACTACAAAGAATAGAGATTCTTTGCCTGCGGCAATCTCACAGGATGACTTTCGTCAAATCGAAACCGTTTCGCCTTCAGGAGAAACAGGGACAGATCCCAGCGCTGCAAACGAAAAGAATACAACCGCAGTCCCAGCGGCCAAGGGACGGTTCACCGCCAGCAAGTATTATCCGGTGAATGAAGCAAAACAGGAGGTGTACGCCAAGACCTACACGCCAAAGGACTACGCCCCACTGCTGGAAGCATGGGCGAAACATGGCATCGTTCCTGTGAAGGGCAGTGTACTCAATGCTGATGCGAAGTATGCGACCTACAAGCTGACCAAACCGCCCGCGAAACGCAGCCCGACCTTTGACGCGATTGCCGAGTGCGGCTGGCACATGCGCCCCGGCTTCAGTCCTGAAGTCTTAAACGGTAACGCGGGACGTGTGGGTAAGGTGATTACCTGCCTTGCCGAACATCTGGGCAAGACCTACAACGAAGTGAACGAAGACGCCATGATTGCCCAGCGGGTACGGGCTGTATATGCGCAGTGGAAGGTGAATAAACCCAACGCCGACCCGCCCAAAGATCCCGCAGCCTTTATTTCCGCATGGGAAGAATTTACAGCGCCAGCGCCAGCACGCCCGTCCCAGCAGCCCGCGCCTGCAACTCGTGAAATCAGCGCCGATGAACGCGCCGAACTTGCCCGTAAGATGGCCGAAAAGAAAGCGACCTTATTCTCATGACTCAACAACCTACTCCCGCCCCGGCATTAAATGTGCCGTTCAGCCAGGAAGCCGAGGAAGCCGTAATTGGCGCGGTGCTGGTCAATCCTGTTGTGATGCCCGATATCGCCGCGATCCTCAAGCCGGAGGATTTTTTCCTGATCCGTCACCGCTACATCTGGCAGGCTATGCTGCGACTGCTGGAACAGAAAAAAGCGATTGATTACCTGACAGTGGTCGAAGAACTGAAAGCCTTTAAACAGCTTGAGGCTATCGGTGGCGATACCTATCTCATCAGCCTGTTTCGCAATACACCGAGTTCAGTATACGCCGAAACCTATGCCCGCCTGGTGGAACGCGCGTCCATTCGCCGTAAGCTGCTGAGCGCGTCGGATGAAATACGCGGGCTGGCGCTCAACGAAACCATGCCCGTAGAGCAGATCGTGAGCAAGGCTGAGGAACGTTTATTCACCGTTACCGAACACGCGCTGCCCAACGATACCGTCACCATGCGTGAAGCCTCTATCGCCTTTTACAACCAGATAGAACAGCAGGTGAACAATCCCATTCACGGGCTGAAGGGCATCCCGACAGGCTTTACCGAAGTGGATACGCTGCTGGACGGGCTTCAGCGTAAGTTTTATATCCTCGGTGGACGCCCGCGCATGGGTAAAACCGCGCTGTTTCTGGCGATTGCGCTGCATGTCGCACGCATGGGTAAAAGAGTGCTATTTCTGTCGATGGAGATGGAAGTCGAGGAAATCATGAGCCGCCTCTATTCGATGATTTCCGGCATCCCGTCCCGCACCATTACGCACGGCGATCTGGATACAACGTTGTGGGAACGGTTTGTTGAGTCCATTGGCGAAGGTGGCAAGCTACCACTTTTTATCGACGACTCCAAAGCGCTGTCCCCGCGTCAGGTGGAAGTGAAAGCCAACCGCATTGCCCGTAAACATGGCGATTTAGACCTGCTGATCGTCGATGGCATTTATAAGATGTCACCGGGCAAACGCATCGGGGAGCGCCGCCTTGAGGTCTCACACATCGCTTCCAAACTGAAAGACATGACGGGCAAACGTGAATTGAACGTGCCGATACTGGCGACGCATCAGTTATCGCGCGGCGTCGATGACCGCAAGGATAAACGCCCTGTGTTGAGCGACTTAAAAGAGTCGGGTGATCTGGAAGCTGAGGCCGATGTGGTGATGTTTCTGTATCGTGATGTGGTCTATAACCCCGCATCGGAGTTTCCGAATACTGCTGAACTGATCGTCGCCAAGCAGCGCGACGGTGGCGAGGGGACGGTAACACTGTATTTCGAGAAGACGCTCACCCGTTTTGCCAATGCCGCTGTCCGTGATATTGACCTGGCGCTGTTATGACCATCACGCTCTATCGTTTTGATACTCAGTATCATGTGGTGACAGGGGACGATGCGCTGCGGCTGCACGATTACGGCTACCCGCTGGCGGTTAAACAGGAACCGTATGCCGTGTTCATTCCGGCGGACAGTATCGGCTTTCACGTCTGGCAGATACTGGCGCATGAGGACATCAGACTGGCAGAAAAAACCATTACCGTCACCAGCAGAACCGCCTATTTACGGGCGTGGCAGCGCTTCACCGGACGCCTGCGCACGAAGTCATGGAAACAGGCCAAAGCCGACTTTGAATTTGAGACGCACGCCATGATTATTGTCGCTGAGGATGTGCCGGAGCAGATGCCGCTGCTGTAACCAAAAACGCCCCTTTCGGAGCGCTGTTGGCTGTTCGATGACCAATCAAACATCAGATGCATGGTTACACCCATGCATCTTTTATTATCCACAATTGGCGCGGGGTGTCAATTTTGCTTGTTGACAATACTATACATTGTATAGTACTATTGTAAATGAAGGTAACACCATAACGATGACCACCGTTTAAACATCAGCGTAAGGATTAAATCTATGACAACACGCACGACACACAAGGAAGGCACAGACCGCCGCCGCGTTGAACCGGAGTTTTCACCTACAGGTGAAACCAGCGTCGAGCAGCCTTTGCCGGAAGACTCGCAGCAGACCGTGACGCCGGAAGGCACAGACACTGCCGAACTGGAAGCGAACCCCGATGGGATGCTGGCGTTCTGGCAGGCGCTGCGCACGATTGGCGAACTGCACCGCGACGGATACCGTTTGCTGCATGGCGCGCTGATCCGCGTGGATGCGCCGCGCTGGACACGCGGCCTGTGGTGGTGTGAACTCTGGTACTGGTCAGCGCCCTACGGCGAGATGCGCCGCGCTGCTGGCTGGGGTTACGAACGGGACGCGGCGGTGTTCAAGGGACTGCGCAACTGGCGACAGGGCCGTAGCTCCCGCTTTATCATCCCCGGTTCGCGTGTGGATGAAACCGACGATCAGGAAGTGTATGAGGACACTCCCACTTTCACGCGCTCCTACACCCGCCGTTTGCATCCTGCCCGCATCGGGGCCTACCGCGTGATGGGGGTCTAACATGATTACCGCCAACTACTTCACAGCACGTTTGGACATGATCGTGCAGGCACACAATGCCGGACACGCGGAGAGTTATTTTGACTTTTTTGTCCCCGGCTACCGTCTGACGATTGCGCCGCATCGCGATCATGACTACGCCCCCGCGCTGGTGGTGGAAGTCCCCGCGCCGAATCTGGTGCGCGTGGCACAGGTCGAGCGGGATACGCCTGTTGTCGAAGCGGTCTTTTACACCGCCAACATCGGCGGCTGGGTGCCCATCGGGATACGCCGCCTGTACAGCGATTATTACCGCCCGTTTGCGCGACTGTCGCACGACTTCTGCCACATCACCGCATTCACCAGCGAACGCCAGTTACGTGAGGCAGTGGTGTACTGCAATACCAGTTGGTACAGCCGTTTGCAGACGCAGGGCTTTTTACGCCTGCGCCCGCTGACGATCACCAGTCATGTCACTGAACTTGATCTGCTCGATGTACGTTCTTTAGTGCTGGCATAGGGGGAACCATGACCACATTAACAGCATTCCAGCAATCCATTTTGTCCCGCGTGCAGTCGGGTATCCTGCCGCACAGTAAGACCAACCCGCCGCAGCGTAACACGCTCCACCACCTGCGCAGTCTGAGCCTGGTCGATTTTCGCGCGGGCGAAGATGATTTTGAATGGTTCGCCATGCCGCAGGAAACCGAAACACAGGAGGCAACTGCCGTTGTGCCCGTCGAGCCTGAAACCGAATTTGTCCCGCGTAAGGGGATGTTAGTCGCGTTCCAGAAGGCGTTTGCTGCGAAGGACACGACGTGGTATGAGGGTGTGTATTGGGGCGTATACGCAGGCAATCCGAAGCTGCACATGATCCGCTTCGGTGGCATCTCCGAACCCGCGTGGGCTGTGCGTTCACTGGATGGGCAGGTCGCCAAACCTGCCGCAGTGCAAGGGCAGATCGTCATGCCCAAACCTGAAACGTCGATGGACGCGCTGGCGAAACTGGCGCTGAAGAAAGTCTTCGGCATCGAAGACCAGCCGCAGACCATCCCGCACAACGGCATCGAGGATGCCGCGTTTACTGAAGTCGTGCCTTACATGTTCCCGCTGGTGATTGATGTCGCCAATTGGGAGCGTATGGTGAACGCGGAACTGGCGCACCGTGTCACCGAGCGCATTCACGCGATGCTGACGGAACCGCAGGCTGAAGCACAACCCGAACCGCAGGAAGACATCTTCGACGGGCTGGCCGAATTCACGCTGCTGCCCTCGGTGACGCCGCTGCGGGAACGGCGTGCGGTGCTGCTGCCAGCGGTGGACGTAACCCCCGCCATGTTCAAACAGGCGCATCGCGGGCTGGTGACGACAGCAGTCCGTGTCCACAACCGCCGACATGGTCGCTACTGGACGGTGGGGCGCTGGTCGTCGCGTTTGGCGCTGGTGCTGCTGTGGGATGGCACGCTGCTGCTGCTGGATGGGCCGCTGGCCTATGAAGTCAGACCGCGCAAACTCGACACGCTGAACACGCTGTTTAATGCGTGGGCTGGACAGGGCTGGAATAAGAAACTGGCAAACGTATGAGTGAGCAGATCAGGGCGCTCTTAGAAACCAATCACATCAGCGTGACAGCAGTGGAACAGGTCACCAACACGCACTGGTATCAGGTGTGGCTGAAGGGTAAGTTCAGCCGTAAGGCCGTGGCCTTTGCCCTGAGAGGCTCAACGTTTGAATGTGTTGGTGGTGGACACTATCACGGCAAAGCACTGGCAATTGTCGCTGTGAGGATGGACTAATGAGCGACGAATGCGCCGCCGCCCTGAAACGCCTCAAGCCGCTTCAGGGCATGGAAATCAGCGCAGATGGGGAGGTCGTCAGCATTCGCCACCATGCGCCCATCGCCGTGTTTGACCCGCTGGAAACGCTTGCCCGCCAGCATCAGTACAGGGTGACGCGGCGCGGGTGCGATCTGGAAGCGTGGTCGCAGTATTACGTGCGTTTGGAAATGAGGAGAGTACCGTGAGCGATTATCAACAATTTTTAATCAACAAATTCCAGACCGCTAAACCAATCGGCTTTGAGGTTTCAGAAAGTGACATCAACCCAAAGGCGTTTAAGTTTCAAAACGCCACGATCCGATGGGGTTTGTACCTTGCCCGCGCCGCCTATTTTCAGGAGTGCGGCATGGGCAAGAGTCTGCAGGAACTTGAATGGGCGCGGCATGTAACACAGCACACAAAGCGCCCTGTGATTATCCTTGAACCGCTGGCCGTTGCACAACAAACTGTGAGCGAAGCGGGGAAGTTCGATATTCAGGCAGATGTTCAATATGCCAGATCGCAGGATGAAGTTGGCAGCGCGCAGATTGTTGTCACCAACTATGAACGCCTGCACCTCTTTGACCCCGCGCGGTTTTCAGGTGTTGTGCTGGATGAAGCCTCAATCCTGAAAAATCTAGGGGGCAAGACCTTCTGGAGACTCGTGCGCGCGTTTGCTGATACCCGATTTAAGCTGGTCGCAACAGCAACCCCTGCACCGAACGACTTTGTTGAGTTCAGCAATCAGTCAACCTTTTTGGGCATCATGCACTTTAAAGAAGTGCTTGCGCGCTGGTTCATGGGAGATAGCAAACTTGCCCGCAGCGCTATCCTGAAAAAACATGCTGAAGCTGATTTCTGGCGCTGGTTAACCAGTTGGGCTGTATGTTTGTCTACTCCCGCCGACCTGGGGCCTGAATATGCGATGCACGGATATGATCTCCCGCCATTGCATTTACTAGAGCACCGGTTATCTGCCAGTCAGGATACGATTGACCGCGCTCATCGGGAAGGGATGCTGCTGCCTGACACCAATCCCAACTCGACGACTCTACATAAGGTCAAGCGTGAAAGCCTCAAGGATCGCGTTCACAAAGCTCTTGAGCTGGTTGAAGCGCTGCCCACTGATGCGCCGTGTATCGTGTGGTGTGACACCAACTACGAAGCGGATGCGCTGATGAAGGCCCTGCCACAATCTATTGAGGTGCGCGGCTCTCACACCCTTGAACAGAAGGAAGACCGTCTAAACGCCTTCACAATGGGCAAGGAACGCCTTCTTATCACCAAGCCAGAGATCGCAGGCTTCGGCCTGAATTGGCAGCATTGCGCTGACATGGTGTTTGTCGGTGTGTCCTTCTCTTTTGAGAAAACCTATCAGGCGCTGCGCCGCTCCTATCGCTTTGGGCAGACTAAACCTGTGAATGCACACCTGATCTACGCCGAAACAGAGGGGAGCGTGCTGGCGATTTTAAAAGCGAAACAACGTGCATTTGCTGAACAGCAGCAAAAGATGAACGCCGCGATGCTCGAACATGGGCTGTTTCGCAGCAGTAAAAAGCCCGTGTTGGCATCGGCACAGGGCGCAAAATCAATCATTTTACCCGCGTGGCTTAAGAGTTACTCGGAATTGGAAGAAGGGTTATCGGCATGAACGATGTGAAGGTCATTAATCAGGCTCAGGGAAATAACTGGGTGCTGTATCAGGGCGATTGTGTGCAGGTTATCAAAGGAATTCCAGACAATTCGCTTGACCTGACAGTATCCAGTCCCCCGTTTGGACAGCTTTATATCTATAGCGATTCTGAAGCTGACATGGGCAACAGCGCCAATGACGATGAGTTTTTCACGCATTATGAATTCCTCATCAAGGAAATGTATCGCGCCACTCGTCCGGGGCGATTGAATGTGGTTCACTGCAAAGACCTCCCAGCGTTCCGTAATCGCGATGGCGCGATGGGGTTAATTGATTTCCCCGGCAAGATCATTCGCGCCTTTGAAAACGCAGTGAATCCTGAACCTAAATTAGACGCCGAAGCTCTTAAATCCGCGCCCAGCATCGAAGCCGTGCGCGCTCTACTCGAAGCCCATCAAGAGGCCGTTGCTAAGTGGAAGAAGTCCCCCAATTGGCAATTCCATAGTCGCGTGACGATCTGGAAAGACCCTGTGATTGAAATGGAGCGCACGAAGAACAACGGGCTTCTACATCGGAATTTTGTCTCCAATACAGAAGTTTGTCGGCAGGGGATGGCAGATTATCTCATTGTATTCCGCAAATGGGGTGGAGATGAAACATTTGAAGTTCCGGTCCAACAGCGCCGTGTTATGGGGGATTACATCGGAGGGAAAGCGCCCGAAGAATGGGAAATTCGCCCCAACAAACGGACACGCGAGAATAACTACAGCATTGCCGTGTGGCAGCGTTACGCCTCACCCGTCTGGATGGACGTGCAACAGACAAATGTCCTGAATTATGAGCAGGTTAAAGACGCCAAAGACGAAAAACACATCTGCCCGCTTCAACTGGATGTCATTCGCCGCTGCATTGACCTGTGGAGCAATAAAGGGGACGTGGTATTTGACCCCTTTGCCGGAATTGGCTCAACCGCTTATGAAGCGGTGCGTTTGGGGCGTCGCGCCGTTGGCATTGAACTTAAGGAGTCCTACTGGAAAGGGGCAATTAAATATTGCTCACAGGCAGAAATTGAGGTCGCTCAACCAACATTATTCGACCTGTTAGAACAGCACCAAGCCGCGCAGATTGAAACAGCGGAGGGGTTATGACCCACAACTACCGCAGCGAAGGCTTCACACCCATCGAACGCCCACAGCAGATGGCCGATCATGCGCGCGTCGTGGAACTGGAACGCGAAGTAACCCGCCTTGAGTCTGTGCTGGCCGACATCTGCACGCTGACACGCGACCAGTGGCTTACGCCCATCGAAACGCTGTTAAAAATACGCGCCAGGTGTCAGGAGGTGCAGCGGTGATTATCCTCTACACCCCGCCGCCAAGCGCTATCGTCCCTGTAGCGCCCGCCGTGACCCGCCGCGAGGCTACCTACCGCAAACACAAACGTTCGTGGTGGATGCCAGTGGACTACGACTCGCAGTGTTTGATGCATAAGCGCCTGCTGCAAAGCGGCTGGAAGCCCGCGCGCTGGGAGGTGGTGGCGTGAATACCTGTACTGTCTGCGGCACACCTATTGCCGCCAGTCGTAAATACTGCAAAAATGGACACAAAATCACGGCGTACCGTCGCCGTGTGCAGCGCGGCGCAAAAGGCGCAAAACAGGCGTTAGACGTGGTTCGGCAGACTACGCCTGTAAAGTCCCCTGAGGCGTCTCAAAACGCCAAAAAAGGGGCGTCAGCCTTTAACGACAGCGAATGGATGCGCAAATCCACAGCGCAAATAAAAAGCCTGTCGGCGCGCTGGGGCGATGTGTACGAAGGCACGATGCTGCGCAAGCGCTGGTTGGGGACGGGCAAAAACGCCAAAGCGCTGGCCCCGGTCTACATGGACGTGGATACGCTTTCGCTGCCCGAACGACAGGCACGCGCCTTTGAGATGGCAGACCGCTACAAATTGTTTGAGGTGGTGGTGGATGGCGTGCTGTACCCCAAGCCGCTGGATGGCTGGCATGTCTGGCGCTCCTCGGATGAACTGCTGGACTACGTGCTGCGTGAAAAGAAACTGCCAGAGGGGGAAATTCGCTTCCGCCTGGCCTTACGCCAACTGGAACGGGCGCGGCACGACCTTGACTTTGTGTTTCATCTGACCCCACCGCAGCCGGAACACTGGCAGGAGTCTTTGCGCTTCCAGCAGCAGATGTTAGACACCGCGCGTAAGGGCAGCGATAAGGCGCACATCGCCAAACTGGAACGGCGCGTGAATGCGCTGGAACGGGCAATTAATGCACAGGTGGCAGTCGATAATCACGCGCGCTACAATGAAAAAGAGAAGGAGCCAACATGGCAAAACGAAGCCATCTGTACCACAAAATGATTCCCTACAACCCACGCATCGAAGCGCTGGTACGGGTTATCGGGGATGCGCTGGCGGCGCATATGATCCGCACGCCGCTGCCGCTGCCTATTCCGCTGCCTGCCCTGATGCCGAACCTGAAACTGTCATGGCAAGGGACAGGGGAATACAACGTCTCGCTGCTGCTGGAAGGCGCGCTCATAAAAACCGCATGGGACATTCAACGCATCGACCACGACACCCTGAAGCGCTATGTACAGTTTTACCTGGACAATCGCAGTCTGGAAGCCAATGCCGCGCTGGCCCCTGATCCTGAAGCCTCACACGCCGGGGAGCGTTACGTCGAACTGCGCAACGAGGACAGCGTGGCGGCTGTGGAAACGATTGCCCGCGCGCTGGAAGATGCGGGGTTCAAGCTGTCGAGCGTCAACAAAAAGGACAGCGTGCGCGGCAAGGTGGGGGAGGTCGTGCCGAACTTCAAAGCGACGGCGCTGGTGGCGCTGTGTTACTGCGCCGATGTGCTGAGTGTGCAGGAGGGGTGACAATATGGCGCGACTGATACAGGGGTCTATCTCGTTAGGCTTTTCTGGAATGCCGTCTTACCTGAAGGGACAGTCTACCTATTCGCCGGATGTTCCTCTTGCCGCCGCGTTAAGTGCAGCGCTGTGGCTCAATGTGGAAAAGTCGAGAGAGATCGGCAAACAGCTAAACCTGATCGGCAAAGGGGACTGTCTGTACATGGCAGAAACCATTAAAGCCACCTATCCCCATTTGAAAATGATGCGCGGCGCGGTGCAGTTTGAACGCGGGTTTACGGTTCACACTCATTTCTGGCTGATGGGTGACGGGGAAATCATTGATGTTCGTTATCTGGACGACCCACCAGTACGTTACCTCATTGGAAACTATTTTGAGAGCGCTGTACGCGTCCGGTCTAATGACTGCCAATGGTCTGGTATTTACAACTGGCACTTACCTGCAAAGTGGAAGTCGCGCACGATTGCCGCGTACAGGCGATGCGACGAACAACGAACTATGGGCGTGCCGCTGGTGTATCGCCGTGTAAGGAAGGAACTAAAATGATGTACAATCGGGGCATGGAGTTGATTATGCCTGAATACACGACAGATGAAGCCGCCGCAAAGTTGAACCTGAAAAGCGCGTCTACCATTCGTCATGCTATACGACGCGGCGAACTGGTAGCGAACAAGCGCGGACGAGATTTGTTCATCGAGGAGTCTGAACTGATGCGATGGGCAGAAACCCACCAGCCTAAACCGCGCAAACCGTACACCAAACGCAACCGCTAAACGAACCCCCTGTTGTTGGGGGTTTTTATTTATTGACAATATCACGCATGAGTGATATATTAGATACATAGTCAAATGACGCACACGGAGACACGAACATGAACGCAGCAATTAATTGGTTGACCAGCAAGACAGTAGCCGCCGAATACAGCGAAACAGGACTTCGCGTTTTCAACGGCACACTTCCTGCGAAGATGGCAGCCGATGTGCGCAAGTGGTTTGCCGCTAATGGGCAGTATCGCGACTGCGGTACACAGTCCGCTTACAGCGCCCATGTTGGCGGGTTTGCCTATACGCTGCGTCACAAGATTAGCAAGTCGGCATACAACACCGTGATTTTCACGGTTGAGCCGGAATGCGACCCCGATCAGGAACAGACCGTTAGCTGGTGGGCAGACTAGCCCACCTTAGAGGCATCAGGAGTAACCGAAAATGGCTATCAATCTTTCAACCTTCCCCCTTGTTTCAACAATTACGCAGTGGTTTATTGCCCCTTCTGAAGACATTGCCGATTACAGCGATGGCGACATTGACGACGACATTATCCTGCAAGGGGATGTGGTGCTGGTGCTGACGACACACCCCGCGTATGGGGACATCTGCGGTGAAGTCATTGATGTGGACTACGAACACGAACTGTCATACCGCGTGGCGTACCAGATCGAAGGGCGCTGGACTGCCCGCTGGTATGCGCTTGAGGACATTGCAAAGGTTTATTAAAGGGTTCGAGCCTGATTGCCAACAGCTTGGCGGCAAAAGCAATCAGGCTCAGCCTAGCCCCGTAAGGTTAGACACAAGGATTGTATCATGACTCTTGAGATGTTCCCCCTAGACCCCAATTTTGATGAGAGTATCCGCAGCATCAAACAGCGTGATAAGACTGTCTATTCTATCGTTGACATTATTGCGCAAATCACAGGCAGTAAAGATGCTGCACAATACTGGCGCGACACCAAAAAACGTCTTCAAAAAGAGGGGTTTGAAAGTCAAGAAAAAATCTTGAGTTTGAAAGCTCCCGCCAAAGATGGCAAACTGCGCTACTTTGATTTCGCAGACGCACATACCTGCTTGCGCATCATTCAATCCATCCCCTCCCCGAAAGCGGAACCTATTCGCCAGTGGCTTGCGACATTAGCCGTTGAGCGCCTCGAACAACAGGCAGACCCCGAATTAGGCGTGCAACGATCTGTAGATTTCGCATCTACAGTTTATCGCAAGCAAGGGAAGGATGATGCGTGGATTGAAAGTCGCCAGCGTGGCATTCTGAAACGTAAGACCGCAATGGACGCCGCCGCGCTCCATGCCGCTGAACAATTTTCTTATGGCGAACTGACCAACATTGAATACGTGCAACTGTTCAGACGCAAGGCTGCTGAACTGAAATCGCAGCTTGGCGGACGTAACCCGCGCGACTCCATGACCCGCCTTGCCCTGATCGCTATCGAATGGACGGAAGCCGCTTTTGAAGAACTGCTGAAACAGCGCGGGAGCAAACTCACGCGCGATGAACTCTACGCCGCTATGCGCCAGTGTGCCGGAAGTGTTGGCGCAACGGTACAGCAAATGCAATCCACACTCGGAATCGACCTTGCTACGGGTAAACCCCTGCTGCCTAAAGGAGACTGACATGCTCACCCCCAAACAACGCGCCGCCATGTACCTGCTGCTGTCCGAATTAGACCAGACCATCGAGGCGCACGCCTTTCGCCTTGCCAGCGCTGAAACGAAGGCATACCCCACACCGTTTGAAGTGGACGATGCCCGCGATGTGCTGGTGGCACAGCTTGCGACGTTCCTCACCTACAGCAGCAGCGGCATCCAGATCAGCATCGCCCCGGAGGGGGACGCCTTTACGCTCTTTGGTGTCGGGCTGGATGGCGCAACCGGATTTGCAGTCGTGACCCTGCCCGCAGAAGAACTGGCCGCGCTGCCTGAAACGCCTGAAGAAAATACGCTCATCGCTACAGGCACAGAAACAACCTATTGGGGTGAGGTGAACGTGTATCAACTGACGACAGGGGAATTGCAAGTAAACGTCGGGCCGGACGCTGAGGGCAAGGTGCGCGTCACGATTTACGACGCCATTCCGCCCACCAGAGTCTACGGTTATGAATTTAACGTGCTGCTCACGCCGTAATAAAAATGCCCCGTTTTGGGGCATTCTCAGCTATTGCAGCAGGGTCACCAGTTTGGCAATCACCCCGCCTGTGTCGCGTGCTGCTTCGCGGTCAATCCATGCTAATTCGCTGGCATCAAACGCGCCACGCCATGACGGTTTAGGCGGTGGTGGTAACGGCGTTGGGGCAGGTGGGGGCGTAGGCGGTGTCGTTTCCAGACGCAGCAGCCATGCCGCGATCCAGCCTGTAATCCCTTCCGGCGTCTGCACCTGTATCCACATGTCGATATGCCCGACCATTGCTTCCGCATTTTCCGGCCCCACGACCTTCAGACGCTGTGCGGGGGTGACAGTGGTGATCGGCGTGTTGTTCAGCGTCGGCTGTGGACGCAGGTTCACATAATCCCTGTCGGCACGCAGGTACAGCGGCGCGGGTGTTGGCGCGGGTGTTGGCACGGGAACAGGTGTGGGCTTCGGTGCTGGTGCTGGCGTTACCACGACAGGGTTCAGCCCGATACACGCGTCCAAAATATCCGTGTGCGCCAGCCAGTTATGGGGCCGCTGGTCGCCATCTTTATCGGACAGCATGTACAGCGCGTAGCCCTTGATACGCGGGTTTCTGGCGCGGATTTGCCCATGCCAGCGCAGTTGGGCCACAATCGCGTCTTTAAACGTCAGGTGTGGGAACTTCCAGCGCGTGACGTTGGGCAGGGTGCGAATGCCGCCGACCTTGCGTTCCCCGACGCAGACATTCAGATCATCCCCGGCAATGGCATTGGCACGCGCCCAGGTGTCGCGTAAATCCCATTCATCGCCAAAATAATCGTAGATACATTCGCCAATGAACATGTCATGTTCGGGGATCCCGAGTTCCAGCGCGTAGCGGTTGAGCCACATATCGCGGAACAGATGACGCGTCTGGTAGGGGCGCGATTCAATGTCCTCAAAGGTCGGCCAGTCCTGTTCGTAACGCAGCAGATCAGGATCGGTCATGATGGAACGCATGTAGGCATCGTCATACGTGCCCGCAGGCGCGACCAGTCCGGTGTAATCGTGGATGTCAATTTGCACCGTCCCGCGCAGCGCTCCGGCGACCTTCAGCGCATCGGCCCAGCCGCCCTTACGGATGTCGCGCGGGTCATCGGTGAACATCGTCAGGAATTGCGCGGGAAACCCCCACATATCCACCTTTAAGCCCTGCCTGTCCGCTTCTTCCATGACCTGCACGCTGTAGCGCATAAAATCGCCAAATTCGGCAGGAGACGGGGCTGGTTCGCAGCAGAACGTGACACGGTAGGGACGCCCCTCAAGCCGCGCTCTGGCATTGGTTACCCACACCTTAGCGGGCATCAGTTTCCACTGGCTGTTTTCGTTTTCGGCGTAGGGACGGTAGATGATGTCCGCATTGGGCAGACGTGCCTGAAGCTGGTCAGGGAATTCCAAACGAAAAGCCCCTGTTACGGGGTCAATCGAACCGCAGACTTTAGCGGTGGTGGGGTTGAGGCGGGTGAACCAGTCCAGCACCCACTGTTTGTTATTGATGTGCGCTGGTTCTACCCATGCGGTCAGCAGACTTGGCATCGTTAGCCTACTGCTTCGCCGCTGTCCGGTTTAGGATGCAGCACTTCGCCTAAATCCACGACTTCCTGACGGATACGCTTAAAGGCTTCATCATCGCCTTTAAAATTAGGGGTGAGAGCTTCAGCCAGTCGTTGCAGACTTTCCGTAATGCCGACAAGCTTATCAAAGGACTGCTGTGGGACGAGGTCACCCGCCGCTTTTGCCAGTTCAACGTTGGCCTTCAACACAGGCACAACAAACATGCGAATACCCGCGAAAATCGTCAGAATGAACGCCAGCAGGGTAATCAAAACCTGCTCGAACGAAAAGCCATTATTGACCACGGTCACGGGCTGTTCATCAACAATTGGCGCAGTTTCCGTCACTTCGGCAGGGGCTGCGGTGGTATCGATGATCATCACCGATTCCGTTCCTTCATCGACCAGGGGCGCAGCGTCCTGCGCCCCTTCGGGCGTGGCGTCCGGCGCGGCATCTTCAGCGCGGGCAAAACTCACCAGCGCCACAAACAACAGTAGGGCAATCAACAGGCGTACAAGTCTCATTTCGGTTTCTCCTTATCGGCTAAACTATCGGTTTCATGTTCACCACTGGCGGGGATGATTTCGGCTTTAATCACCGTCTCCCCGCTGGCGTTTTTCACATCTTCAAACATCAGCGTTCCGGCGGGCAGCGCACTTTTGTCCTTGGCCGCTTTTAACATCTCCACTTCCTCTTTCAGTTGCGAGTTTTCCGCCTTCAGCGTCTTGTTTTCACTTTCCAGCAGGCGCACGCGTTCCGCCAGTTCTGAGATGCGTGCGCGCCATTCGTCGCGCTGACGTTCAAATTCCTGCTGGTCACGTTCCCGCAGCGATACCAGGCTGTGCTGTTCGGCATTTGCCATTTTTAATTGGTCATTCATCGACTTCAATTGGGCACGCAGATCCGCCACTTCCTCACGCAGCGGGCGCAGCTTCAGCACTTCGGCCTGTAGTTTTTCCAGTTCAGTGTCCCGCCGCGAACCGTGTTCGACGTACTTTTCAAGGCGTTTAATCAGGCGCGTGATTTCCTCTTTGGCTTCGGCGAGGTCGGTGCGGGTCTGCTGAAGTTCCGTTGTGGTTTTATCCAGCGTATCCTTCATGTCGCCCTTGCTCACGATCAATTCACTGATTCGCGCGTTCGCCAGTTCGTTTTTCTCACGCTGCTCATCGCGGTCTTTCTGTGCCAGTAAAAACTGTTGTTTGTTAAACTCGCGTTCCTTATTGAGTTCATCGAAGGCGTCATTAATCAGCGATTGCGCCGCCTGCTGCGTGGTCGCAATCAATTCCTGTTCCCGCGCTTTCTGTCTGGCTTCATCGCGTGTTTTTTCACGCCGCATTTTAATGCTGATGCCGAGATAAGTGACAATCCCTGTAGCGAATGTCCCTATAATGCCCAGCACGGCATTCAGGGTTTCAGTTTCCATCTCGGTTACACATTCTGTTATACTTGTCCATGTAAGCCGCCTCCAACGCGGTTTGCCGCCTCCCGGTGGTTCGCGCCATGCGGGAGGGTTCGTTAAGTGTTATAGAACAGATGTACAAAATCTTACACCTTTTTTAAGGTGCTGACAACTCTAAGTCTGTGCTGTGCTGCCAGCCAACGGTGTTGACCCCAAACGGCTCAGGGTAGTATTCCGTTTCCGTCAGCACGCGGGTTAACCCGTAGTCGGGATTAGAGGACGCAAACACGACAAAGACACGCGCTGACAGTGTGCCGTAAATCAGCCCCAATTCGCCCGTAAAACAACGCCCCGTCATCTGCTGATAGCGGTTCAGGCTGTTGGTCACATCCACCTGCATTTCAACCAGCGACAGCCCCTGCGCGTCGATGATGTTTTGTGCCGCGTCAGTGACGGTGAAACCGAGTGATATGCTGTAACAATCGGGCTGTGACTGCGCAAATGAAAACAGCAGCACCCCAAACAGGGATATGGTAACGATCAGCACCGCGACAGGTAGTAGTCTCATGACAGTTCCTTTTTGGGTAGATACCCCACCCTGCGCACGGCTAAAGGCAGAGCATCCAGTTTTTCGTGGGTGTCGGTCGCGCCCTGAAGCAGCGCCCCGATCTGCGTCACATACGCCGCCCGCTGTGTTTCGTTAGAGCGTTCGGCATACGCCTTAAAATCAGCCTTATCAAACTGCCATTCAATGATGGTCTGTGTCCCATCAGGGTAGGTCTTTAAAAACTGACAAAACCCGTCCTGTGTCCACAGAATCAGGCGCGCATCATCCACCTGAGAGGTGATAAAGGCGCACATCTCCCAGAACAGCGCTTCGGTTGTATCCTGAGGTAAATTTTTCACACGCGCTCCTATGTCACCGCAATCGACTGCGATGTGCCCTGGACGATGATTTCGCAGCGGATGATGCCCTGATTACCGTAGATGGCGTTAATCGCAGACGCGCCGCCGTATCCGGGAACGCGCACATCCCGCGTCTGTTCGCTGACCCGAAACTCAAGGGTGTGATTTTGTCGCAGCCCGCCCGCCGCATCACGGATGTAATCGGTGATGTCAATCGTCTGGTCTACGGCGGCATTGGCAGGGGCCGCGTTCCAGGGGCCGCCAAACTCAGCGCTGCGATCCACGTTGTCAATGTAGAGGCTGATGTCCTGCGGGTAATTCGCGCCGATGGCGACGTTAAACTGGTTCAGCACCGATGGCCCGGTCGCGCTGTACTGGCCGATGGTATAGGAATACAAGGGCTTGGAGACAAACCGCACCCGCACCAGTGACACATCCGTCACGGTGTTGTCGAGTTTGATGGGGAAGTCGGCATAACGGATGTAGGTGGGCTGGCCGTTCCACTGCTGCACCGGTTTTTCGTCGGTGAAGGACTGGCGGAAATTGATCAGCGCAGGTTTGGTGTTGGCAAGCTGAATATCCTCAATCGCGCTCAGGACATACGCGGCCTCGCTGTCGGGCAGTTTGTCCACATCGCTGATTTCCAGTGTCAGCGACACGCCGCTGGCGCTCACATTTTCGGTGACCTTCAACACGTAGAAATCACCTTCCACCGTCTCATCGTCCAGTTCCAGCCCATCCAGTCCCCGCACCGCCCCGCGAAAGCGCAGATGTACCACGTCGCCACAGCGGATCAGGCGCGACCCTTTTTGGATCGACAGCTTGTAGACCGTCTGCGGCGTGCCATTCCTGTCCAGCGCCGCGTCTGCTGCCTCGTCCAGCGCGTTAGCCGCGTATTCAATGTTGGTATCGCTGTTGCCGACGGGGGCGATATTTTTAAACGTGACCACTTTCTGGATGATGCCGTATTCCGCAATGGAAGCGTCATTCTTTTTGTAGTACAGCGTTTTTGTGCCAACAGTCGTCGTCAGGCGGTCATAACCCGTCAGGCGTGTGGCCTGTTCCAGCGTCAGCGCGCTTTCGCCTTCGCCACTGCCAATCGGGATGATCCAATTGAACATCGCTTCACTCTCATGGATGATGGTGAGCGAGTCAATGAAGGCGATGTCGGTGTTCGTGTAGGCACGCGGCGTGACCTGCTCCGGGTTCATAATCCACAAACCGCTGTCGGTGCCAAAGCGCCCGACTTCAATCACATGGTCACGGTCACTGGGCACGTCCACCTTTTCACGGATATGCGCGCCGATCTGCTCCGTCATGGTTTGCAGCGCTTTCAGGATGCTGGCTCCATCGAAACGCGCGGTGATTAAGTTTCCATCCAGCAGGCTTTCGGTTTCCGCCTGCCAGCCCGCTAAGACCGCCAGTTGAGAAGCCACATCCGAAACCGCTGTGTTGGTGAAAATACGCCCCAGCAGCGTGTTCCAGCGTTTGAGTTCGTCCAGCACATCGGGGCCGGAAAAGGTCTTCTGGAAGCCGCTGGCGCTGTATTTACGCCCGCGCTTGCGGATGATGCCGCTGCCAATCGTGCGCACCACGTCCGTGTGCGGGTCGTGGTACAGGAGTTTGACGCGCCGTTCGTTTTTCAAAAGCGCGATCACGCGTTCATCGCTGGCAGGCGCTTCAAAGGAAATGGAACCTGCCCCGTCGAAGGCGCGCGTAATGGACGCGCTGGTGAGCGGCACAGGGCCGTCGCCTAAGCGGTTCCAGAGAGCGTCGTAGACATCAGCCCAGAGGCGGGTTTCAGACAGCATCAGCCGACCTTCCAGCCTTCGACGATGGTGTAAACCTCGCTCATGGCCGCGCCGGAAGGGTCATTGGCGTTGCTGGCGATGCCCAGGCCGTAAGTGACCAGCGCCGCCATGCAGTAATGGCGTATGGAAAAGGCTTTGGCGCTGGCGAGGGTGATGCGTCCCTGAATCCAGGAGCGGGTCTGAGACGAGTCGGAGGTGGCGGCGATTTCGCTGGTGCCGTTGAGCGCCAGCGTGTTGTCGGTGTCGTTCCAGAGGACGATGTGATGCTGGTGCGACTGATAGACCGGCGCGCTGGCGCGAATGTCGTAGGTGCCGGGGATGAGCGTGATCTGGTTGGAGGCCAGGCTGCAGACATTGGCCGTGTCCTGCGTCTCCGTGTTTAAGGTGCGCGTCTGCCAGCCAACGACCGAGGTTCCGCCCGGCGTGTTTTTGGCTTTGACATCCTCGACGCGGAAGTAGGGCGTGGTGACGATGACCGTGCGTGTCTGC
>ERZ761596.89-NODE-89-length-21540-cov-5.463114_pt1 | contig 21540 bp, 33 predicted proteins | sample MGYA00512166_ERZ761596 | MGnify/ENA primary metagenome ERZ761596 (study PRJEB28899, sample SAMN03785556) | bioreactor sludge metagenome | biome: EBPR Sludge; feature: EBPR Bioreactor; material: 0.22µm filtered reactor supernatant | place: Saint Lucia: Queensland...
GGCGGGCGCCGTCGTCGGCGGTCATCTGCCATGCGGCGAGGTCGTCCGGCCGGCCATCCCATGCGCGGAAACTGCCGGCAGGCAGCAGGCGTACGTCAGCCGGCGCCGGGCCGCTGGCTGCCAGTTCGACAGCACAGGCCGCAACGCCCGCGCGCAGGGAACCGCCGGCCAGAGCGCCAGAACCTGCGGACAGGACAGCGATGGCCGGCGGGTGCTTCTCTCGGCGGTGGGTTTTGGGGTGGAGTGTGGGGTGAAAGCGCGACATGTGGAGATTGTCGGTCGCGCGCGCGCGGGCTGGGAGAGCGAAGCGCTTCGGCATGCCGGCACGAGGGCTGGCGGAGCCAATCATGATTGCCGAGGATCAGGATTTCACCTGGTCGGCACGTTTTCAACGGATGCCGCAGAGGCTAGCGCAATTCTACCGGCAGCAGGATAAGAAAACGATGACCAACTACACGCGACCCCGTAGTCTGCTTAGGGTCGGCGCACAGCTGACGCGGAACACGCCAGGCTGATCACCAGTCGATCGCAATCAATCGTAGATCGTGCGGATGCGGCAACCACCTGCCGCATCGCAGACCACTTGAGTGACCTGGCCCTGCGCGCCGCGCGCCTCGTAGAAGCCGCGGCCGCCGATTTGTTTGAAGCGCAGCGGTTCGCCAACGAGGGGGAAACCGCTCGCGACGAGAACCTGCACGACCTTCGCCGTCTCGGCATCGGTAGTCGCCATAGCGGCAGCGGGATTGACGGCAAGCTTGGCACTTGGCTGCGTGGCAGCAGATCTTTGCGGCGCTTGGCTAACGTATCGGAAGGCCACCATCGACACGGTTGCAGGGCCAGATAACACACCAGGCTGACTACGCGACTGTACATAGACCCCGGTCGCTCCACACCCGCAGGCCTTGTCCTTGTGCTTGGCTATCGCCGCGGGAACACTGTGGTCAAAACCCGGCGCCGAAGTCCCCTCAATAGTGCACAGCTCATCAATAGGGCCTTGCTTCAAAGCCTGGGCATGTGTTTGGAACACCCGCACGTCGCAGGACTTGTCCGACATCGGCCCTTCGGATCCATCCATCATGATCACGGAAGAGCAACCAGCGATAACAAACACGACGGCTAACGGGATCTGTATCTTCATGGCGGAGTCTGCTTGGTGGTGATGCAATCATAGGCCGGGCTGCTGGTTGTTGATGGCGGCCAAAGCGCCATCGCCCGATCAATCGCGCCCTACAGGGAGCCCGCGAGACGTTTTTTTGTAGGAGCCCGATTGATCGGGCGATGCGGCGCTAGCAGGCGGTGACGTTCGGCCAGCGGTAGAGCTGGCTCGTGGAACGTTGCAGGAAGTTCAGTTTCCACCGAAGCGGGGACTGATCGCCGGTCGTGCAGTGCGCGTCGGCCACGAGCAGCTCATTGTGGCAGAGCAAATCCAGCGCCCGATAGACCGGCGGCTCGTCTTTCTCGATGCGTAGCCGTTCCAGTCGATAGGCGTGCCACGTCTGCTCGGTCAGGTCGCCATCGATCATCGCCATCTCCAGGTCCAGCCAGCGATTCTTCAGCTCGCGGTGCGTCGTCGCACGCGTCGCATAGCCGACGACGAAGTCGATCGCAGCCAGCCCAGCGCCGATCGTGGCAAGGGCCAGAAGCCAGAACGGGCTGTCTCCAGGGCGGGCGATATCAAAAATCACCGAGCCGGCCAGAAGCACCGTCAGCACCCCGGTCAGCTGGTGCATCTTGGTAAAGAACGCGCAACGCCGGTCGTGGTAGCGCGCCGAGCGGCGCACGTCGAACAACAGGCTGTACTGCTCTTGACTCAGGTGATCGATTTCCACGCTATTTCTCCTGTTTTCCCCCCTCGCCGGGTTTTCCGGACTGTCCGGCCTTGTCGGGCTTACCCGGCGGTGGAAGCGTATTGGTGACAATCAAGCCGGTGAGTGCGGCAACGTCCGACTCGCTCTTTTCCTGCCGCCGGTCGTCACGGTTCGTTTTGACGACCACCTGCGGCTTCTTGTCCTGCTTGTTGTCACTCATGTTACTCCCCTGTTCCATTGCATTGAAATGTGACCGGTTAGAGCAAGAAAAAGCGGCCCACCCCTTCGGTAAGCCGCTCGACACGCCAAGCGCTCAATCGCGGCGTGCACAACTTGCGCAATAGCCCAGCGGTTACGCCGCCGCAGCCGCCGAGAACGCCGACTTGTTGGATTCGATGGTGGCGAGCGCTTCGCTCGGATTCTCGAACAATCCACACCCAAAAAGCGTGCTGGATCCACGCGCATCCAGCACGCGCTTCACCGCACCGATCAGGAACAGTTGCACGCGACTATTGCGCCGGATCAGGTCCATCGTCGTTTCCATGTACTCGACCATGATTTTCGCCACCGCCGGATCGTCGATGCGCTTCGTCAGTGCCCTGACCTGCCGCTGCTCTTCACTGGAGGTGTGGTACTTGATCAGCATCGTCACTAGGCGAATGATCGACACCGTCTCGACCGATTCGATATGAAAGTTGATGGTCTCGACGATGTGCTTGTACTCCCACGAATCCTCCCGCAGCTTCCCCTGGACGACCAGCATGGCGAGCTTGTCGCGCAGCTCGAAATAGCGAAAGCGATAGGCGGTGAGGCGCAGCTCGTCGTACGCGTGAATGTGCAGAAACATGACGTACAGCACGAGGGTGGCAACGAGAAGAAAGATCAGCGTATTCATGAGTTACCTTCATTAGGATCGGCGGCATCCAGCTTTGTGGGCATCAGATAGCTTTCCTGCTGCTGCCCGGTGCTGCTGCGATGCTCCTTGATGAGGACCGGCGACGTTCCATGCATCAGCTCTTGACGAATCGCGGCCAGGCGATCGATCTCGCGCAGGTACATGCGCCTTTGCTCCCGGTACTGCCACACCCACAAGACATTGCTGAGCGCGAGCAGAGCATAGGCGAGCCCGACGGACCCTTGCAGCATTTCGATGAGTTGCCCGACCACGCCGGGCAACTGGTTGTCTGGAATCCGAAAGGCAATCAGCGTCACGATGCCGAGCACGAACAAACCAAAAGCGGGGTAGATCTTGCCGCTGTTGAAAAGATCGAAAAATCGGTTGCAGAAATCCCGCAGGAATTCCCACTTGTTGTAGGCGGGCGCCGGGGGGGCCTGTTTTGGCTTCTGTCGAGTGGGCACGGAAAGTCAGCCTTCTGATGGTGTTGGCTTGGCAGGGGCCGCCAAAGGACGTGGCGCACCCTGCGGGTCCGATCATAGCCCGCAAATTCCAGCCCGCCAAGAGGGTGTCCTGGCTATTTGCCAGAAAGCCGCCGCAAAGCGGCCTGCGCGTGTTCATAAACGCCCTATCTTGATTCGGGCAGGGGATAGGGGCCATGGCGGGGTTCGGGGCGCTACGCGCGCTTAGCCGCATTGGGCGTCTCCGTCGGGGTGAGGGCGTTGCGCGAGAAGATCGCTCGTCGTCTTGATGGCCTTGCGCGCTTCGGGCGGCGAGTGACGGAAGTTATCGACCAGGGCGGTTTCTTCGGGAGTGAGGGACGGGGCGCCACTCCCCGCGCCAGTCAGCAACCAGATTGGGTCAATGCCGAGCACGGAATACGCCTTTGCAATGAACTCCGCGTCCGGCGTGCGCTCGCCAGCTTCGTACCGCACCACGGACGTGCGACCAACACCTAGTCGATCTCCGAAATCCTTCTGCGTCATGTCGCCTCGGATGCTGCGAATTCGGGCGCCGATTTCCATCCTATCGAGATCAGGCATCAACACCTCCAAATGGCACTTGACAGAGTGCAAACGGGAACTTAGAATTCGGCTAACCAATTCGGTTAGGAACCTAACTAATACCGCAAGTGCGGCTTTCAGACCATGCATCCAGAAGACATCAAGGCCACGATTCGCAAGACCGGCGCCACGGCAACGAGCGTCGCGAGGACGCTCGGCGTCACCGACGTGGCGGTTGGTTACGTGATTGGCGGACAGCGCCGCTCACTCCGCATCGCCCGCCGAATCTGCGAGGTCACCGGCCTGTCGCCCGACGCGGCCTGGCCCGGTCGCTACCCCGAGTTCCGCTTAACCCCGATCCGCTTTCCAACCGCAACATTCAAGGAGGTCGCATGAAAACCACCGTCTTCAATCGCCTGAAGGGCATGAACCTGCGCAACTTCATTGTGTTAACCCTGCTTCGGGTGGCTTTTCCTGAATCAACTCGGAAAGCAAAAGCGATAGTTCTATTGCCGCTGGTGGATGCAGATGAAGAAACACCCGGACAACATTCTCAGGCGTTGGACCGAGCATTGTCTCGATCACTATGTATTGATCCATGGCATCCCACGCCACCCGGCCAATTTGTTGCACAACTCCTTGGCTCAAAATCCCTTCGTATTCCAAAGCACGCTCCTAAGAAAAATGCGCCCGAGGTGACGCCGACCGGACACGACGCCTGGGGATTTGCCACTAACAGCCCTGTGATCGGTTAGCCCTCGCCGCATCCAGCTGATCACAAACCTGCCGCATGACTGCTCCAGACACTTCGCAACCAGCGACAGAGGCCCGGCCTTCTGCCGCGGCGCGAAGTGACTTGCAAAAGCGCTCGCCATCAATGCATTCCCGAACCTCCAGGTCAGCAATGAGCGCCAGGACCACCCTGGCGACGCCGTCAACCCGCTGTTCCAGCACTTTGAACTGTTCCTCGCTCATAAGTCGCCTTCGCCTTATCAATTAGCCGAATAGAAGGATAGCAATGCAAGCCCTCGATATCCAGTACGCCTTGAAGAAGGCCGGCAGCAGCCAGGCGGCGATCGCGCGGCAGATCCAATGCTCGCCGGTGACCGTCAGCTACGTGGTTGCCGGCACGACGACGAGCCGGCGGATCGCCGAGGCGATCGCCAGCGCCACCGGGCTGACGCTCGACACGCTGTGGCCCGGCAAGTACCCGGCCGCCGACAGCAAGGAGGCAGCATGAACCGCATATCCCTGGAGCGCCTGCGCCTGGCGCTGCGCTACAACCTTGCGGTGACGGCGAGTCCGCTCGGCGGTTGGTTCTTTCGCCAGGAGCCGCGCCTGCCGGCTGCGGCGCTGGCGGAGCGGCAGCCATGAGTGACCAGGCCACCCCCACCACACACAACGCGGCGCAGCTGCGCCTGCTGGACGTGATCCGCGCGCTGGCCGGGCATGAGGTATTCGGGCGCCGGCTGACGGACCTGGCGGCGGACGTCGGCACTGCCGAGCCGATGCTTCTGCGCGACCTGCAGGCGCTGGCCAGCAAGGGCTGGGCAGTGCAGGACGCTTCGAAGCTCTGGCGGCTCGGCCCCGAGCCGGTGCAGATCGCGGTGCAGTTCTCCGTCGGCCTGCGCGCGGCGCAGGCGAAGGTTTCCGAGGTCGAGCAGCGCTATACGCGCCTGCCCGGCTGATTTTTCCACCTACCGAAAGACACGATCATGACCACGAAAGCAAGGGGGGGCGAACTGGTGCCCATTGGCGTCGAGGCGCTTGAACTGCAGGCGGCCGACGAGCAGGAGACGACACGCATTCTGGCGCGCTACGGCTACGCCGATACGACGCTCGACCAGCTGGTGCTGGACGTCCGTCAACGGGTGCAGCGCAGCACGGCGGACATGCTGGAGATCGGGCGGGCGATGTGCTGCCTGCGGGAACTTCCGCGCGGCCGCTACGGCGCGGCAATTGCGGCCATCGGCCTGTCGGCGGATACGGCGCGGCGGCTGGCGACGGTGGCGATGAAGTTCCTCGGCAAGGAGACGCTGCGCCCGCTGCTGGATTTCGACCAGTCCAAGGTCTATGAGCTGGCGCTGCTCGACGATGCGGAGCTGGACGAAATGGCCACTGACCAGGAACGGCTCGACCAGGTCGAGCGGATGAGCGTCAGCGAGCTGCGCATCGCGCTGCGCGCGGCGCGCCACGACAACGAGGCGAAGGACGCACGGCTGAAGGACGTGCATCAGGAGAATGCGGCGCTGCGCGACGAGCGGGCGAGCCGCACGAAGTACACGCCCGACCAGGCGAAAGCCGACGAGCAGAAGCGCCTGGCAGCGCGCTCGCGGGCGCTGCACGATGCCGCGCTGCAGGCCATCGCGCAGTTCAATCATTTCGGCGCGGTGCTGGCCGACGTGCTCGAAGGCGCCGACGAGGCCGAGCGCGAACACGCCCTGGGCTCGGCGCGCTGGCTGGCGCAGCAGCTCGCCGGACTGTACCTGGCGCACGGCATCGACGTCGACTTCCAGGAAGTGATCTCGCCGAGCTGGACGCGGCAGCCGATGGCGACGGCCGGGGAGGAGTGATGGTCATGCCGCCCTCTTCTGCCCAGCTGCCGATCGTGGTGGCGTTGGCCGCCGAACTGCCGCAGCTGCCGCACGGCGCGAGTACGCCGCGGGTGCAGTCGGCCGCGCGCGCCATGGGGATATCGGTGCAAACCTGCTGGCGCTGGGTGCGCGATGCGGGATTTGTCTCGGGCCGCAAGAAGCGCGCCGACGCCGGCACGCTGAAGGCGCTGACCGCCGACCAGGTGCGGCAGATGGCGGCGATCAAGCTGGCCGGCGCGCGCGAGACGGGCAAGGTGCTGCCGACGCTGGAAATGGTGCGCCGGATCGCCAACGCCAACGCGGCGCCGGACGCCGACACCGGCGAGGTGCCGCACACGACGGCGCATATCAGCACCATCGCGCGGGCCATGCGCACGCTGGGCTGCCATAGCGACCAGCTGATGCGGCAAAGCCCGGCGCAGCCTCTGAAGTCAAAGCACCCCAACCACGTCTGGCAGGTGGACGTGTCGACCTGCGTGCTGTTCTACCTCTCGAACGGCGGCATCGAGATCTGCGACGAGGCGGCATTCAACAAGAACAAGCCGCATAACTTCGAGCGCGTCCTGGAACTGCGCGTGCAGCGCTACCTGGTGGTGGACCACTGCACCGGCCCCTTTTACCTGCAGTACCTGGAAGGGCACGAGACGGCGCGCAACCTGCTGGACTTTCTGATCCCGGCCTTTCACCAGCGCGCTGGACGGCCGTTCTACGGCGTGCCGAAGATCCTGGTGGCGGACCCCGGCAGCGCGCAGGCCTCGGGCGTGTTCCGTTCGATGGCCCGCGCGCTGGATATCCAGGTGATCGTGCATGAGGCGGGAAACCCGCGCGCCAAGGGGGCTGTCGAGTCGCTGCATAACCACATCGAACGCCAGTTCGAGGGGCGGCTGCATGCGCAGCAGGTTCGTGATTTCGCCCACCTGAACGCGCTGGCCGACATCTGGAGCGCGGCGTATCAATCGACGGCGGTGCATAGCCGGCACGGGCAGACGCGCTACGCGGCCTGGATGCGCATCCGCCCGGAGGAGCTGCGCATCGCGCCGGGCATCGAGGTGACGCGCGCGCTGGTGATGTCCGAGCCGGTGTCGCGGGTGGTCAGCACGACGATGCAGATCACCTTCGCGGTACCGGGGCATGGCCAGCGCACGTACTCGGTGGCGGGCGTACCGGGTGCGGCGCCGAAGGAAAAGCTGTGGGTGGTGGCCAGCCCCTACACGCTGCCGGATATCGACATCCTGGTGACCGGCGCGGAAGGCAAGGAGACACGCCACCGGCTGTCGCCGATCGCGGTCGATGAGTGGGGATTCGACGAGGCCGGGGCGGTGATCGGCGAGCAGTTCAAGCGGCACGCCGATACCTGGATCGACACTGAGCGCAAGAGCGCGCAGCGCGCGGCCTGGGGCACCGACGACAAGCGCGAGATTGCAAAAATCCGCAAGGGCAAGGGCGGCCAGCGCGGGGTGGCCTTCGGCGGGGCGGTGGACAGCTTCGCCGACGTGCGCCAGGTGCAGGTGCCGACCTACCTGCCGACGCAGGGTACGGCGATCGATATCGATGCGCCGAGCGCGACCGAGTCGCTGATGAGCGCGACGACGGCCTGCCTGCGGATGCAGGCGCTACTCGGCGATGACTGGCAACCAGAGCATTACAGCTGGCTGACGACGAAGTTCGCGGGCGGCATCGGCGAGCAGCAGTTCCAGCAGCTGGCGGCGACCTGGAAGGCGGCGATCGGTGGCGGTGCGGGGCGTGAAACGCGCGCGGCCACCGGTACGCACGGCAAGGAGGCGTCCTGATGCTGATCCTGGGCTCAATCCTGAACGACTACGGGATCTCGCAGGCACGACTGGCACGCGAGGTGTCGATATCGCGGGCAGCGCTGAACGTGCTGATCAAGACCGGGCAGTACCCCAAGCAGGGCAGCGAGTACGCGCTGAAGTCGGCGATCTGCGACGCGCTGCGCGCGGCGGGGGTGGTCGATCGCGACCTGGTCGAGGCTTTTTTCAAAGACGACGCGCAAGAAGATTGTGCGTCTGGCAAGTCGCCGGAGCGGGCAAACACCCGCCCGGCAAACGTGACGACGCCGCGTTCGAGCGCGGCGCCGTCGGGTGCAACTACACAACCTGAGGAGGTTGAAAGCGAAATGCTACTACGTAAGCAGACATTAAGCGAAGCGGCGCGCCGCAAGTTCGCGATTTTCCGGGACCCGTTCGACGAGCCGCAGCAGGCGAGCGAGGTATTTCTGAGCCGTGCCGGGCGCGTGGTGCGCGAGGCGATGTGGCAGACGGCGATCGGCAATACCAACTTTCTGGCGGTGGTCGGCGAGTCCGGCGCCGGCAAGAGCACGCTGCGCGAGGAGCTGGCCGAACGGCTGCGCGCCGAGTCGCGGGCGGTGGTGTTGATCGCGCCCTACGTGCTGGGCATGGAGGAGAACGACAAGAAGGGCCGCTGCCTGCGCAGCGACCACATTGCCGAGGCGATCCTGCACGCGGTGGCCGGCAGCGACACGCCCAAGCGCAGCCCGGAGGCGCGCTTCCGCCAGCTGCACGAGGCGCTGATCGCATCGAGCCGCATGGGCATGCAGCACCTGCTGGTGATCGAGGAGGCACACGGCCTGGCACTGCCGACGCTGAAGCACCTGAAGCGCTTCCTGGAGCTGAAGGACGGCATGCGGCGGCTGATTTCGGTGCTGCTGCTCGGGCAGCCGGAGCTGCGCGAGAAGCTGGACGAGCGGCGGGCGGCGGTGCGCGAGGTGGCGCAGCGCTGCCAGATCGTGACCCTGCCGCCGCTGGATACCGCCCTGGGCGATTACCTGGCGCACCGCTTCACGTCGGCCGGGCTGGACCTGGCGGCGATCGTCGAGCCGACGGCGGTGGACGCGCTGATGCAGGCGCTGACGATCACGCAACGGCACGGCAGCGGTCCGGGCGATACGCAGGTGATTTCGCTGACGCACCCGCTGGTGGCCAACAACCTGCTGACGGCGGCGATCAACCAGGCGGCGAGCCTCGGCGCGCCGCGGGTGACGGCCGACCTGGTGCGGGCGGTGCGGGAGTCGATGCCATGAGCGCCGCATGCTGCGCGCCGCAAGCGGCGCAGACACGCACGATAGAGCGCAAGGACGTTGCCGCCCTGGCGCACCTGGCAACCTCGCTGGACTACCTGAAGAACCGGTTCAAGGACCCGATGTGGCGCGATGCGCTGCGCCGGGCGGTGCATGAAATGCACGCCGTGGCGACCGAGATCGACGGCGAGCACGGTTTCGGAATCTACGCACGGGAGGAGGGGCAATGAACTTCATGCACGAGCAATGGAAGGCCGACGAGGCCGCACGGCTGGCAGCGAGTGAGCCGCGCAATCCGCACGCCAAGGGGCGGATCGAAGCGGCGGCGCAGTCGGGAGCGATCGAGCGCCGCACGCAGAACGCGGCCCAGGCTGTGGAGTGGCTGAACAACGTCGGCGTGAAGATTCTCGCCGTCGAGATCGATCGCCTGGGGGCGCTGGTAAAGGTGCAGTTCTCGCCTTTTCTGTGGCGGCTGTTCGCCAACGACTGCGCCTGGAACAAGCGCCGCCAGCAGGGCGAACTGACGATCTACACCTGGTTCGCGGTGCGCTTCGGCGCGCGCATCGTATGGGAGGAAATCCAGTGCCCAAGAAGCTGACCCGTACGCTGCACCTGGTCGCACTGTGGCTGTTGGTGGAATTCCTGGAGCGGCTGGCGCTGGTCTATCTGCCGCTGCGCGCTGTCTGGCGGCGGTTCTGGGGAACCTGGGCGCGCTTCTGGTGCGCCGTGCGGCTGTGGCGGTACATGCACTACCGCTGGAGCGCCGCTTGGCGGACATCGAGCTACCTGACGGAGGACGAGCGATGAGCCGCGCCTTTGCAACCCCCGAGATTGACGCGCGAATGCTGACGCTGCGCGGCGCCGGCAAGTCTTTCGAGGCGATTGCCAATGCGCTGGGCTGCTCGCCGACAACGGCCTGGAAGCGGATTGAGGAACTGCGCGTGGCCGGCGTCAGCGCGGCGATGGCCCGTGCGATCGCCGCCATGGCCAAGCGCGAAGCGGCGCCCGCCCTGCTGCCGACGCCGGCGCAGAAGGCGAAGCTGCCCGACTGGCGCCGCTGCCTGGGCGGCTGCGGCAGGCTGTTCTGGAGCGATTTCGCCGGCCAACGGATTTGCCCGCGCTGCGAACGGCGGCGCGCCGAAATTCACCCCTTCACCCCTGATATCTACTGAGGACTGCCATGAATACCACTACCCAAACCATCCCTCATCCCGGGTACATGAAGAACGCCAAGGGCCACCTGGTGGAGGTCGATATGATCAAGGCGATCGACCTCGAGCGCGATAAGCTGGTGACCGAGATCGTCGGCAAGGCGCGCGTGCTCAATGCGCAGATCCGCGAGTTCAAGGGATCGGTGTTCGGCGACATCGCTGCTTTCGTGCAGCTCTCGGCCGAGGAGTACGGCGTGCAGATCGGCGGCAATAAGGGCAACGTCGCGCTGCTGTCATTCGATGGCCGCTTCAAGGTGCTGCGGGCGATCGCCGAGTCGATCCGCTTCGACGAACGGCTGCAGGCGGCCAAGGAGCTGATCGACGAATGCATCACGGCCTGGTCGGCGGGCAGCCGGCCGGAGCTCCAGGTGCTGGTCAACGACGCCTTCAAGGTCGATCAGCAGGGCAACATCAATACCGCCCGGGTGCTGGCGCTGCGCCGGCTCGAGATCGACGACAAGCGCTGGCAGCTGGCGATGAAGGCGCTGTCGGAAAGCGTGCAGGTGGTGGACTCGAAGTCGTACATCCGGGTCTATGAGCGCGATGCGAAAGGCGAGTACCAGCCGATCGCGCTTGACGTGTCGGTGGCCTGATCATGAAGACAGGCGACCTGATCAGGAAGACGGCGACGATCACGGGTATTCCGAAGGTGTTCGTGCGCGATGCGATCGAAACGGCCTTGCTGGTGATCGTTGATGAGCTGGCCGAGGACGGCGAGGTGAAGCTGCGCAACATCGGCAAGCTGACGGTGCGGCGCCGGCTGCCGCAGCTGGTTGTGCAGCCGGGAACGGGGATCGAGTGCTCGGTGAAGGGGCCGCGGGTGGTGAAGTTCTCGCCGACGGCGAAGCTCGGCCGGGAAATCAACCTGCGCGAGGTGGGCTGATGGCGACCTCGGCGAGCACACGCCCGGACGGGACGCTGGAGCGCTCCCGGCTGATCAAGCTGATCCACATCGGCCGGCGCGATCTGAAGATGGACGAGGACACCTGGCGCGCGTATCTGCAGCAGGCGTTCATGGTGTCCAGCTCGACGCAGCTTTCGGTGCCGCGGCTGAAAACGGCACTGGCGCACCTGGAGCGCTGCGGGTTCGAGATCAAGACGAAGCGCGCGCCGCACGAGTGGACGTGGGTGGACAAGGCGCCGGCAGAGCGGGCGCAGCTGCTGCGCAAGATCATCAAGCAGATGCAGCAGACGGACGTGACGCTCGGCAACCAGGTGGCGTACGTCGAGGGCATCGCCAGGCAGATGAGCGGGCTGAACCCGGGCGGCAAGCCGGCGAGGATTCACAAGCCGCTGTCGATGTGCGACCCGTACGAGCTGATGATGATCATCAAGGCGCTGGCCATCCATCTTAAGCGGAAGACAACCTATGCCCAGCAGACCGCTGACGCCTGAAGACTGCGCGGCGATCGCCGGTTGCCTGCCCTACACGGCGCTGGCCCTGATCAAGGCGATCGGGGCGGTGCCGGCCTGCACGCTGATCAACGAGCGGCCGGGGGTGACGATCGTCATCCCCAAGCACCGCCAGGCGAACTCGGCCGGCGCCAGGCGCTGGACAGAGCTGGCGGCGCTGATCGGCGAGGAGGCAATGCAGAAGCTGGCCGACAAGTGGGGCGGCGAGCCGCTGTCGATCCCGGTTTGCAAGAAGGCGCGCGAGGAACTGCGTGCGCGGCGCATCCGGGCGCATTGGGACCGGCTGGTGAATACCGACGGGCTCTCGGGCCGGCAGGCGGTGTATGAGATTTGTCTGCTTGAGGCGCCCATCACCAGCCGAGCGGTCGAGCAGATATGCGGCCGCGGTGATGACGGCGGACATGGCACCCAGGGCGGCGCGGCGCAGGCTGCGCTGTTTTGAAAGGCACTGGCTATGGCAATGGCTGAATGGCGAATCAACGCCGATTGCGGCGCGAATGAATGCGTCTTTTACCTCGACTTTGAACGAAAGGATCAAGCAATGACACCAGAAGAAATGCGCGCCCGGCACCCGCTGATTGCCAGCGCGCCGAACGTGCGACTGAACACCGCTCTGTGGCGCTTCTGGCGCGCAGTGTATGCGCCGCTGAATATCGCCTGTGCGGCGATCGCCGGGGCGCATGCGACGTATTTTGCGCGGAAGAGAAACGCGAGGCGGCAGGCATGACCATTCGACCAGAAGAGAAGCCGGAGTGCCCATCATGCGGATCTACGCATTACCAATGGGATCTCAAAGAATGCCCGCATTGCTATGCTCTGAAGTGCGACATCTGCGATATGGGAGATGACGTAGGGTGCGCTACCTGTGAGAACGAGGAGGATTGATTCGATGGAACGGTTCGTCGTCAATCACCGGCCGGACGAATACCAGGAAGCGCTTCTCGAGCTCGAGAAGCACCTGACCAACGGCGTTCGCATCGTTTCCTGCATGTTCATTCCGGAGAGTTATTTTGCGGAGGCGCATGAGGTGTACATCCTCGACTTTACCGAGTGCTGACGTGCCGATCCGGCCAGAGAACAAGGCGCGATACCCGGCTGACTGGAAGCTTCGCAGCCGCTTCGTGCGGTTCGTTCGGGCTCGAAACCAGTGCGAGTGGTGCGGGGCATTGAACGGCCAGCCGCACCCCTCCACGGGCAGCAAGGTCGTATTGACCACGGCACACGTGTTCGATCACCGGCCCGAAGCCGCGAGCCTGTTGAATCTGGCTGCGCTATGCCAGTTATGCCACAACACCCATGATGCGAAGATGCGCCGAGATGGGCGAAGGCATCGGCTGGAAATGGCCAGAGGACAGCTGTCATTTCCATTCGTTACACCTTTACACCAGGTGTAAAATCGCGCTTTCAGTACCTCGATGAATTGCACAAGCCCCGCCACCGCGGGGCTTTTTCGTGGGCGCACGTCGAAGCGCTACGCCCTGATGGAGCGCTCGCGCGCGCGCGAAAATGGCCCATGGATTTCGACGACTCCCCCGCCCAGGCGCTGCACGCGCATCCGAACGCGCTGTGTGTTTCTCCCGCCGGCCTCGAGCTGATCAAGCTTTATCACCGCTTCTGCGAGCAGCCGCGCCGGGCGCAGTCGGGTTTCGCGGAGATCGGCTTCGGGCACGTGCTGCGGCCGATCGATGATGATCTTCTGTGGATCAGTGTGCAACACGCCGACACGCTGCTGCGCGAGGACTTGCGCTGCGTGGAAATCTATCTCAATGCGACGGTGCGGGTGGTGCTCGAGCAGCGCGAGTTCGATGCGCTGGCGAGTCTGGTGTTCGATGTCGGGATGCTGAACTTCGAGCATTCGACGCTGCGGGTGATGCTCAACGCCGGCGACAAGCCGGGCGCGGCGGATGCGCTGCGACACTGGGGAGCTCACCGGGTGCTGGCCGACGATCTGCCTGGCCGGGCGCGCCGCAACGCGGAGGCGACGATGTTCCTGCGCGGTGAGTTGGTGACGAGTGACTGACTTCATCGACCGGGCGTCGGCACGCGAGGCGGAGATGATGGCCGATCTGCTCGCGAGGCAGCAGCGGCGGGCGGGGCTCGACGGCAAGACGGCGGCTGATTCGGCGGCGATCTGCGAGGACTGCGGCGAGGCGATCCCGGCGCAGCGCCGGGCGGCGTATCCGGGTGTACGGCTGTGCGTCGAGTGCAAGGCGCTGGATGAGGCGAGGGAAAGGATGGCGTGTGTTCGGTCTTGATTATCAGGCGATCCGCTTCTGGATCGATATCGGCATTCTGGCGTGGGCGTTTACGGTCTCCGGGTTTGTCATCTGGGACCGGCGCAACAAGGTGACGCAGGAGGCTGTGGTGACGCTGCGACACGAGGTGGCGAAGGAGCTGGCGGATATCAAGGCGAATCTCGAAACACGGCGTGCCAGGGTCGATGAGTCGCTCGAAACGATGCGGGCGCGCCTGTCGGAGACGCCGACGCGGATGGATCTCACGCAGCTGTACAAGGCGATCGGCGAGGTGTCGCAGGTGGCGACGGAGTTGCGCGGGACGGTGCATTCGGTGGAGGCGACGCTGCACATGATCAATCAACATCTGCTGGACAAGTGAGGACGCGATGAATTTTGCGGATCGGGTGCGTGAGGAGGCGCGGCTGCAGGCGCTGGTGTGCCTGGCGGATGCAGCGGAGTACACGGCGGCGGATGTGCTGCTGCACGCGGCCTTGCGCGATGAGGGGATGGCGCTGTCGGTGGCGTCGCTGCGGGTTGAGCTGGCGTGGCTGGATGAGCAGGGTCTGGTGGTGACGCAGCGGCCCGGCGGGGCACTTGGGGTGACGCTGGCGACGCTGACGGATCGTGGCCTGGATGTGGCGCTCGGTCTGGAGATGGTGCCTGGTGTGGCACGGCCACGGCCTGGGCGCTGAAGGCATGTTGATTTCTTGCTGCTGGATTGTAGGCGTGGCGCGGCCGCGCCAGGAGGATTGAGATGCCGGCACGTTCTGCGGTCGGGCAGCTGCCGGAGGAGATCCGAGACGAGATCAATCGCCGGCTGGTGGAAAACAGCTTCAGCGGGTATGCGCAGCTGGCTGGCTGGCTGCGCGAGCTGGGCTATCAGATCAGCAAGAGCGCGCTGCATCGGCACGGCTCGCAGCTGGAGGCGGATTTCGACGAGGCGATGGCGGACGTTCGGCGGACGCGGGCACTGGCGAAGGCGTGCAAGGATGAGGGCGATGAGGGCGATGTGCTGACGGCGACGAGCGGGATTCTGCAGGAGCAGCTGCTGCGCATTTCGATCGCGCTGCGGCAGGCGGATTCTGACCCGGCGGAGGCGGCGAAGTCGATCTCGGTGGTGGCGCGGGCGCATGCGGATGTCGGGCGGATGCAGGTGGCGCTGGCGAAGTGGCAGGAGACGATGCGGGAGAAGGCGAGCCTGGCGGCGGATGCGGTCGAGAAGGTGGCACGGCGCGGCGGCCTGACGGCGGAATCGGTGGACTTGATCCGGCGCGAGATCCTGGGGATTACGGGCTGATGGCGATTGCCCGCATGGACAATCTGTGGACGCCGGAGAACGCGCGGCCGCCGGCGGTTCTGCTGCCGTACCAGCGGGCGTGGGTGGCGGACCCGGCGGAGGTGGCGCTGTGGGAGAAGAGCCGGCGGATCGGGGCGAGCTGGTGCGATGCGTCGCAGGCGGTGCTGTCTGCGGCGCCGGCCGAGGGGGCGATGGATGCGCTGTACATCGGCTACAGCGAGGACATGACCCGCGGCTATATCGACGACTGCGCGATGTGGGCAAAGGCCTTTGCCTACGCGGTGAGCTGGGTCGGCGAGGTGATCTATACGGACGAGGGGAACGACATCAAGGCGTTCCGGATCGATTTCGCGTCCGGCAAGAAGGTTCTTGCGCTATCCAGCCGGCCGCGGTCGATCCGCGGCAAGCAGGGCCGGGTGACGATCGATGAGGCGGCGTTCCACGACGATCTGCCGGGGCTGATGAAGGCGGCGCTGGCGATGTTGATCTGGGGCGGGAAGGTGCGCCTGCTCAGCTCTCACAACGGCACGACCAATCCGTTCAATGAGCTTGTGGAGCAGGTGCGCGCGGGGCGTCTGGGGTATTCGCTGCACCGCACGACGTTCCGTGAGGCGGTGGCGCAGGGGCTGTATGAGCGGGTGGCTTTGATCCAGGGCGATCGGCTGGTCGATAAGACGGAAGCGGCGTGGGTCGGCAAGATTTATGCGATGTATGGGGACTCGGCGAGCGAGGAGCTGGACGTGATCCCGAGCGAGGGCGGCGGGGTTTATCTGGCGATGGCGCTGATCGAGTCGCGGATGAAGGCGGAAACGCCGGTGGTGCGCAAGCGCTGGGATGCGGCCTTTCAGCTGCTGCCGGAGCCGGTGCGGCGGCTGGAGGTGGACGCCTGGTGCCGGGAGGATCTGCAGCCGATTCTGGAAGGGCTGGACAAGGAACGGGCGCACGGGTTTGGCCTGGACTTTGCTCGCATCGGCGACTTGACGGTGATGCCGATCCTGGAGGAAGGGCAGGACCTGGTGCAGCGCTGCCGGCTTTCCATCGAGCTGGGGAGCTGTCCGTTCAAGCAGCAGGAGCAGGTGCTGAAGTTCGTCGGGGATCGCCTGCCGCGCTTTCGCTTCGGGGCGCTGGATGCGGGCGGCAACGGGGCGGCGCTGGCGGAGTTTGCGGCTGACGAGTACGGCACGGAGCGGATCGCGCAGGTGAAGCTTTCTGAGGCGTTCTATATGAACGAGATGCCGCGCTTCAAGGCGGCGTTCGAGGATGGCACGATTGATGATCTGCCGCGCGACGAGCAGTGCCGCGACGATCTGCGGGCGATCCGGCGCATCAACGGGGTGCCGAAGCTGCCGAACGTGGTGACGCAGCGGGCCGGGAGTGGTGAGGGTGGCCAGGCGGCGAAGCAGCAGCGGCACGGGGACTTCGCGATCGGGCTGTTCCTGGCGAACTATGCGCTGCGCCAGGAGGGTGCGCCCGGTAACTGCCACGGCTTTGAGTCTGTGCCGAGGGGGTCTATCGGGATGGCGGGCGGCCGGCGGTCTGACGATGATTTCGATGATGCTTGGCGGCAACGTTCGAGGCGAATGCTATGAGTGCAATTCTTGACCAGTTCGGTCGGCCGATCGACCGCGGGGCGCTGCGCGAGCCGCAGACGGCGGCGATCCGGGCGCTGGACAACCAGTACCTGACGCCGATGCTGGACGGGCTGTCGCCGGCGCGGCTGTCGGCGGCGCTGCGGGCGGCGGACAACGGGGACTTGATCAGCCAGCATCGCATCTTTGCGGACATGGAGGAGCGCGACGCGCACCTGTATGCGGAGATCGGCAAGCGCAAGATGGGGCTGCTGAATATCGATTGGGATATCGTGCCGCCTCGCAATGCGACGGCGGCGGAGAAGGCGTCCGCGGAGTGGGTGAAGGAGGTGATCCGCGACGGCGTCGATGATTTCGAGGATTTGATGCTGGCGTGCATGGATGGCGTCGGGCATGGCTTCTCGGGCATCGAGCTGGAATGGCGCCGGGAAGGCAAGGAGTGGCTGCCGGAGTTTTTCCCGCGGCCGCAGGAGTGGTTCCAGCTGTCGCAGGATCGCAAGGCGCTGCGCCTGCGCGACGGCAGCGCGTACGGGGCTGAGCTGACGCCCTTCGGCTGGATTCTGCACGAGCACGGGAAGGCGAAGAGCGGGTACATCGCGCGCCTGGGGCTTTACCGGGTGCTGTCTTGGCCGTTCCTGTACAAGGCGTACGGGATCGCTGACTTTGCGGAGTTCCTGGAGACGTTCGGCCTGCCGTTCGTGGTGGGCAAGTACGCGAAGGGGGCGAGCGAGCCGGAGAAGGCGAGCCTGATGCGGGCGGTGACGGCGCTGGCGCACGATGCGCGGGCGATCATGCCGGCGGATATGGTGCTGGAGATCAACCAGATATCCGGCAGCGGCGGTACGGGTAGCGGTTCGCACCTGGATATGGTCCGCTGGGCGGACATGGCGCAGAGCAAGTGCATCCTTGGCGGAACGCTGACCAGCCAGGCGGATGGGAAGACGAGCACGAACGCGCTCGGGAATGTGCACCAGGAGGTGCGCCACGACATCATCGAGGCGGATGCCCGCCAGGTGGCGGGGACACTGACGCGGCACCTTGTGTATCCGCTGATTGCGCTGAATCGGGGCGGCGTCGATAGCCTGCGGCGCTGCCCGCGTCTGGCGTTCGATACGGGCACGCCGGAGGACCTGGTGGCCTATGCGGATGCGCTGCCGAAGCTTTCCGGGCTGTTCAATATTCCTGCGGCGTGGGTGCGCGAGCGCCTGCATATTCCGCAGGCTGAGGACGGCGAGGAGGTGCTTGGCGGTCGGCCGATGGCTGCGGGTGATGTGGCGCCGATTGGTAAGCCAGATGGCGGCAAGGCGGCGAAGGACATTCATGTACCGGATGCGAAAGGCGCGGCGGCGTTGACGGCGTTGCCGGATAAATCAGGCGGGGCGATCTCGGCACGTGCGACAAGGTCTTTGCGTGATGCGCAAGAGACGATCGATGCGGCTTTGGTCGCCGATATCGATTGGCCGATGCTGACGGCGCCGGTTTTCAAGCCGCTGCTCGATGCTCTGAGCAGTGGCATGGACCCCGAGTCGATCATCGGCCACATGGCGGACTGGTACCCGGCAATGAACGACGATCAGCTGGTCGAGCTGCTGTCGCGGGCGATTTTCGTTGCGGATGCCTGGGGTCGGCTATCGGCTGGCGGCAACGCCTGAGATGGCCTGATTCGGCATGGCGATCGAGCTTTCTGCCCTCTTCGACCTGCCGCCGGCCGACGCGATCGCGGCCTTCGAGGCGAAGGGCTATGCAATCTCCTGGAACTGGCACGAGACCTGGGGAGAAGCGCACGCGAAGGCGTTCACGGTGGCAAAGCTGGCGCGCATGGATATCCTGGAAGACATCCGCGAAGGCGTCGGCGAGGCGCTCAAGCGGGGCGAGACGCAACGCTGGTTCGATCAGCGGCTGAGCGGCCTGCTGCAGCAGAAAGGCTGGTGGGGCCGCAAGATCGTGGTGGGCTCGGACGGCCAGGCGGAGTTGGTGCAGGAGGGCAGCCCGCGTCGGCTGCAGACGATCTTCCGCACGAACACGCAAACGGCTTACGCGGCCGGTCGCTGGAAGCGCTTTGTGGATAACGCGGAAGCGCGGCCTTATCTGCAGTACGTGGCGGTGATGGATGGCCGTACGCGGCCGGCGCATGCGCGGCTGAATGGCAAGGTGTTTCCGATCGACAGCCCGGTGTGGCAGGTGATCGGGCCACCGAACGGGTTCAATTGCCGCTGTGCGGTGCGGGCATTGTCTGCCGCCGACCTGGAGCGCCGCGGGCTGCGGGTGGAGAAGGATGCGAGGATCGTGCAGCGCGATGTTCCGACGGGCAGACTGGTCGATCGACGGACGGGCGAAATCGACCCGAAAAAGCTCATTCAGCGCGGCGTTTCTGTGCCCGATCCGGCCTATCCAGGCAGGCGTCTGACGCTGTGGTCGGATGTGGGATGGGACTACAATCCTGGCGCTGCCGGGGCGGCGCAAATCTCCGACCTGGTCGAAAATAAGCTGGAACAGCTGCCGGCAAAATTGGCTACGGTGGTTCGTAATGAGCCGGTCAAGCCGGTACCGCCGGTTGTTGCTCAGGGGCCACGCTATTGGGACAGCACGACGCCGGCCGGCCGTTGGCACGAGGCGTCGTTCTCGAATGCGCCGACATGGTTGAAGAAGAAGATTGCCGAGGTTGGCGATCCGAAGGAAGTCAAGCACACGCCAGGCAAGACGCCGAGCTGCATTTGGCGGCAGCAGATCGAAATGGGATCGCGGGGACGCACGGACCAACGGGCGCAGGCGACTTGGCGGCATGAGTACGGGCATCACCTGGACGGAAACCTCGACGACAAGGCGATGTATGTGAGTTCTGGTGCGCGGTTTTCTTCGGCGATGGCGGCCGATTCGGCACAGCTGGTGCGCGGTGCCGGGCATGGCCACCGGGGTAAGACGACGGATGCTAGACGGGCTCTGATGGATCAGGCTTATCGTGATTCTGCGGTCGAAATCGGCGGTCGAGTGGACTGGCATGCTTGGCTCGCAGAGCGCTTAATGAAACATGGGGTGGACTACGCTGCGGCGTTTCATGCGCTGCGAAAGCACACGGTTTTTGCCAATTCGCTGACCGGCGATGCGCTGGTGTTACGATTGGCAAGGATTGCGACGGCCTTCGACCTTCGCGATGCGCAAGGGCTGATGGACGCGCTGCTCGGCAAAGGAAATATTCGCGAAGTAAGCGTCTGTGGCAGGATCGGTGTTTGCAGTTCGCTTTCCGACCTGATCGGCAGCGTGACGCGTAACAAGGTAGCAGGCCGGGATCTTTCGGGTTGGGGTCATAGTTCTCGCTATTACGCCAGACATGCGGACCTGGCCGGCACCGAAGCCTGGGCAAACCTGACTTGCTTGCACGGGGAAGGCGGGCTATTTTGGAAGCAGGTGGCGGAGCATTTCTTGCCCGAGACGAACCGGGCGTTCCTGGAGGTTATGAAGGATGGCTGAGTCTGCAAACGGCATCGTCGATCCGCGAAACGATCGGCTTGAAGAGTACGTCGAGCGCTTCGGAAGTGCCCCGCCACTGCTGTACATGGCGGACATGAGCGACGATGAATTCGCGGCGCGAATCGCCAAGGCGATCGACTCTGGCGTGGCCATAGATGACGATGAGTTTGAGGGCGATGCCAGCGAGCACACTACGGTCCATTGATGGGGGCTGATCATCATGCTGACGATTAGCATCAGCGGCGGCGGCGTCGAGCGTGCGTTGGCGGCGATCGCGGAGCGCATTGGTAACACGCGTCCGGTAATGAAGATGATTGCGGAGATCTTGGATGACCGCGTCTCGGAGAACTTCTTGATGGAATCCGGGCCGCTCGGCGAGTGGCCGGCGATCAAGCCGCCGAAGAACAAAACCAGGACGAACCCGAAGATTCTGCAGGATACGGCGCGCCTAAAGAACAGCATCACGACTACCTACACCAACAACACCGCACAGGTCGGGACTAATGTCGTCTATGCCGCAATCCACCAATTAGGCGGCGAGATTAACATCCCGGCCAGGAGTCAGCAGGCCTATTTCAAGCAGCGCAAGGATGGGTCAGTAGGAAACCGATTCGTCCGCAAGAGCGCCTCGAATTTCTCCCAGTGGCACACGCGCGGCGCGCACACAATAGAGATGCCAGCGCGCCCATTTTTGCCGTTCGCGAACGGCAAACTGCAGGACGGTCTGGAGCGAGAAATCCTCGACGACCTGGCCGGATACATCCTTCACGGCGCCCGCAGATAGCGTGGATCTGTTGGCGCGAGCTTATTGCGCCACAGGCAAGCAAGTTACAATCTCGGTCCCACCAAGCCCCCGCCCATCCCGCCACTTCCCCCATTTATCGCGCAATTCCCGCTCTATTTATCTCACACGCCCTCATTGCGGTGCTGACGCTCAATCGCGACGACGTCCGCAACGCCCTGACC
>ERZ761596.91-NODE-91-length-21078-cov-10.051039_pt1 | contig 21078 bp, 24 predicted proteins | sample MGYA00512166_ERZ761596 | MGnify/ENA primary metagenome ERZ761596 (study PRJEB28899, sample SAMN03785556) | bioreactor sludge metagenome | biome: EBPR Sludge; feature: EBPR Bioreactor; material: 0.22µm filtered reactor supernatant | place: Saint Lucia: Queensland...
GAGCGAGACCAGCCCGGCACACTTCGTTCCCTGCGGGTACACGGCAGCACGGCAGGCCTTCGGCCCGTGCAGCAGGGTGTAGGCCTTGCCGATGGTCGCCAACAGCCGGAAGTCGTAGTGCGCCAGATCCATCGCCGAGGCTTCCCCTGGAGGCGGAAGCGCCCTGAATGGCTTCCGCCAGTCAACGGGGTCTTCCTGGCATGTGTTGCCGCTGATGGCGGTACCCGCGGGGGTCTTCAAGGTGATCAAGCGAGCACTTCCGTGCTCGGGAATCGGCTCGCCGACCCGGAACAGCACTTCCTTGTCGTTGCGGTACTTGAAGTTGCTGAGCAGGGCTTCGGGCACGATGAAGCGCAGCGGGGGCAACCCGTCGGCGCCAGGGATCCGGCACACGGCGAGCATGGCGCCGCAGGTGGCGAAGAGGTAGCTGGCGTTCACTCCAGTCTCGACCATGGTGCCGGCCAGGTACTCGTTCGAGGCGACATTGGCTTTCGGGGCAAAGAGTCGGATGACGGACAGGTACAGCCCGGGCACAGTGAACTCGGTGAGCATGTAGTTTCTCCTGGTTTAAGGGGTACGACGTGATGGGGGCCGGCCCGCCCGCCTGTTTCCCGCTGCAAGGTGTCCTTTCTCGAATGCAGGCGCGGGCCGGCGAGGGAAGGTCAGCCGCGCAGGCGGTCGGCGATGGCGGCGAGGAGTTGCGGCAGAACGCGACGCGGGATGAGACCGAAGCTCGCGGCTTCCTGGCAGCCGCCGCGTCCGTGCTGGCACCGGGCGACGGAGAACCAGGCCACGGGTTTGTCATGGTTCCTGTCGTGCCAGGTCACGTTGACGTCGTTGCTCACGGCGTGTCCAGGGTGATCGGTTTCGTCACCCCGTTTGTCGACACGCCGAACTTGATCTCGCCGTGGTGCAACCGGGCCAGCTCGCGCAAGACTAGCTTGCCTGCGGGCAGATCGGACTCGCGAATCTTGACCAGACGCGCCCAGCTTCCAGAGCAGTTGACGCGGATCTGCAGCAAGCGGTCGTCGGGGGTGTCGTTGCCCATGTCGGGTTCCTTGGTGGTGTTGGGTGGGAGCTAGGCACATTCGTCGCGGGGCTCCCGGTCTGGCCGCGTCAAGGCTCCCCGCTGCTGCGGGCCACATGTGCCATGTGGTGTATGTCAGGATTCGCGGTAGATGACCAGTGCGCTCGGCGGGGTGATGATCTCGTCACCGGGCGGGGCGGAAACCATGGGCCACCGGGGAAGCCACGCTTTTTCACCGGCGCGCAGGATGCGCCCCTGGTCGAGCGGGATGTCCCGCTGTGCCCGGATGACCAGCGACGAGCTGGTGTACTCGACCAGCTCTACGTCGTAGCAGTGCTGGTTGCCCAGGGTTGAGAAGCTCAGGCGGATGGTTTTCCCGAGGTACATGTGGCGCCCTCCTGTTGTGTGGTCATGTGCTGCTCGCCATCCCCGCGGTGCGTGCATCCCTCGCAACGCGGGTCCTGCAAGCTCTGGTCGTAGCGGCAGCCTTGAGACATGCGGTTCCAGATCCACTTGACACCGGTCGTGAACCGCCCGTCTGGCAGGTGCTGCCGTTGCGGGGCGAAGTAGCCGGCACGGTGCTTCTTTTTGTTGAAGCAGCCGTACCGCTCAGTCGTCGTGGTCACAGAACGCGGCGCGCTGGGTGCGCAGGTTGCGCACCTCTTGGATTGAACTGGCGGCCGGCCCGGCAGTGCGTTCGAGCACCTGCACGGGCTTCTGCCGCAGCACGGCGCGAGAGACCAGCGACCAGGGGTCAGGGCCGGTCAACTCCTTGCCGGCGGGGTCAGTCAGTTTCCAGAGGTTCATCGGTCGGGGGCTCCAGGTAATTGGTGATGGAATCGAGAAGGCCGCGCAGGGTGGAAAGGAACGCCTCGTCATTCCGCAGAAACAGAAACCTTTCCGCGGCGTCAAGGGCCTGCCGGCACTGCTCGAGAAGGTCGCACTCCGGGTCAACCTGGTCGTCGTCGGGAGGGAAAACTCCTGCGGGCCATGTCGCCGCGTCGCCAGGTCCGGGGGTGGACCACCAGGCGTTATTCACGGCCGCTTTGCCTCGATGTAGATGACCGCCCCGGCCAGGTAGTTGATGGCCCCGAGCAGCTCGAAGACTGCAGCACGTTGGCCAGGGTGGCGTATCGCAACTGCGTTTGGCGTGCCCGGATGCGCAACCGGGGGGTGACTGCTTTCTTGAATGCCTTGCGTTTCATGTCATGCGTCCTCTCGGTGTGGGTTGGGTGGTAAAGCTGCCGTTTTCTCTCCGGACAACAGGAGTTCGATGGGTACGTCTCTCCCGCAGAAAAAGCTGCAACGGGAGATTCACGCACGCTTCGCACGGCTGGATCGGTGATGTCAGACTGCACTCGTTACAGTGGACGGTGTTCGTTGATTGCCCTCTCACGCTTTCGTTTCCTCCCGAAGACGCTCCGTCCGTAGCCGATCAGCGGCACGAAACCGACGCAAAGCTCGCTTAGCGTAGACTTCCTTCGCTCTACCTGAACATTCCTGAGCTGCGAGGTAGAGGTCTTGGGCATCGAGAAAAAGCATCTGCTCACGACTGCCACGGGGGGCAGACAGCCAAGAGGTAAGGCAGAAATCCGCGCGACGAGACCTGCGCTTGCCCCCACGTGGCACCGTATTGGCACACGGGGTATCGCGTTTCATGTCATGCGTCCTTTCGGTAGAAGTCAGAGATGAAGCCGTCGCCGGCGAGCGGCAGGTCGGGCGCCCACGGCATGCGCCGGCTGAAGATTTCTTCGGCTTGGAAGAGCGCGTCCCGCGGGTTCGGCCAGGTGCGGTAGCTGGCTTCGATGATCGCCTCGTCGTGCACGTGCCCGACGACCGGCAGCCCGGCGGCTTCCAGTGCGGGTAGTGCCGCGGCCAGGCAGTCCCGGGCGCAGGCCTGGGTGTAGTTCTCCAGGAGCTTGCCGGCGTAGGTCTCGATCCGGCCCCAACGCTTGGTCTCCTGGTTGATGCCGTCGTAGGTGAGGTTCCGGTAGCCGCCGGTCTCCTCGATGCGCGGGTACGCATAGGCCAGCGAGCGGCCGCTGGGCAGTTCCAGGAAGAGCACGCCGCGCTCGAACCGAAAGCGGTAGCGTCCCGGTACGCCGGCGGGCACGCGCGTCTGCAGGGCCTGCTTGGCGTGCCGTTCCATACCGTACCCGAAGGTCATGATGTTCGGGTTAGCGGCGCGCCAGGCGGTAACAATGCCGGGCAGCTCCTGCTCGGTTAGTCCCATCGACAGGGCGCCCATGGTGACCAGGGCGCCGACCGAGCCGTGATAGCCAAGGGCCAGTTCACTTACTTTCCCCTTCTGGCGAAGTGGTGAATGCTTGTCGATGGACTCGATGGGCACCTTGAACATGCGCGCGGCGCTGGCTTCGTAGATGCGGCCGTGCGTCCGGAAGACTTCGAGCCGCCAGCGCTCGTCGGCCGCCCAGGCGAGTACGCGCGCCTCGATGGCGGCGAAGTCGACGACCACGAAAAAGCAGCCGGCACCTGGGATGAATGCGGTGCGGATGAGTTCGGAGAGCAACGCCGGGACCGGGCCATATAGCAGCTGCAGCAGCGGCCCGTCTCGCTGCTTGACGAGCTGGCGCGCCAGGGAGAGGTCCGCAGGGGCCAAGGCACTGCGCGGCAGGTTCTGGATCTGTACGAGACGGCCAGCCCAGCGGCCGGTCCGGTTGGCACCGTAAAACTGCAACAGACCGCGGATGCGGCCATCGAGGCAGCGGCTGGCGGCCATGGCGGTGTACTTGGCGACGCTTGATTTCGACAGCTCTTGCCGCAGTTTCAACGCCCGCTCGACGACGGTGTCGCTGTACGTGACCAGCAGCGTCTTGACGGCTTCCTTGTTCAGGGTCTCGGCCCTGATTTCGTGCTCGTCGGAAAGCCACTTCTTGAGACGCGCCACCTGGGTGGCCTTGCTGATGCCGGTCAGGCGCGCGAACTCGGCGGTCGCGGTGTCGCGCGCCTGGGTGTCCAAGTCGATCGCGGCTTCGATCAGGTCACGATCCACCTGGATGCCGCGGGCGTTGATCTTCTGGTCGAGCACCCAGAGGGCCTGTTCAGCCGGCGGCGGCTCCCACCGGGCCAGCCTGGCGTGGACGGCCTGCTCGGCGACGACGTCCTGCCGGCAGTAGTCCTTGAACAACGCCCAGCGGTCCGGGTCGTGGTGTGGCAGGTTGCGCAGACGCCCGCCGTTCGTCCGGGTCGGCCGGCATGGCTGGCAGAAGTAGCTGATCAGGGACCGCCCGACGCCGGTCTTCTGCTGCTCGACAGGCAAGCGCAGCGCGCGCGTCACGTCGAACAGAAGGCCCGGCAAGCCGAGCGTCAGGGCGAGTACGCTGGTGCAACGCCAGGAAGCCGGGTCAAGCGGCCGGCCCAGGTACGCCGACAGACAGGCGATCTCGAACGCGGCGTTGAAGGCTCGTTTGATGACGGCAGGCGAGCCAATCTGGTTGATCAGCTCGGCGGGGAGTTCTTCACCTTGTGCCAGGTCGATGACTACCGGCGGCGCGCCATCGAGGGAGTAGCCGAACAGGAGGATCTCAAAGTCCGGGTGCTCGGCGTAGCGATGCACGCCGGCTTTCCGCAGGTCCACCGGCGAATAGGTCTCGATGTCGATGTTGAGTGAGGGCATTGAGGTTCCTTTCCACGTGCGCCCGGCGAGAGTCGAACTCGCGGGGAAGCGGCTGCAGGGAGGGGGGTACGGCCGCCGGTTTCTACCGACAGACCAACGGGCGCACGTGGAAAAAAGCCTGGCCCGAAGGCCAGGCAACCCGCGGCAAGGGAGGAAGCCGCGGGAGGGAGGAGACTGGAATCAGCCGAGGATGTCTTCCTCTTCGAGTTCGTCGAACTCGGCGGCCACCTGCTCGGGCGTCTGCGCGTTGCCGAAGGGCTCGTCCTTGTGGGTGAACTGGATGGCGCGCAGGCCGGCGCCGACGCCACGGGTGCCTTCGTGCTCGTAGGCGTACAGCGACAGCTTGACGTTGCCCCAGTCACCAGACACCCAGTCACCGCCTTGCAGCACCGCGCGACGGTTGCGGTCGAGCAACACCGGCGCCGGCTTGTCGGCGTCGCTGCGGCAGGAGAGGAACCAGTAGCCGGGGTACTTCGGCTCGCCATCGTTGTCGGTCTCGGCGTCGCCGTCGAGCAGGCGGGGGTCGTATTTCCTCGGCAACGACTTGAACTTGGCGGCGAGGACTGCGTCGCTGGTCTCGCGCAGGAGCTTCAGGATGCCTTCCGGGCGCGGGCATTGCGGCGTCGGTGCCTTGGGGATCAGGAGCGTGACGCTGTACTCATCCACCTTGCGCAGCTTGTTCTGCACCGGCTGGAAGACGTGCAGGTAGGAGAGCCGGACGGGGCCGACGATGACGATGCTGTCGGTCAGGCGCTTGCTCATGGAGGGTGCGGAGGGTGCGGCGGTTTGCGTGGTCATGCGGGTTCCTTTTCGGTGAGGTCGGCGAATCCTTCGAGTGCCGAAGATTCGACTTCGGCGCGCGGGTCGGTGCTCGGTGCGAGGGCCAATGCGCCGGGCGGTTTGGTGACGAGCGGCTCGGGCAACAGCTCGGCGAACTGCTTCTTGCCGATGGCCTTTTCCAGCGCAGTGATACCAAGCAGGCGGCGCTCGTACAGCGCGGCTTCCGGGATGCCCGCGCCGGTCAGTGCTTTGATGACGGCTTCGGTATCCCCGTAGGCGCGCACGCTGCGTCCCCGGACGAGCTTCCAACCGGGCAACTTGCGGCCCTGCTTGGCGGTTTCCAGGGCGTAGTTGCGCACGGCGGTCGCCCAAGACAGGAGGGGCTCGATGCGCGATAGGATGTGCGCTATCTCGAAGTCACCGAGCAGCTCGGGATCGGCGAAGTCCCTCTGTTCCAGCGCCAGGTTATGCTCGGCACGTGCTCGGCACTGCGCCGCAGCGCGGCAGAACTTGCAGTGCTCGCCGGGCACGAAGTCGCCCTCGCCACGCCACGCTAGGTCTGCTCGCGGCGCGACGAAGTGGTAACCCCAGCGGAACAGGTCGGCCTTCGGAAGCTCCCAACTCCGGGGCTCGCCGTCACCAACGCGCGGCTGGTGAATGGTGAGGCGCACGGTGTGGATGTCGTACAACATGTCGGTTACAGCCAGGGCCCCCAGCCCGTAGAGCATGGCCTGGGGGTTGTGCTCCGGGGACACGGGGACGCCCTGCCCGAACTTGAGGTCGATGACTTCAAGGACGCCGTCGGCCACAGTGATCAGGTCGCCTGTGCCGAAGCCCTCCGGGACCAGGTAGCTGTAGTTCAGCCGCTCTTCGAGCAGGATGACTGCATCCTTGTTGCGCGAGCGGGCGTCCTGGATGCGCTCGATGGCGAAGTCGACGTAGCGCTTGACAGCGTCCCGGAAGTCGCGCGTGACACGCGGGTCCTGCAGGTACGTCTTCCAGGCGTCTTGGTAGTCCGCGCCGTCGAGGCGGAACAGCCAACGGGCCAGCTCGGTCTCGGCGACCGCATGTGCCAGAGTGCCTTCCTCGGCAAACGGGGAAGAAGGGTTCGGAAGACGCTCTTCGAGGCGCGCGCTCGGTGCGCAGATCAGCCAGCGGTGCGCGCCGCTGGCCGAGAGCACGGCATGCGCGCGCTCGGCGGGGGCGGAGAGGGCGGTCATGGCGCCTCCTGCTGGCGGCGGACGTTGAGGTCCTGCATCACCTGCGCGTACTTGGCCGGTTCGAGCTTCGAGACCGATGCGGCGCCGTGCTCCTTGAGCAGGGCGATGGCGCCTTCGCGGTTGATCCGGGCGTAGTCGGCGATTGCGGCGCGGACTTCCTCGATGGCGATCGTCTCGACTGGCTTGGCCGGGGGTGCCGGCGTTGCGGGCGCAGACTCCGGCGGGATGGCGGCCGTGCGCGAGGATGCCGGGCGGCCCGCTTTGGGCGGTTTGGGCGGATCGGGCTCGAACGGGGGCTCGACTGGCTTGGCCAGTTCCACAGGAGGGGCGATAGGTTCCGTTGGAAAAGACAGCGCCGGGAGCGGGGCTTCGGCCACAGGGGGAGTGGCGAGCGCCGAATGGGGCGACGAGACATGCAGGGCGTCGGCAAGCCTCTGGAACACGGCGAGCAGCGCGGGATCGGTCGTGAGATTGATGTCGATGGTGAATTTCACAGGAGTCCTCTCATGGGTTTGCGGGGTATTGCACAAGGCAGTGGGCGGTCTTGACGTTCAGCGCCTGGTACAGCTGCACGTACCAGCGGGTGAGTTCCGGAGATGACACCTGGTAGACATCACCTTCTTCGATCGGGTCGTTCTCGGTCAGCGCCCGGCCTTGCTGTTTCAGCTCGTTGACCTTCAGCTGTACGCCGTTCTTCGTGGGGAAACGGCGCGGCGGTTTCCTCCCCGGGTTCGGTTCGCCGTACCCCGACTTGAGGTATTTCCGGCAACGCGCAGGCGACAGGTCGATGCCGGCGAGATCGGCGAACAGGTCGAACGAGATGCGACGGTCGGCGTCAATACGGGCCAGGTCAAGGAGGGCCCTGGTAGCGACGAAACGCACCGTCTTGTCGTCGGGCAGGGGTTCCGTAGCGGCATAGCCCATCTCGACGAGATTTCTGAGCGGCTTGATTTCGATCTGCCGGGGGTGAACCGCGATCGCTTCGCCGGCGTCAAACTTGAAGGTGCGCCCACGGGCTAGTTGGCGCGCAACCTTGAGCAGGGCGATGGCGCCTTCGCGGTTGATCCGGGCGTAGTCGGCGATTGCGGCGCGGACTTCCTCGATGGCGATCGTCTCGACTGGCTTGGCCGGGGGTGCCGGCGTTGCGGGCGCAGACTCCGGCGGGATGGCGGCCGTGCGCGAGGATGCCGGGCGGCCCGCTTTGGGCGGTTTGGGCGGATCGGGCTCGAACGGGGGCTCGACTGGCTTGGCCAGTTCCACAGGAGGGGCGATAGGTTCCGTTGGAAAAGACAGCGCCGGGAGCGGGGCTTCGGCCACAGGGGGAGTGGCGAGCGCCGAATGGGGCGACGAGACATGCAGGGCGTCGGCAAGCCTCTGGAACACGGCGAGCAGCGCGGGATCGGTCGTGAGATTGATGTCGATGGTGAATTTCACAGGAGTCCTCTCATGGGTTTGCGGGGTATTGCACAAGGCAGTGGGCGGTCTTGACGTTCAGCGCCTGGTACAGCTGCACGTACCAGCGGGTGAGTTCCGGAGATGACACCTGGTAGACATCACCTTCTTCGATCGGGTCGTTCTCGGTCAGCGCCCGGCCTTGCTGTTTCAGCTCGTTGACCTTCAGCTGTACGCCGTTCTTCGTGGGGAAACGGCGCGGCGGTTTCCTCCCCGGGTTCGGTTCGCCGTACCCCGACTTGAGGTATTTCCGGCAACGCGCAGGCGACAGGTCGATGCCGGCGAGATCGGCGAACAGGTCGAACGAGATGCGACGGTCGGCGTCAATACGGGCCAGGTCAAGGAGGGCCCTGGTAGCGACGAAACGCACCGTCTTGTCGTCGGGCAGGGGTTCCGTAGCGGCATAGCCCATCTCGACGAGATTTCTGAGCGGCTTGATTTCGATCTGCCGGGGGTGAACCGCGATCGCTTCGCCGGCGTCAAACTTGAAGGTGCGCCCACGGGCTAGTTGGCGCGCAAGGATCGCCAGGTCCGAGGCGAACTCGACACCGCCAACGGTTACCGGCGTGTCAGTGTACGGGGGGTTTCGAAAGGCCATCAGGGTGCCTCCTTCCGTGGTTGGATGTCGCAAAGCAGGCTGACTCGCCGGTCGTGCTCGGCCAGAAGGGCGGCTCGCACTTCGGCGTCGTGCGCCATGAGCCAGAGCTGGAACGCCCCGCCAAGGCTGTCGTAGAGCAACCAGGCGAATGTGGCAGCGACCAGTCCGGCGATGAGCAGCTCGGCGACGGGCGTCGGTTCGCGCTCGACATCGGTTGAGCGGACGTCGGTCGGCTTCATTTCGGCACCGACGGAGGGACGGTTTCGATGATCTCGAACCCGAGTTGCCGGATCACGTACAGGTCATTCGGCGAGAGCGTCTTCGTACCGGCCAGCTGGGCCAGCAGATGGGCGGGCCCGTTGGCCGGGTAGATGCGGCGGGTGCCGTAAACATCGCGGGGTTCCACGACTACTTTGGTTTCCATGTCGGTCTCCCTGTGCCGGGGACGCGCGGTCCCCGGCAGCGGTGGATCAGGCTGCGAGCGGCAGGCCGTCGTTCTTGTGCGCGACCAGGCGGTCCATCAGCGTCCAGAGCGCGCGGTTCAGTCGCACGTTCTCGTTGACGCCATTGACTGCGCGGGTTGTGGTGCGGCGGCCCGTTGAGCCGACGCCGCGCAGCCCGCCCTGCAGCAGGTTTTCCTGACTGCGGTTGAAGACGCGCCAGGCGTCGTCGCCGCGGTCGTCGTACCGGCGGGGGGTCAGGATGCGTTGGGGCGCCACCAACGGCGACAGGCTGTTGCCCTGGTCGTCGGAGCCCCAGCGCAACTCGACCGCGGCTGCCGCGAAGGCTTCCTGCTCACGAACGGTGAGCGACGTGGCCTTGTAGCCATCGACGCGGTCAGTCACCTGCCTGATGTTGTCGAGCACGCGGTAGCTGCCCTCGATGACGTCGTTCACGACGTTGCCCGAGTGGCGGACCCGGATATCGTTGACCACGTCGCCTGCGATCAAGCCGTTGGAACAAACCCACCTGAACAGGCCGGCGAGCAATTGGTAGCTGCTCGTGCCGTCGTGGCTATTGACGAGGATGATCTCCGGCACCTCGGTGCTGCTGCTGCCACCGAGGCTCTCGATCGTCGTCCGGTGGCGCAGCCGGACCAGGTGCTTGGTGTATTCCTGCTTGCCTGCGTCGCGGCACTTGGTCTGGCGCACCTCAAAAGGCTGGAAGCCTTCGGCGCGCAAGCCGGCGAGGACTTCGGCCGTGGGGATGAAGGCGTACCGGGCGCCCCGGCTGGCGTGGGGTTCAGCGGCGAGGACGGACGGCGCGTGTTCGAGGATCTGCGCATCGGTCAGCGGGTAGTCACTGCGGAAAGCGGTTTGGTTCGATCCATGGCTGTAACGGTAGGTCATGTGAGTCTCCTTGATCAGCGGGTTGAGCGGGTTGAGCGGGTTGAGCGGGTTGAGCGGGTTCGGAGGTTGCAACGGGTTCGGCGGGTACAGCGGTGAAGCACCCTCGGCGGAAGGTGCTTTACGGCTGTCGCCCCTTTCGGGGCCGCCACCGCGTCTCAGCCAGGTTCTCTGGGCCTCGGCTCCCTGGCTCGGATTTCGCCAGATCATTACCGTGCGCACTCTTCGGCGGTGCGCTACCTGCCCCTGTGTCCCGCGTGGCTTGGGCCGGAGGGGAACCTTGCTGCTCCGGTCAGGCTGGCTCGGTGTGTCGTGAGCCAGTGGTTCGCATCATCACACAAGTGATTAGGTCGTGTCAATCACTTGTGTGATATTTTTTCCGACAGCAAGACAACAGGCCTTCCAGGAGGAACCAGCGAGCTACACGGGGTAGGGTCCTACCCCGCAAGCTACCCAGTCAGAGGGTGTTGCGGCGAGGGCTGCAGAGGGGAGCGAGGGAGGGCGTAAACGACAAAGCCGCCCGAAGGCGGCCGCGGGGTTGGGGCGACCAGGCCGGCCTAGTCGCCTAGTGCATCGTAGAACTCGCGAACGGTCACGCCGGCCTGGCTGGCCATGAACCTGATGAGGGTGTGCGAGAAAGGCTGTTTCGGCGGGTCAACCGTAACCTTCCTGAACGGCGGCCCCTCCTTTACCCACTGCTCGTGTGAACCCGAGGTGTTGCGGTACTCGAAGCCCAGATTCCTGAGGATGGTTCTGACCTCTCGTGCGTCAAGAGGGCGCTTCCATCGGCTCACGCCGGGACGAGCGGGACCGGGCTGCTGTACTCGCAGGCGCGCACGCGCACGCGCAGCTTGTGCGCCAAAAAGCAGGCGTAGTACCGGAGCCAGTAGCGCACCGGGGCGCGTCGGCGCAACAAGTAGCCGGCGTGCTCCTGGTCCGCGCCGGTAATCGCTTCCTTCAGGTAGCTGACCACTTGATCACTGAGCCTCCGTTTCACTTCGGCGAGCGTGTCATCCTGGGCGGCAAGATTGAAGTCCAGGCAAATCGCAATCCACTGTTCGCCTTCCTTCCACGCCATGCAGCGCAACATCAACTCCGGTGCTTTCATTTCTTTCCTCCGTACGTAAGGGGCCGCTCTGTGGCGGCTCTGTCTTGGATTGCAGCATAGGCGTCCCGGTTCGCAGAATCAAGCTCGCCCCGGGCGGTGTGATACCTGCTGGTCATGCTCCCCCTCGATCAGGGTCTCGGCGATGAGATCGTCCATCGTCGCATCACGGGCCCCGCCACGCATCAGGTGCTCGCCGTACCAGGCGACGAGCAGACCGCAGACGTTGTCCTCCCGGGCCTCGCGAAAGACGGACAGCGGGAGGTCACTGGCGGCGCCGACCCGCTCGACGACCGACCAGTCAAACACGAGGCGTCCGTTAGGTTCGCGAGCCAGGCGCAGGTCGGCGAAGTCGAGATCGTCGGGGATGCGGATGGCTACCGGCAGGGACATCTCCTTCTCAATCTGGATCATGGCGGTCTCCTTGTGTGTCAGATGTGCTCGGTCTGGCGGTAGACTATGCGGCCGATGAGTCCGCAGCCGTCGGTACAGCGCTTGTCACCGAAGCGGATCTTGTCCGGCGAGTCGGAGGACAAGAACCACTGCTGCGCATCGCGCTTCAGGCGCTTGATGACCAGCTCGCCCTCGTAGTTGGCGGCGAAGACCTGGCCATCCTGCAGCCGGGTATCGTCGAGATTGACGATGACCAGGTCGCCGTCGTACAGGCTGGGCTCCATGCTGCGCCCCGTGACCTTGATGGCGAGCAGCCGGCCGGGCCGGTAGCCGTGCTGGTCGAACCAGCGGCGCGCCATGAAGATGGGCTCACTCTCGCCGTCTTCGTACTCGATCTCGTAGCCGCTGACGCCGGCAGATAGCCGGAACAAAACCCGGCGGACGGGAAGGCGGGCGTCGCCGGGTTCTACCGGAGCCTGGGCTCGTTGCGTTCCTGCGCTATCCCCGTACTGGAGCCACAGCACGTCGACCCCGAGCGTCCGAGCGATCGCGGGCAGGTGGCTGGATCTCTTCCGGTCCCCTGATTCCAACATGCCGATGATCGACTGGTTCGCCAGTCCAGCGGATTTCGCGAGTTGCGCTTGCGACAACCCGCGCTGCTCACGGGTAAAGCGGATTCGATCGGCAAGAGTTCGCATCCCGGAATTGTCCGCCGGCCCTGTCTCACAAAGGTGTTTGCCTCGCGCATCACGATTGTGATAGGCTGGCGCCATGAACTGGATTGCCATCATCGACGAACTCCTCAAGGCTGGGCTGACGCAGAGCCGGATCGCGGATCACTGCGGAACCACGCAGTCGCACATCTCCTTCTTGCGAACGGGGGAGCGGAAAAGACCAAGCTGGGAGCTGGGCAACGCCCTCCTGAAGCTGCACGCCGAGCACTGCGCCCCCGCGGAATCAACCACAGAGTAGCCGCCGCGCATGGAAACCGAGGGAAAGAAAGTTTCTGGCGGCGCGTCCGCCTCGTTGAACCGGGTGCGCGCGGCGGTGCGTGCGTATGGGCTGCAGAAGCAGCTCGCCCTCGACGCAGGGATGTCCGACTCCCTCCTCAGCAAGTACCTGGACGAGCAGCTGCCGCGGCTGTGCCTGCTGCTCGACGTGCTGGGACTGGAGATCACCGCCCGCGGGCATGTGGATGACCTGCGCCGGGTCCTGAAAGAAGTGCTGTAGACGTGGAAACGCCCGGCGGCAACCGGGCGATTCCTGTTGGCTGTGGCTTGCCCGCTGACAGCCAGCAGACGTGAATCGAGCAGAACAAAACAAGGAAGAGCATAACATGAACCAGACCTGTGCGATAGCCGGCATCCCCCTCAACGAGGGGCAGGCATGAACGCCCCAGACCCGGCTGCCGTTGCGTTGCTCGACGCGCCTGCCCCGGCCGTGGCCGGGGACACCATCACCATTCTGCGGTCTGCCGGGCCTGTCCTGACGAAGACCTTCGACGGCGAGCGCGAAATCCCCTATGACCTCGCGAAGCACTTCACCGTCGAGACCCGCGCCGTGGCCAACCTGCGGGCGCTCTCGTCGCTGCTGACCCGGCTGACCGGACACCCGCAGCGCTGCATCATCCGTGGCCGCTGGGTCGGCGACGAGGCGGCGCAGGCGATTGTGCCGGCGGCGACCGGCGGGCGCTATCCGCGCACCAACGCGCTGTTCACCGAGGTGCCGCATCACTGGGTGATGCTCGACATTGACCGCTACGAGCCGCTGATCAGCGACCCGGTGGCGGACCCCGAGGCCGCGATCGACGAGTTCATCCACGACGTGCTGCCCGAGCCGTTCCGCTGCGCCAGCTATCACTGGCAGCTGTCTGCGTCGGCCGGGCGCACACCGGGCGTGCTGAAGTGCCACCTCTGGTTCTGGCTGGAGCAGGCCTACACCGGGCCGCAGCTCAAGGCCTGGGTGCGCGCTGGGGGCTTACCTATCGACGTGGCACCGCTACGCCGGGTGCAGGTGCATTACACCGCCAACCCGGTCTTCCGGGGCGGCGCGCGGGACCCGGTGGTGCAGCGGTGCGGGTTGCACACCGGCGCGAGCGACACGGTGGAGCTGATCATCGACCCGGCTGTGCTCGACCAGGCGGAGCAGGACACACACGAGGGCAGTGTAGCGGACTTGCCGGACCCGACGGAGAAGCCCGGCCTGATCGGCGCCTTCTGCCGGGCGTACCCGATCAGCCGGGTGCTGGCCGAGCTGCTGCCCGAGGAGTTCGAGCTGGCGCCGGGGAGCAGCCGGCGCGTGACCTGGCGGAACAGTGGGGGCGGGGCGCCCGAGGGCTGCTTCACGACAGAGGATGACTGGTACCTGGGCAACACGCACAACAGCGATCCATTCGACGGCAGGCTGGCGAACGCCTGGGACCTAGTGCGCGTGTTCCGCTTCGGCGCGCGTGACCGGACGCTGAGCGAGGACGAGCGGGCGCTGGCCAGCGTGACCGAACTCCCCTCGCACCAGGCGATGCTGCAGTGGGCGGCCGGGCTTGGGCTGCCGCTGGTGGAGGATGCCGGGCCGGTCGCGACCGAGGCGGTGAGCGCTCGTGACGGCTTGCTGGAGCAGATCCGCGAGGTGAGCGACGAGGCGGCCCTGCGCGACCGGGTACTGCCCGCGATCGCCGCGGCGGACCTGAGCCGCACGGACCTCGATGTGTTGGCCCTGGCGCTGCAGGCGCGGATGACGCAGTTCACCGGCGTGCGCGTGACCCTGCCGATGGCTCGGGCGATGCTACGCAACGCTGGGCGGACGCCGTCCGGGCGACGGGTGCCATTCTGGGCGGCGCAGTTCTGCTACATCGGCAACGGCGACTACTTCTACAACCTGGACAACAAGGAGAAGCTGACCCGGCAGGGGTTTGACCTCAACTTCGGCCGGTTCATGCCGGCCTACATGGACGAAGACGGCAACGTGCCGAGCGCGAGCAAGCATGCGGCGGACGTATGGCAGATCCCGTGCGCGGCGAACGTGGCCTACAACCCGACGCTGGGGCCGCTGTTCGAGCTGGGCGGGCAGTCGTTCGCGAACTCGTACTGTGAGCAGAACCTGCCAGGCACCGCCGAGCCGCCGGACTTCGATGGTGAGCTGGTCATCGAGCTGTTCGAGGCACACACCCGGTTGATCCTGCCGCAGGAGCAGGAGCGCCGGGCGTTTCTCGACTGGATCGCGCACAACGTGCAACACCCCGGGCGAAAGATCCGCTGGTCGCCGTTTTTGCATGGCCTGCCGGGCGCCGGCAAGACGCTGTACGCGCAACTGCTGTCCGCGGCGATGGGGCCGGACAACGTCAAGCCGATCAACGCGACGACGATCCTGACCTCGCAGTTCAACGAGTGGGCGAACGGCGCGGCGGTGGGGTGCATCGAGGAGATCCGGGTGCCCGACCACTCGGCACGCGAGGCCGAGAACAAGCTCAAGGCGCCGGTCAGCAACTCGACGATCGAGATTCACCCGAAGGGGGCGAAGCCGTTCGTCGTCGTGAACGTGACGAACTACCTGATCCTGTCGAACTTCGCCGACGGTCTGCCGATGGACGAGACCGACCGGCGGTACCTCGTCCTGCGCGCTGCGCTGGGCAAGGAGGAGATTCTGGCGCTGTCCGCGAGCGGGCACTACAAGCGGCTGTTCGAGGGCCTGGAGAAGCACGCAGGGGCCCTGCGCTGGTGGTTGCTGCACCGGGAACTCAGCCCGGAGTTCGACCCGGACGGGCACGCACCTTGGACGGCGGAGAAGGCGCGCGTGGTTGAACTGTGCCGTTCGGACTTGCACAACGCACTGACCGACCTCCTGACGGATGGCGGCCGAGGTATTTCACGGCACGTGATTTCGGTGCCGCACCTCGTGCAGAAGCTGGTCGAGCGGACCGGCGAGAAGGTGTTCACGAGGACGCTGAACAAGCTGCTGACGGATGCCGGGTACACGGAAAGGCGGCGGGTGTTCTGGGACAAATCGCAGCACCGGGTGGCCGTTCACGAGCTATTCGTCTACCCGGCCGGGGAAAGCGAGAAAGAGACCAACAAGAGGCTGGCAAAAATTCTGGAGGCGACTTTGGACGAAAACGGGCTCGATTGACGAGACAAATAGCGTCTTTTGTATTTGTCTAGCGATTTGTCTAGTGATTTGTCTATAACTTAACTTGCTGATTTACCTATTCTTTTACTCTACTAGACAAATACTAGACAAATAGAGAAAAAGAGGGGGTGAAAGAGAAATAGAGAGAAAAGAGAAAGGGGTATACGTGTATACACATGTTTTTTCTGTATACGTTAAGAAATGCGCTATTTGTCTAGTTCGGCCTTTTTTGTCTAGTCCGCTCTTTTTTGCCGTGAAAGGAGCTTCGCGATGAGTCGTGCAAACCACACGCCAACCGGCGATGCTGGTGCCTCGAATCGGAGCGTTCAACGGTTGAACGCCCTTTCCGAGAGCCCCCTCGAGTCGGACACCGAGCGCTACCTGGTGCGCCGGGTGCACGCCTTGGGCGGGGAGTGCCTGAAGATCGCCAGCCCCGGGAACGCCGGTGTGCTCGACCGGCTGGTGATGCTGCCCGGCGAGGTGATGTGCTTCGTCGAAGTCAAGCGCCTGGGCGAGGGCCCCAGCAAGCTGCAGCAGCGGTTTTTGCGGCGGATGAATGAGCTGTCCGTTCCAGCGGCAGTGATTGACAGCCGGGAAGCCGCGGATGCGCTGCTGCGCGACCTGGTGCGCATCCATGCCTGAAGTGCTCCACCTGCGTCCGTTCCAAGAGCGGATGCTCGAGCACGCCTACCGCAACCCGTTCTGCGCGCTGTTCGCCGACATGGGCGCAGGGAAGACGGCGACGGTGCTGGCGTTGATCGTCCGGCTCCTCTCCTTGCTCGACGTGGCGCGCGTCCTGGTCGTTGCGCCGCGGCGGGTGGCCCTGACAGTGTGGCCGTCAGAGATCGCGCGCTGGGCGCCCTTCCAGGGGCTTTCCTGCCGGTGCCTGAGCGCTGAGGACTTCCGTTTCCGGCGGCAGGAGGGGGTCGTGCGCCGCCGGGGCAGTGAGACGACGGTGACGCGCCTGGTACCACAGGCGACACGCGCGGATTTCCTGACCGGAGAGATGGTGCAGACGATCAGCCGCGACCGCCTGGCGGACCTCGTGCGGCTGTTCGGCCGCGACTGGCCGTACGACCTGGTGGTGCTCGACGAGTCGAGTGGCTTTCGCGACCCCGCCACTTCCCGCGTCAAAGCGATGCGCTGGCTACGCCGGCAGGGCTTGCTGTACCGGGTAGTGGCGCTGTCGGGGACGCCGCGACCGAAAAGCCTGCTCGACCTGTGGTCGCAGCTGGCGATTCTCGACGGGGGCGAGCGGCTGGGGCGAACGATGGAAGGCTACCGCTCGCGATATTTCGTGCCGGACAAGCGCTCGCGCTCCGGCCAGGTGTTCTCTTGGGCGTCGAGGCCAGGGGCGGAGGAGGAGGTATTCGCGCGCATTGGCGACCTGTGCGTCAGCCTGTTGCCCGAGGATGTCGTGTCACTGCCGGATCGGACGATCAACTCGATTCGGGTTCCGCTGCCCGCCGCGGCGCGGGCGATCTACCGCGAGCTGGAGCGGCATGCACTGGCCGAGCTGGAAGGCGGTGACGTGGTCGCGCTCAACCGCGCGGTGCTGGTCGGCAAGCTGCTGCAGGTGGCGGGCGGGGCAGTCTATGACGAGGTTGGGCAGGTGCAGGCGGTGCACGACGCCAAGCTCGACGTGCTGGAGGAGCTGATCGAGGCGAGCTGCGGGGCGCCGTTGCTGCTGGCGTATTGGTTCCGGCACGAACGGGACCGGATCAAGGCCAGGTTCCCGCAGGCCTGCGAGTTCGACGACTACCCGGACACCGAGGCGCGCTGGAACCGCGGTGAGATCCCCCTGTTGCTGCTGCACCCGGCCAGCGGGGCGCACGGGCTTAACCTGCAGTACGGCGACGGGCACGGGGTGTGGTTTGGGCCCATCCACGACCTTGAGCTGTGGCAGCAGTGGAACAAGCGGCTGCATCGACCGGGGCGGCGGTCGCCGGTCTTCGTCCACGTTCTGCTGGCCGACGGCACGATCGACGGGGCAGTGCTCGATGCGCTTGGCCCGAAAGGAGACGGGCAGGACCGGCTGTTGCGCGCGGTGCGCCTGCGACTGGAAGAGCTTGGCGGAGCATGAGTTTGCCGCGACAAGCGCGCCGACGCGCAGCAGACGAAGCGGCGCTTGCCGGGTTGGCGAGGGTTTCCTCTGGTTGGGTCAATGCGTTTGCGGTGGCGCGCGCGGCGCAGTGGCCTTGGCGCTCGATCGCCAGGGCGTTGATACGGCTGGCGGCAGAGGGGCGGGTGCGCCAGGCGGTGCGGGTGTGGTACGCGCACGGCTATCGGCGCCGCGCGACGCGAGTGTACCGGCTACCTGAAGAGGCGCTCGACTGGGGGGCTTGGCCGGACTGGGCAGTGCCGTACGTGGCACACCAACACAGGGCGAGGAGGGGGTGAATCCGGCGTGCACTTGTGCGGGGGTGTCGTAGGGTGGAGGGTATGGTCGATACCAATAAACTTTGGAACCAAAGCAAGCGCGAGTCCGATGTGGACCGGCGCAAGCGGTTCGCGCGCGAGTACCTGGTTGATTTCTCGCGCAAGGGCGCGGCGATCCGGGCGGGCTATTCGCAGCGCTCGGCGGCCAGCATCGGCAGCTGGCTGTTCAAGCGCCCGGATGTGCAGCAGTGGATCAAGGAGGAGCAGGAGGCGCGCGCCAAGCGGGTCTATGTCAAGGCCGATCGGGTGTTGCAGGAGCTGGCGCGGATGGCGTTCTTCGATCCGCGCAAACTGTTCCGGGAAGACGGGACGGCTATACCAATCGGGGAGCTGGATGACGACACCGCGGCCTGTATCTCGGCAGTCGATGTCGATGAGCGGCGAGACGGGCGGGTGTGGAAGTACCGTATCGGAGACAAAGGTCAGGCGCTGACCAACTGCATGCGGCATCTTGGCATGTTGAGCGAGACGCTGGTACATACCGGGCCGGCGGGCGGACCAGTGGCGCTGTCGGTCGAAGCCGCGGCTTCGCTGACCAAGGCATTGAAGGCGAGATTGCGTGCGCGCAAGTCCTGAGATTCTCGACGCCGAGGCGTTGCAGCTGCTGCACGAGCTGCCGTTTTCTGCCATCGAGTCCGCCTGGCTCGACATGCTGGAACTCGACCGCACAGGTATGGTGGCGCGCGACCTGGCGCGGTTCGACCGGTTTTTCCTGCTGACGCAAGTCCTGCATCGTGAGGATGCGTGGCATCCGTGGATCTATGCCCGGTGCCGAGAGGTCGAGAAAGCCCCGGACGGGTATCTCGACTTGTGGGCGAGAGAGCATTTCAAATCCACGACGATCACCTTCGCCGGGGGAATCCAGGAAATTCTTCTCGACCCTGAAATCACGATCGGCATTTTTGCGTTCAACAAGCCGACGGCGCGGAAATTCCTGCGCCAGATCAAGTACGAGTTGGAAACGAATCGCGGGCTACAGAATTTGTTCCCGGATGTGCTTTTCGCAGACCCGAAGAGGGAATCACCTCGCTGGTCCGAGGACTCGGGGCTGGTCGTCCGGAGAAAATCGAATCCGAAAGAAGCGACGATAGAGGCGCACGGGCTGGTCGATGGACAGCCGACCGGGGCGCATTACCTGCTGCGGATTTACGACGACGTGGTGACGCTGGATTCCGTGACCTCGCCGGAAATGGTGAAAAAGACGACCACGGCCTGGTCGTTGTCCGACAACCTGGGGGCGCGCGGACCTTCCGGGCCGGCCCGTGCGTGGCACATCGGAACCCGGTATTCTTTCGGTGACACGTACCAGGACATGATCGACATGTTGGCCGTGGAGCCGCGGATTTACCCGGCGACGGACAACGGGCAGCCGGATGGCAATCCGGTTTTTCTCTCTCCCGAAGTCTGGGCTGAAAAGAGGAAAAAGCAGATCAGCTCGGTACTAGCGGCACAGATGCTGCAGAACCCAGCAGCAGGTAACGAGACGATTTTCCGCAAGGAGTGGCTGCGGTTTCAGGAGATTCGCCCGGCGACGCTCAACGTCTACGTCCTGTGCGACCCTGCGAGCAGTCGCAAGAAGGGAAGCGACCGGACAGCGATTGCCGTGGTTGGAATCGACGCGGCGGGCAACAGGTGGCTGCTCGACGGCTACCGGCACAAGATGGGGCTGGCAGAGCGGTACCAGTGTATCCGCTCGCTGCGGAAGACGTGGTCGGCGATGCCTGGGGTGCAGCAGGTGCGCATCGGTTACGAGCGTTACGGCTCGACATCAGACCTCGAGTATTTCGAGGAGCAGATGCAGCGCGACCGGGACGCCTTCGAAATCGTCGAACTGGCCTGGCCGAGGGAAGGGTCCGGAGCGAAGTACGACCGAATTCAGCGACTGGAACCGGATTTTCGCAACGGGAGGTTCTTCCTGTCCGCGGCAGTGCCGGCGGAAACCGGCGCGCAACGCAAGGTGAGGGAAAGCGGGCAGGCGTTCCGGGTTTTCACGCCGGTTCGCCGACGCGACGAGAACGGGGCCATCTATTCGCTGAACAAAGCGTTTCTCGAGGAGTATCTCGTCGTTCCGTTTGCCGCGCACGATGATTTGATCGACGCGGTCAGCCGGATTTACGATATTGACCCGGTGCCGCCGGTATTGATCGACGAGAGGGCCTTGGAGCCCGAGTTGTTCGGGGACGGGCTGTGAAAAACGAGACCAGACGATGAGCATAACGAGACCCGGACCGACGGACTACCAGGACGTACCAGGCACGCAGCTGGATATTCTGTGGGATGAGCTGTGCGACTTGGCGGAGGCTACGGAAGTCACGGCCAATGCAGCGCTCCCCAACAACGTGTCTGCGACGGACAAGCTGTTGGGGCGCTCGTCTTCCGGGGCGGGCGCGGTAGAGGAGATCACATGCACCGCGGCAGCGCGGGCATTGCTCGATGACGCGGACGCCGGCGCGCAACGTACCACGTTGGGACTTGGTTCCGCCGCGGTCGCGGACACCTCTGCGTTTGCGGATTCGGCGCACAACCATTCCGGAGTCTACGACCCAGCAGGTAGCGCGGCTGCAGCGGAAGCAGCGGCTATTGCAGCCTCAGCGCCATTGGTGCACAACCATTCCGGAGTCTACGACCCAGCAGGTAGCGCGGCTGCCGCTCAAGCAGCGGCTATTGCAGCCTCAGCGCCGTTGGTGCACAACCATTCCGGAGTCTACGACCCAGCAGGTAGCGCGGCTGCCGCTCAAGCAGCGGCTATTGCAGCATGCCCGGCTGAGACGACAAGCAGTGTCGGAACGCTGATCGCTGGAGCCAGCAGCAAGGCCACGCCGGTCGACGGCGACAACCTGCTGCTCGCGGATAGCGCGGCGAGCAACGTCGCGAAGCGCTTCACGTGGGCCAATCTCAAGTCCGCGCTGCAGACGGCCCTGGACGGCGTCTTCGCGCGCCTCGCAGGAGTCGCCGGTGG
>ERZ761596.92-NODE-92-length-20607-cov-13.182123_pt1 | contig 20607 bp, 23 predicted proteins | sample MGYA00512166_ERZ761596 | MGnify/ENA primary metagenome ERZ761596 (study PRJEB28899, sample SAMN03785556) | bioreactor sludge metagenome | biome: EBPR Sludge; feature: EBPR Bioreactor; material: 0.22µm filtered reactor supernatant | place: Saint Lucia: Queensland...
GTGAACGCGCCGAGTGGTGGTGTCGCGCCTCGCGGTTGGATTTCCCGAATGAGTGAATCCGCGTCTATGAGCCGGATAACCCATGGCACGCTGCGCGCAACGCACGTTAATCCGCTATACGAAACGGTACTAGCAATCGGACTGCCCGGCAGCAACCACGAAGCCGCCATCAGGTATCTGCCTACCGGGAGTGGTCTGGAAGAAGAGTTTTGGCCTCGGCACGTCGCAAACGCCAACGTGATGACAATACTGGCGAAACATTTGTCGATTGACGGCAAAGCCTATGACATCAACCAGTTGTCACAGCTCTGGAGTACTGCGTACAGAGTCGATATTGCTCAGAGTTTTATCACTCACCACTCCGGCAACGTGGCCCTCAAGACAGCAGACGGGTTTATGCGATCCTCGGTTACACCGTCGGGATACGAATTCGACTTGACGCTGGATTGGGCAACGCCCGTAACCGTCACGGCTGGCTACGGCGTGATGTGTCCGGCATCGTTTGTAGATGTCGCACAGCTCAATTCCGGCGAGCAAATTGATTTGTCTGCCCATAACGAATCAATGATTACGGCCACAAATCCTGGTGATAGCGGATTGCTGACCGATCCGTCACGCCCCTATGCAGCGGCATGGGATATGCGCAACTACGTAATCAGCTCTCGCCTCGGCAGGCCAGGATACACGCAAGATTGGTGCAGAGTGCAGACGCGCAGCGGTGGCACCCGACCCGCAAAGTTTTACGGCTGGATTGCCAGCGCCGCAAATGTCCCGGCAGGCGAAAGAATGCACTTCTCCGGCAGATACAAAATCGGCGTTAAACCGTAAATCTAATCCCCCTCGCGCGGAGGTTAAGTTACGCCCAACAGAAGTACCCTTCTGCTTGCGGTAAGACGGATAGCGTAGCGTAGTATGCAAAAAGGCGGGCGAGAAAGTTAAGTAGCATTACCCGCCTTTTTGCAATCAATTGCACGCAAAGCCGGAAGGTGAGCTATGGGCCTACTACACACCATTATAAGCAAACTACTCCCAAGTACGCACACACTAGGGGAGTGGTTGGATATATACAGCGAACTACTGCGCCGTAGGGATATACAGGCTAAAACTCTAGACAACCGACTAAACTATATACGGAAAATTCGTGCGGAGTTTGGCGACACCCGCATACAGGACATATCGGCACGCAGCTTAGCTATCTGGCTAGAAACTGTCGGTAAGGTACATCCGTTTCTTGCGAAAAAGCTGTATGTAGAGCTAAAAGCAATTTTTCGGGCAGCTATGGTGTATGGCTGGATAGCGCGAAACCCCGCGGACTTACTTACACCTAGTAGAGTAACAGTAGCTAGGTCTAGGCTATCTATGGAGCAGTTCCTGTGTATTCTAGACTACGCTAAACGTAGTATGCCTCCTTGGGTCTCCGCGATGCTCCTACTTGCTATAATGACCGGGCAGCGCAGACAGGATATACATGCCATGCAGTACCAGGATGTGTGGTACGAATCCTCTGGTAATAGGTATCGAAGGTACTTGCACGTACGGCAAGGTAAGACGGGTAGGCGGCTAGCGATACCTCTAGCGTGGCGATCCTCTACCCTATGCATGACGCTGCATGACGTTATAGAGTACTGTAGAGCGTTTTGCGGAAAAAGCCAGTATCTAGTAGCTAAAACGAATGGGCTGCCCCCGGCACTCTCATACATGTCCTACAGTTTCCAAGTAGCCCGAAGGGGAGCTGTACCGGACGCACTGTTTTTACCAAAATACCCGCCAAGCCTGCACGAGTGCCGTTCTCTTTCTGCCAGAATGTTCTACACGGAGGGTAAGACAAACGTGCGCCAACTCTTAGGCCATAGCAGTCCATCCATGACAGACGCCTACCTAAATGATCGCGGATTACGCGCCCGAGCCGGTGGGTGGGAATTGATAGAATAGGAGATACAGATGTGGTTCGATACGTATCAGTCGTTGTTGCTGTATTGGGGGTTCTTGCCTTATCGGTATTTGGCGGCTATGAGTACCGAAATGCGCAATGTGAGAGAGATACTGAAATTGCCCTCCGCGAAACTTCGGACGCCCTTGCTGTCCTTGCACGTCAATACGCTGCCGCTGATTCTGCGTACCGAAAGGAAAAAGAAAGGCGAGTACTTGCAGCTAATCAGGGAAAACTAAATGCGGAGGAAGCGCTTAGGCTACTTACTACTCGCGGCGGCGGTTGGACTACTGACGAGCGGGATGTCCTGCAACAAAACTATTGTGCGGCCTTCGGGGACGCCCCCGCCTGCACCCTGCCAAAGTAGATGCTTGCCGTATCTTCCGCCTATCCCGCCCGCGGATGCGGTACTCGAACAGCGCGAGTGGGTAGTAGATGCCGTGTGGTACTATGCAGAGTGTAGTACTACGCACAACGCTTGCGTAGAGGAGACCGAACGGCGATACCTAGGAGAGTAGATTGTGGCAGACGGTAAAGGTGTAAAGCTACGGTACATTATCCGTCCGGGATGGATGCTGAGTCAGCATGACGGGCAATCCCACTATATAACGCCGCAGGAGCTAATTCGTCTGTACGAGGTAGACCCCCGCGAATGCGTTATAGTACGCCCGGCCCATAAGATTCCTAGGGAGTATATGTCTTTGCACATACTAGCCCCGAGGTACGACGGAAAGTACCGTAAGCCTATCTGACGTATAACACCGGCAGTGGTTGTATCATAATAGCCCTTGGGTTCTCGCCCGAGGGCTTTGTTTTTTGCAAACGATTTCAAAAGGTACTGGTATGGACATCAGCAGCGACGAGACTTCCCGTAACTCGGTAAAAGAGTTTCAAGAGGAACTAACTACCCTTATCGACGCGGGCGCGGGCATTATTCATGTACGTACGCACGAGCCTATCCGCGCTTCCCTGGAAATCCGCAAAATCGCTCTGGCGGATGGCTTTACCGTACGGGAATGGGATGTAGTCAACGGCTTCCGTGACTTTACAGAGGATGACATCGGTAGCGTAGTCAAGCGCGGGGACGGCAACATCGACGCTATGGCTGCCTTTGCTACCCCGCTTGACCATATCCGTGATCCTGGACACGCACGGACACGGCAGTATTACGTCTACGTGGGTCTCCACCCATTCATGGAAAACAACCCGCAGATGCACTATCTGGTAAGCCTATACGGGCACATTCTTCCCGCGTGGGATTGCCCCGTTATTCTTGTAACCCCGGACATCCCGCTACCGCTGGATCACGAGTCCATCATGTCTGTGTATTTTCGGCCACCGGGGTTTGAGGAACTTAAGGTCTCCCTGAACTCGTTGATCGAGCCGTCACGTAAAGACTTCCCTGACGGTATCGATGTAGAGGCCGATGGCGAGAACAAGATTTGCTATGTAGGGGCCGGACTGAAGCAAAGCGACTTTGAAATGTACACCGCCTTGTCGATCATTAAGGCTGGACGCGAAGGTAAGACCGCTATCGACACCGAAGATATTATCAAAGGTGTGGCTATCGGCAAGACAGAGATTGTACGCCAGTCGGAGATTTTAGAACTATACCCGTCCGGGGATATGCAGAACGTCGGCGGTATGGAGAACCTGAAGAAATGGGTAGCACGGCGGCGAGGTTGCTACTCTGACGAAGCTAGGGAGTTTGGCGTAGAGCCCCCGAAAGGTATCGTCCTGGTCGGCGTTCCTGGGAGCGGAAAGAGTCTTATCGCTAAGTCTATCTCTAGCGAGCTAGGCGTACCACTGGTTCGCCTAGACTTCGGCAGGGTTTTCAATTCGCTTGTAGGTGCGTCAGAAAACCGGATGCGGCAGGCGCTGCGCCAAGTAGAGGATATGGCCCCAGTTGTGTTGCTGGCCGACGAAGTTGACAAAGGCTTGGGCGGTATCGGCGGCGGGGGTGACAGCGGGGTTAGTAGTCGTGTCTTGGGTTCCTTCCTTACGTGGTTGCAGGATTGCAAGAAGCCGGTATTTACTATAGTGACGGCGAACAACGTTACGGGCCTACCACCGGAGCTTATGCGCCGTGGGCGCTTCGACGCCATCTTTTCTACGTCGCTACCTACCTACAAGGAGCGCTATGACGTGCTTCGTATTCACCTAGCCCTCCGCGGTCGGGATATCGAAGACTTCGACAAGGACGACGTGGATACGCTAGTAAAGCGGCTGGATGGGTACGTCCCCGCGGAGATTGAGTCCGCGGTAAAAGACGCCATTGTGGATGCTTTTGCCGGGGAGGAAGACCTTACAATAGCGCATATCGAGTCAGCGGTAAAAGCTATGGTCCCGCTATCCAAGGCTTTCGAGCAGCAAATTACCGCGATGAACGAGTGGGCTAAAAACAATGCGACCCCCGCGGGGGCGACGGACGATACGCATTTGCAATCAACTTCAACCGCGACGCGAGTAATGCGCCGCACTAGGAGAGGAGCATGAGTGGCGATAGTACCAATATGGTGCGTATCGGGTTCGGTACCTACAACTTTAAGAGTCTTTCCGGCAGGCTTAGCGTAAGCGTGGTTACGGCCCCGTTTATCCGCAAGCTTGCCGGGCAAGGGGTGGTACCTAAGCATGGCACACCTACGCGGTATATCGCGGGGGAGTACCCTGAAGTCAACGGGGCACTGTATAGCCAGTTGCTGCTACCCCCAGACGGTACGATCCTGATGGTTAAATACAGCAAAATCGTCAACGGTCGCCCGTCTGCCGACGGGGCCATGTTTATACGCACCCGCGAGGGGGCGGGTAGGGTAGTCGTATCTGCAAACATCATGGCTTCCCCGGAGAGTCTTCTAGGTGAGACCTTTGTGCAGTTTCAGGGCCGCGGGGATGTACTATCGTATGGAGAGTTGATTCGCCTAGGTATCGATGTACCTAAGAATTTTCGGTTCAACAACATGGATGAGGAGGAGCTTGCGGAGTGCTTCACTATCACTAGCGAGGCATCCCCCCGCAATGCTGCGCTAGACATTATTGAAATGGAGACCGCTAGCGGCGAGAAAAAAGTAATCGTTACAGAAAAACCGCAAAGACGTATGCGTGTCAGGCGTACTTGACAAAGAAACCTATAGTATGGTATGGTATACATACGGGCAAGTTTATACAGGAGAGAGTACCGTGTCGCACACCACATCTATCGAGAGTATCGTTTTTTCCGACATGCAGGCACTCGCCTCGGCTGTTGCCGAGCTAGCGAGCAAGGGGATTAAGTGTTCGCTGGAAACAAATGCGGTGCCGCGAGCGTTCTACACCAACCAAGTGGGACTAGAAAAAGCCCCGTATGTACTACGGCTACACGATTGCCCTTACGACATCGGGTTTTACGCCCGCGAGAAAGGGGGCTACGAGGCGCGTACCGACCTATTCGCCAACCGGGTAGCCGGTATCTTGGGTGTTAAGGCGCAAGGTAACGAAACCGCGATGCAGGCGGCGCTAGGGAAGCTGAACCAAACATACGCTATCCATGCAGCGACGCGGGCGGCTTCCGCGAAAGGTATGAGTGTCCGCCGCATTAACAGCGAAGACGGCGGGGTTCGTCTAGTCGTAACCGGAATACAGTGAGGCTAAGATGAAGCAAATCATTATCGATATCACCCCCGCGGGCTCCGTCAAGGTAGAAGCGCAGGGGTTTAGGGGCGTAGGTTGCGATAAGGCTACCGAACAGATCGAGATTGCCCTAGGCGGTGAGGTGGGTAAGGACAAAAAACGGAAGCCGGAGTTCTTCCAGTCCCCTAGCACAGCGACAGCAAATAAATTGACCTTTTGAGGGGTAGGGAATGGATGAGCTAGTGATTAGCATCGACGCACAGGGGCACGTAGAGGCGATGTACTCCGACGAGCTTAACCTAGCTTTTTTAGGCGATCAGCGGGTGCGCAGACAGACGGATATAGCCTTCAATGAGAACACACAGAACTGGGATATCCACTACCTAGCGGAAGACGGACGCCGGATGTTTTCCCCGCCCGCACCGCAACTGTGCGGCTTCGCTTCCTACGAGCATGCGCGGAAGGTTGAGGTAGCTTGGCTAAATGCTTGCCGAAAAATTGGCGTAAACCCCTGCTCTCTCCTCGGGCTATCTATAGCGATGGCTGCGCGGCAGTAAAGAGGCGAACATGAAACAGATAACCAAGTCTTTCTACACGGTAGAGACAGCGCACGGGTGGACTATCTACGGAGTCACCCGTGCGGGTTATCCTTTTACTATAGCGGGCGCGTGCGACGGTTTTCTTACTTCGCGCGACGCCCGCCTTTTTGTCGTTAGGTGGTTACGTGACTGCGAAAAAGCGGATGTATGCCCGTCTTCGGTACTAGGTAGAGGTATAGCTAGGTACTATAGACACACATACCAGCTATGGCTGGACAGCAGAAAAGCAAAAGCTGCATGAGGTACTAGTATGGCTTTAGCAAAAGAAAGCCCCCGATCCGAGGGCGCAGATCGGGGGCAGGTGCTACAGGTAGAGGCCCTTGCAGGCAAAACGAACTATAGCAAACTACGAGACGCTTTGCAAGACCTGCCGGAACTAGCGTATGCAGTAGATAACTATAAACAGCGCACGCCTATAGACGATTGGTTTTCTGTATACGGATTGACCCAACTTTCTAAGCCGGAGTACTTCGTGCTTAGGTTCATTGTCGCCCGCACTATTCACTACGGGAAGACGAGTGAAATCATCTTCAAATCACACTTCATTGATGGGGTAGTTGCCGGGGGCGAGTGGAAAGCTGCGCCTTGCGGGGTAAATAGTCGGGACCTATACGCCGCGCTGGACTCACTAGAACAGAGGGGGATTGTCACGACACGCCGAATCCAGACGGGTAAAAGACACCTAGCTACGTTATATACGGTGCATGTAGATACTCTTCTTTCTATACGCGGGAAACCAAAAATGGCGCTAAAAGTGCCGAAAAGGCTAAAGAATATAGAGGTACCAAACGGCACCGCACCCGACCTTGGACAGCGGTGCCAAATGGCACCCAAGAATAGTAAACAAATAAAGTCAAAAACGAATAGTGATGATGTAGGATGCGCCCCGGTGCGGCGCATCAGAAGAACGCGGGCAAAACTCGCGGAAGATACTGCAACCGATTGCAAAGCCAAGGTAGAGGAAGTCATTCGCACTACCACTATCCGTACGGCTACAAAGCAGTTGGAGAAAGTGCGCCGGGGCCGCGCCGCCGCCCCGTCCGCAATATCCCTTACCGATCTCAACGCTACATGGAAGCAAGCCTGCATCGAGGAGTACGGTCGTACATCCGTTGTCGGGCTATCCCATAAAGAGTACGGCATTTTCAAACGGGTGATTAAGCCGCACGAACTAGCTATGGATTGGCTTGAGTTCTTCCGGTGGGTGTTACGTAACTGGACAACCGTAAATGAGAGCCACTCGGAGCGACGCGAGTTTGCTCAAAGGAAGAACGGTACGTGGCTAGGTAACGGACAACCCCCGTACTTAGGTACTACTACGCCGAGCCTGCTATCGTGCGTAATGTCCTTCGCCAAGCTGCTCAAGCTATATGTTGACAGGGAGCACACCGCGCGACGCACGCCTAGCATGGCTGACCTACAGCGCGAGCTTGAGGCCACTAAGCGTAAGTTGGCGGAGGCTACGAAAGCTGGCACCAGCGCCGTACGGCTTACCGACTATAGTAGGGCAGCCATAGCGGCCCCCGAGAGTAGGCCACATACTCGGCCACCGGCCCCCTTGGATGATCTTGACTACGACGACGAGCTACCTGTCTGGGGTGCGGAAGCATGACTACAAAGGAATCCATCCTACTAGCGGCTAGGGTACCTAGGGAGGCGTGGCAGACTACGCTACCTGCGATGCAGCTTCCGCAGCTAAGGGAGTACGTGATCTCGGGGAGCACAGCGCCGGTAGTCTTGGCCCCCGCCGATACACGATCAGCCCCGCGGGCGGCGCAAGCGACGTATGTGTTAGCGAAAGAGCTAGCGTTGTCGGGCAAGCACAAACTGCTATGCCTAACGCTAAGTGAGTTGGTCTCGCTAGTATTTCAAGCGGAGGAGTCTTTTCGGAGCATCGCGCTTTCTGGCGTACACCCCGACACATTGAGCAAACTAGACGCGCTAGTCGTAACTTCTTTTGTGGATAGCTCCTCAGCGTTCTTGCCGGGGGCGCAACAGTACTACCTAGCCTCGCTACTGCTAGGGCATATGCGCAAGGGCGGTACCTTGGTACTAGGTAAAGACTCCACAGACCCGCTACACCATTGGTGGCCTACGCAGTTTAGTGCCTACGTAAATCTACACGGTGCCGTACATACAATACCGCGAGGGTTGTAAATGTCCGATGGTTTGAAATTGATTGCACTTATCTCCGAGAATGGTAGCGCTTCGCTGTTCAGGGATATACCGCAAGACCTTTTTGTAGAAGACGAAGCACGTGTATACACGTACGTACGACGCCACTACCGACGGTACGGCACGTTGCCTACGATTCGCACCATAGAAGAGGAGCTTGATGTCGAGCTACCCGAAGCGGACGAAGCGCCCGAGTTTTACGTAAAGAAGCTGTACGATCGACGTATGTACTCCGCCGTCCGCCAACAGTACGCGGAGCTACAGCGGTGTCTACGCGAGTTCGACATGGACCGCGCACGCGATGTTATTGCCAGTATGCAATCGCTCACGCGGGTGCTACATAGCGACAATGATGTACGAACGCTACGCGAGGCTAGCAGAGCGGTTATCGAGCGCTACGAGTTTGCCCACAGAAACCCCGGAGTTACCGGCGTCCCTACGCTGTGGCCTAGGTACGACCAGCTAACCGGCGGATACTCCGGGGGCGACTTGATTACGTATGTGGCACGTCCGGAGGTAGGTAAGACGTTTACAATGCTCAGACACGCCGCGGGGGCGTATATCAGCGGGGCGAGTGTGTTGGTAGTCACTACAGAAATGACTATCGACCAGATAGCTAGGCGGTACCTGTCGCTACTCACAGGTATTGACCCTAACTTTATAAAACGAGGTGAGCTATCCAACTCTGCGCGGCGTAGACTGGAGCAGTATGTAGCGCATATAGATGGTGCGGACAGGTTTCATTTGTACTCGGGCGGGATGAAGCGCAGGGTTTCTGACGTAGATGTTCTTGTACAGGAGCTGCGCCCGGATATCCTATTCATCGATGGTATATATCTTATGCTTTGCGACAATAAAAACGTACGCACCAAAGCCGATAGAGTATCTGAGGTATTCGATGAAGCGAAGCAGCTAGCCATCGCGCGGAACCTGCCTGTTGTAGCTACGACGCAGTTCAACCGGGTCGCGGGGCGAAAAGGTAAAGAGGGCTCCCTTGAGAACATCGCGTACTCTGACGCAATTTCTACGCATAGCTCCATCATCGTATCGCTACAGGAAGGGCTTGCGGGTAGGGAACGGGATACGCGGTGCGCGGAGTTTATCAAGGGGCGAGAGGGCGAGTCCGGTAAGGTGTATTACAACTATCAGTTCCGTCCGGTGAACTTGGATGAGCTAGCCGAAGATGAAGAGGGCGACGGGGGCTCTGCGGAGGCAGACCTTGATTGGGTAGCTTGAAATCGATTGCAAACGGGTAGAGACATGGCTAGGTACTCATATCTTCTGTCTATGGAAGAAGATTTCTTCATGAAGGATCACCCAACCAACCCTAAAGTGATAGAGGTTCAGGATTTATGCGAACGGATCACTTCTATGGAGGAACGGCTTGAGTTGTTGCGAGCACGTTTGTCCGAGGCCACTAAAGAAATGATGACACCACGGAAGCGGAGGATACGCCGTGCCAAGTAACCACTGTGAAGGGTGCCCGCTATCGGGTATCGGTAGCCCTGTGCGGGTGCCGGAGGCTTCGATGACTAGGTTTGTCGTGGTCACCGATACCCCTAGCGCGTATAACGCCGGAGAGGGTAGGTTGCTAGCTAAGAGCGCAGCAAAGCTGCTCGGGGCGTCTATGGCTGCCGCGGGGTTCGCTAGGGAAGACTTCACCATGTTCCCGCAGAGCCGCTGCCCGTACAACAAAGACGAATTTACTACTAAAGAGCAAAAGGCAATCCGCGATCATTGCCGGGGATACCTGGACGACTTCCTTAAGGCGTCCGCACCAGAGGCTATTATTCCGCTCGGTGCCGAACCTGCTAGGCAGGTGTTAGGGCGTGCAGTAAAAATTACAAAAGTTCGCGGGGTCATCGAGCATAGCCAGGAATACGGGACGAAAGTGTTCCCTATGCTTAACCCTGGAATGGTGTTGATGTACCCGCAGCACCGCGTAACGTTCGATATGGACTGTATCGCGTTGCGGGACTTAGCGGAGGTGTCTTACCGCCTCAAAGTACGTGCTCGGCGGATGCTGGGGGACTACGAGTTTATCGACGACTTGCAGTTTTTGATAGACGCGGAGCCCGATATCCTTTTCTACGATACGGAAACTACTGGACTATCGTTTTTTGCTCCTGGTACACACGACGTTAGGGACTACGATCCTAGCGTGCATGGTAAAGAGTTTGCGCCACGACCCGCAGTACTGACGCTACAGTTTGCTATCGAGCCAGAGAAGTCGTACATGCTTGTGTGGGATCACCCAGAGAACCCGGTCCCGCTACGCCGCAAGCGACGATTGCTTGAGCAACTGCGATTACTGCTAAACAACCCTAAGACTCGGGTGGTAGGGCAGAATGCCAAATATGATCGAGTATTTACCGAGTCTTGCCTAGGGGTCAGCTACCCTATAGGCGGCGACACGTTGATGCTGGCTACATTGCTGGACGAGAACGCTATATCCAAAGGGCAGGACATGCTTGTACGGCAGTATGTCCCGGCGATGGCGGGGTACGCTGATTGCGTAGACCCTGACACTCTGTTGCTTATGGAGGACCTTACTAAAAAACGCGCGGGGGACATACAGCCGTCAGATAGGCTTATAGGTTTTCAGGAGTATGCTGTTAACGGCACTTCTAGGAAGATGGTACCTACCGTAGTAGAGTCTGTTAGACGGTTGCGTATGCCCTCTTACGTAATTTGCATGATGGATGGGCGGCGTATACAGGTGAGCGGTAACCACCAGTTCCTAAGAGGGCGTCTATGTGAGCAGTTTGGGGGTGGCTGGAAATGGGTAACGGCAGATAGTCTTAGGGTGGGGGACTTGTTGAAATTATTTCCATTCCCTGAGGAGGAGAGGACTTTCGACGCTGGGCGGATGGCAGGGATACTAGATGGCGAAGGTTACATTACTGGCCAAGGTAATGCCGGTATGCGGCTAGGTTTTTGCCAGCTAGAAGGGCCAGTCTTAGAGGAGGGTATGCGTCTTTTTAACAAAGGCGAAAACCTACAGATATCGTGGGATAAAAGAAAAAGGCTAGCCAATGTAACGGTATCTGGCTATAGGGCCATGAGCGAGTTAATACGACTGCGACCTAGACGATTGTTGGCGAAAAAACCTTGGGAGGGCAAGGCGCTGTTTGTAGGGGAGGGCAGTCAGGGCCGTATAAAGTCTATAGAGTACGTGGGGCGCCGCGACGTTATGAGCATACAAACGTCTTCGCGTACTTTTATAGCCAATGGCTTTGCCACGCATAACTGCTTTAACGCCACGTATGACAAAAGCCGCATGTGGGAGATCCCTTTAAGCGAGCTTATCTCTTACGGTTGCGGGGATACAGACAGCGGGTACCGGCTTCACACAGTACTGTATGACATGGTACGTAAGGATCGAAAACTACTAGCGCACTACGTGAGGGTTACGCTACCTGGGCTGAATGCGTTCGCGGCTATCGAGCAGCGTGGCATGTACGTAGACGAGGAGGCCCTAGATGTATTTGAGTCGGTAGTAGCGCAGGATGTAGAGGAGAGGTACCAGAGCCTGATTAGTCAGGTCCCTAGGAGTATTAAGCGTGCTCACGTAGAGAAGGGTTTGAAGTTTTCGCGCGGGGACTTTATTCGGGATATCCTCTTCTACCATAAAGACGGTTTCCGGCTTACCCCTAAAGTGTTCACGCAAACTACAGCTAAGTTACCCCCGGATAAGCGTGTCGCCAGTACATCGTCTAAGAACCACCTTCCGTATTTTTACGATACGCACCCATTCACCTACGAGCTTACTGAGTACATCCAGAGTGAGAGACTGCTAGGTACGAACATCCGCGGCTTCAAGAAAAAGTACATTGTCGATGGGTTGGTACGTCCTACGTATAGCCTATGGACTGCGGTTACTGGTAGGTCGGCATGTGTAAGGGCAGATACCCCGGTAGTCACCTCTTGCGGGTTAGTACGAGCCGACGCAATCCGTGTAGGTGATATGGTATTTACCCACGCGTACAGATGGAAGCCTGTTACTGCGCTATTTCGTAAAGACCCTGCGCTTATGTACGATGTGTACTTAAGTAATGGGGGAGTTTTGTCGGTCACCGCACACCATAGAGTTATGCTGGATTCCGGTCTGTGGGCCGACATCGGCTATATATTGGAGGGCCTGGGCTACGTCATCAGCCAGCAGGCAACAGATGCGGAACCGACTGTTAGTACGTCGTGTAGCGATGACGTATATACCGGACGGAGTATTCAATACGCTGAAGGGTACGAGATACCAACAGTCAAAACTAGTGGGGAAAACTCCGCAGTACAGGAAGCGGCGGGCTTCCGATTGCACGGATGGGCGGGGGTGCCTAACCCGCCTAGGGACGTAAGCGTGGCGTCAGGATACACACGGCAGGTGCTAGATCCCAGGCGCGGGGTTACTATCGAAAAAGTTGTCTGTGCGGGGGTCCATAGAGTATATGATTTCGAGGTAGCAGACGACCATAGCTACCTAGCCTGTGGGGTTTTTAATCATAATTCTGAAAATCCGAACGGACAGAATATCCCTAAGCGTGGCAAGCTAGCCAAAGCGTATAGGCGTTCGTTCGTAGCGCCGCGGGGCTATCTAGTAATCGAGGCGGACTTGTCTCAGGCCGAGCTACGTATCGCTGCGAGTATGGCTAACGAAGCTACAATGCTTTCTGTTTACCGCAACGCCGGGGACATCCACACAGAGACTGCACTAATCGCGCTAGGTATTACACGCGCCAAGTTCAAGGAATTGCCGAAAGCGGAGCAAAAATCTGCGAGACAGAAGGCGAAAGCGGTTAACTTTGGATTCATCTACGGGATGGGGTGGAGAAAGTTCATCGGATACGCTAAGACCCAGTATGGTGTGGAATTCACCGATGAAGAGGCGCAGCGTATTCGCACCGCTTTCTTTAAGAAGTATTCCGGGCTGAGTAGCTGGCACGAGCGGCAGCGGCAGGCGGCTATGCGGGACGGGCAGGTGCGTTCGTATTCTGGCCGTATTCGGCACCTACCTATGATCTACTCTGATGATGAAATGGTTCAGCAGGAAGCGGGGCGGCAGAGTATCAATAGCCCTGTACAGGAGTTTGCATCATCGCTAGGGGTTATGGCTATCGGTAGGCTATCTGCGGAGATTGACCCTCAGTACTTGGCGCCAATCGCTTTCGTACATGACGCTATTTTCTGCTACGTCAAGGAGGAGTACCTTGAGTGGGGCGCCAAGACACTTAAATGGTACATGGAGAGCAATCCGCTAGAGGAGTGGTTCGGGCTTCGCATGCCGTGCCCTATCGTTGCGGATGTGTCGTTTGGTGAGAACTTTGGAGACACATTTGAAATGGAAGGGCTTGTACTAGACCAGCCGTATGACTTTACGCGATTTAAAACGTCGGACGATGGCGGACCCACTATCTACGTGCCAGAGCAGTACGACCCACCTAACTATGGTCTTTTGGCTGAGATTGACAAATAAACGTATATATGTATAATGGAGGTAGGAGGTATGCGCGATGACAAGGATACGTAGAATTCGCCGCGCCGCCGCGGCTTTGGACGAGGCTAGGCTCGATGCGCTAATGCAATCGATTGCAAATTTGCAGGACAGTATCCGCGCGATGAAGGTGCAGCTAGACGGCGAGACAGCGGAGCTGCTTAGCCTTATGCGAGCTAGTAAGTTGACTACGCACCGCGCAAGGGATGTCCTCGCGGAGCTAAAACAGTCTAAAGGCCGTGCGTCTAGCTACATAGACCCGCGGAAGTTTCAAAAGCTAGTCCCTGAAGAGGACTTTTTTGCAGCTATCGAAGTTCGTATAACCGCAGCCCGGAAACTGGTCACGGAACGCACACTGTCAAAAGTGCTTGAGACTACGCCGGGCACCCCAGGGCCGTATAGCGTATCTGTGACGCGAGTAGAGAATGGATAGAAAAACGATCCACGAGTTTGTTAAGACGATTGCCGGCCCTAACGTAGAACTCGTGGATCACTCTAACTGGGTATCTTTTCGCTGCCTACTGTCTCGGTGGACGCACCAGAAACGAACAGATAATACGCCTAGCGCCGGTATCTCTATTAACGAAGACGGGGAGAGTGTCTACCACTGTTACGCGTGCACCACAAAGGCACGTAGTGGGCCGCTCGTATGGCTACTTCGTCAGCTAGAGAAGTATTCAGGCGACTCGTACCGCGACTTGATACGCGAGCTAGACGGCTCTGAGTTTTTGGGCGGGGCGTTACCGGAGTGGGGCAGCAGGGTTAGGACTAGACGACGCAAACTAAATATCCTAGACGACACATACCTGGATTTGTTTGAGCCGGCCACCGGGCACCAGTATTTACGTAAGCGCGGCATTGATGACGGTACGGCGCAGTACTTGGGTCTCTGCGTAGACCCGGAGGACTACCACGGCGCGGAGCGCATTGTTTTTCCGGTGTATACCGCCGATCATGGGCTTGTAGGCTTCACGGGGCGGGCGGTGCACGATGATGTAGAGCCCCGAGTTAGGGATTACTATGGTCTGCCAAAAGACTCGGTACTACTAGGGGCGCATCTAGTACAGCCTGATGATCCGTATGTAGTCGTGGTTGAGGGACCATTCGACTTAGCCAAAGTGGTCAAGGCAGGACTACCCGCCGTAGCTACAATGCACGCAGGTATGACCGCAGCACAGCAGCGCATTATGCGAAATCTGGGGCTACCTGTAACACTAATGCTTGATAACGACGCCGCGGGGCGTACAGGAGCGCAGATAATTGCCGAAGGCTTACTACCGTATCTTCCGGTGTCTATAGTACGGTACCCTAAGCGCGGTGTCTTGAGAGGTACACAATGGGTAAAGGTAAAAGACCCCGGAGCGCTAAGGGTAGTGGAGATACAGGAGCTAGTAAGGAAGGCCAAAGTACTCTGAGTTTGACAGGCAAGCGGTGTTTGCCTACTATAGCTACCGGCCATGAGCCAAAAGTAGATGCAGCAGCTACGCTGTTGCGCCCGTTGCGGACTAAAGGGGCAGTGACTCTACGAGTTGTGGACCCGCGATTACCTAAGAAAAAGCGAATAGCTAGTCCTATTCTGACCATTACAACCTCAGAGTTGTTAGGGCTTGGTTCTGGGTTTTTGTTAGTAAGCATGCCGGGGTATGGTTGCGAAGTGCTAGACACTTCTAAAAGAATAACGCCGATACACCTGTACAGGGTGGGCGTTTCGATGAAATTGGCTACAGCGCTAGCCTTAGTGTTAAATCAAATGTACGGAGTACAAAATGGCACGTAAAGCTGCTTTTTATCGCGGGTCTGAGGGGCGCGAACGCGCGGATCGAGAGCGTGAGCAAGCTGCGGCGCGCAACGAGGCGCGCAAGAACCAGCAAGACGCCCCTTTTCGCTTCTACTGCAAAGTAGGAGAGACCAAGCAGTTCATCATCTGCGACGATGCTCCCGACTTCTTCCGGTATGAGCACAACCTGAAAAACCCGCAGACAGGCAAGTGGGACACCTTTACAGGGTGCGTCAAGGAGTTTGACCACTGCGCAGCTTGCGAGGTCTCCGGGAAAGAGTCCTACTACGCGATGTACTTCACGATTATCGATCTTACCCCGTACGAAACGCGGGACGGTAAGACGGTAGATTTCAGCCGTAAGTTGCTCGTGGTAAAGCCAGCCCAGCAGAAGAAGTTCCAACGCATGTACGACAAGGCGGAAGCTAAAGGTAACACGCTTCGCGGGGCACTTATCGAGGTCACCAGGGATAGTGATAAAGACGCGTCCATCGGTAACGAGATCGAGCTTCTTGAGTACATCGAAGAAGACGATATGGAAGCGTACACGCGTACGTGGAAAGACCGCGATGGAAAGAAACATACCGAAGTGTGCCACGAGGTCCTAGACTACGAGGACATTTTTGGTGAACCGGACGCAGAGCAGATTCGCGCGCTTGTTGGCGGTGAGCCGGTACCCGGTAGCCGTGCGCATGAGCGGTCGGCGTTGGGCCGGGCTGCCGTATCGCGCAAAAGCGCGGGGCGTAAGGCTAACGATGACGACGATGACGACGATGACGACACGGACGATGACGCAGACTGGGACGCCCCTGACCGTTCGGCAACGATGAAGGCTAAAAAGCCTAGGCGCGGACGCGACGATGACGATGACGACGACAGCGAGGACGACGACGCCCCGGCTCCACGCAAAGCAGCCGTGAGCAGGGGTGGCGTAAAAGCTAAGCCCGCACCCACCAAACGCCGTCGAGCTAGCGCCGAGGAAGACGAGAGTGAAGATGACGACGCGGATGGTGAAGAAGACGCGCCGGCACCGCGTAGACGCGCCGGTAGCTCAACGTCCGGGCGTCCTAGCGTTGGGGCGACGAAACCCGCAAGAAAATCCGCTGTTAAGGATGGCGACGAGGAAGAAGACGAAGAAGACGACGCCGAAGTCACCAACCGCAGAAATCCTCGTAGGCTGAAAGCAAACCGTAGGTAACCGGAGGGGGCGTATGCCCCCATTTACTATGGAATACGTCGCGGAGCGGGTGTATATCCGCAAACAACACTTCACGAAGTGCAAGGTAGCCGACGCGCTTACGGTAAAGTATCGCGGCCTTGGCGAAAAAGAATACCGTGTGGTTGAGCCTTGGGAAGATTGTGGGGACTACGTAGGGGTACCTAGGGCCTATGGATTGCAATTGATTGCAACGCTAGGCGTGACCGCGGAGGATAGGATGTCCTATGGGTACAAGCGTAAGTACCCTAAAGCCGTGGAGCACACAGGACAGTACGCTTACCAGCAGCCTTTTGTGGAAAGAATGCTGTCTCTAGCGCGTAGTAAAACAGATTTTCTGATAAGCGCAGCTACCGGCAAAGGCAAAACGGTACTCTCGCTATCGCTAATACAGAAGTTAGGGGTGAACGCAGTTATCGTTGTAGACCAGAATAACCTTTTGGAGCAGTGGATAGACCGGGCGCAAACCGCGCTAGGTCTTGCGCGCGAACAGATAGGTGTAGTGCAAGGCAATCGGTGCGACTACAAGAAAAAGCATATTGTAGTTGCTATGGTTCAGAGCCTAGTACGCCGCGACTATCCAGAAGAGTTTTACAGGTATTTTGGTGTAGCCGTATTCGACGAGGTGCATACCACCGGGGCTCCTACGTTTTCGCGTGTACTTTCGGCGTTTAGCGCCGCAGTACGGTTCGGGGTTTCTGCAACAGTAGATAGGCGCGACCCTCTCCAAAAGCTACTACACCTCAATCTTGGGGAAGTCGATGCTGAACTTACAGATAAACACGATACTTCGTACGTGTATTACTTGGAGTCAGATACCGTCTACTCGTGGTATGCGAATATCTCGCCAAAAACGGGGCGTATTCTTTCCGAGGTTGCAGAGGATACAAACCGAAACTGTCTAATAGTCGAAGCCGTAAAATGGTTGTATGACTCCGGAAGGGATGTGCTAGTACTGAGCGACCGGATAGAGCAGCTTGAGGCTTTGCTATGTTTAACGGAAGCCGCGGGCGTTACTTCACAGGACTTAGGGCTGTATTGCGGGTACCGCAATGTATGGGGGTTCCAGAAGGATGCTACGCCGAAACGCCGCCCTATAGGCTGGGAAAAGCACACGGAGTACACCCCGGTCAAGTATGGGGTCACGGCAAAGAAAATACCAAAAAAGGAGAAAGACCGCGTACTGGCAGAGTCGAGGGTGATTTTTGCGACTTACGGTATGTTTGCTAAAGGATTAGATGTTCCTAGGCTGTCGGGGGGTATCGACTGTACTCCGCGGTCTAGGGCAGAGCAGGTGCACGGTAGAATCCTGCGGGTAAAAGACGGTAAGCCGGTACCTATATGGGTGACCATTAGGGATATCAACTCTTACCGTATCGACCATCAATTCGCCAACCGTATTACAGAGTACGCGGCGAGTTCTGCGGAGATATACCTGTGGCGACCCGACAAAGGGATACGGAAGCAAAACGTAACAGAATTGGTCCGCTTAGCGCGGAAGAACGTAAACGAGTTAAAGCGGCTCAACATAGAAATGCAGCAAGACGGAAACTATATGCTGACGACCCCGAGTACGCCGCGCGAATAAAGCAGCGGGAGCGAGCAGCATACTGGAGTGACAAACAAAAACCTGAATCGGTTCGCGCGGAAGGTTTGCAAGTACCCGCAGTGCGTAGAGAAGTACGCCGCGGAGAGCAAGACGATATCCACTACGTAGATTGCTATACGATACCTGAGTGCGCAGAAGCGTTCGGTATGTCGTGGCTAGGGTTTCGTAGATGGGTAAAGCAGGGGCTAATACCGCCACCTATTCTGACGGACACTGTGCGGGGTTTTAGCCTGTATAGTCGCGGGGAGTTGGAGACTATTAGAATAGAAATAGTCAGACACGAGCGCGATTTTTTATACCTGAGCGTAAAGCATACCGCGACCATAGAGCGTATATGGCGCGCGGTGCAGCGTTTTAGGTCTAACCACATATAGGTGATATATGGCTACGGATAGAGTACGGAGGTCCCCCAGGGCGGACACTACGCGCAGCGAGGAGAGCAAGGTCTTTGTGACTATAGCTGATAAGCGAGGCAGCAAAACCAAGGACTCTGTTATCGAAGTCCATAAATTTATTACAGAGCCAGCGTTTATCCGCGTATCCGCGGGCGTCACTAAGTCAACAGGCAACTACGAGTCCTTGCGCGTGGATGTAGCATTAACTCGCCCCTGCTACGTAGAGACCATAGACAAGGTGTACGAAGAGGTTGCAGAGTACGTAGCCGAAAAGCTGGATGCAGAAATCAGAGCGTATTTAGGTGATGAGGCCGAGTGACTATGACTAAGGGTAGAATCCAGCGGGCACCGAGAAATACCGGCTCTAGCGAAAGAGAGATAGACAGGACTATCGCGGAAATGCGCAAGCAGTATGGTGACGCAAGTGTTATCGAGGGAGGAGCGGTAACACAACCGGATCGGGTCAGTACTGGCATCTTTATCTTTGACTTCCTCACGCTCGGCGGTATTCCCATGAGTCGGGCATCAATGGTAGTCGGTGAGCGCCATGCGGGTAAGAGCGTTTTTGCGTGTCTCACCGCCGCAGGCGCACAGCGTGCGTACCCGGACAAGCAGGTCGCGTATATTGACGTTGAGGGCACGTTTGACCCTGTATGGGCGGGCAAGCTAGGGGTCAATACCGATCAGCTTGTGCTATTTCAGCCAGAGACGGGGGAGTCTGCGGCAGACGTTACCGACGCGCTTATAGGTACTAAAGAGGTCTCTATGGTGATTATGGACTCCGTGGCGGCGCTAGTACCTATGAAGGAGATCGACAGCAGCGCGGAGGATGCGCTAGTAGGGGTGCAAGCCCGCCTCGTCGGGGGTATGGTGCGGAAGGCTACCGCTAGTATGATTCGTGAGAGAAAACGCAAACACGACGTGTCCCTATTATTCGTCAATCAGTTCCGTTCAAAAATTGGAGGCTTTGCCGGGTTTGGCGAGCCGCGCAGCATACCGGGTGGCAGGGCGTTAGAATTCTGCACGAGTATGCAACTGATTATGAAAAACAAGGAGAACACCGGCAAGGACGGGTACGGTAACGACACCATGACCGTGAACGAGCACAGTTTTACGATCACGAAGAACAAACTTAACGGGGGCGGTCGCGCGGGGGAGTTCCGGTTACTGAGACAGGACAACCCCGACCTAGGACTCCGCGAGGGCGAAGTAGACGATGCTTCTACTATGATTGCCTACGCGAAGAAGTTTGGTGCGTATGGTGGCGGCGGTAGCTCTTGGAAGCTTGAGTTTTGGGATTACGATCTAAAGTTTCGGGGGCTGGGGGAGGCGGTAACTTACCTGTACGAGAACCGGGAGGTATATTGGGCGCTACGCAATTACCTTATAGCCAGCCAAGCGAATGCGCTAGGTATGCCTGACTACTTCATTGAGAGGTTCCTGCCATGACACTAGACTCTTTCCTGAATCGGGACAAACGGAAGGGCAACCCGTCATACCGTAGGTCTAGGGTGCAGGAGAAGTCGCTTGCCGTAAGGCTGCGCGGAGACACTACCGTAGCTTCCGGGAGTAAGAGCGAGAAAGGTGACGTACGCGTCAGGGGTCTCTTACGCGTAGAAGCCAAAACGACTAAACACCGTAGTTTTTCTGTTACTATAGACATGGTTGAGCAGATCGAGGCGGCGGCGCTGGCTACCGGGGAGCTACCTGCCATCCTTATAGAGTTTAACGACGGCGCAGGTAAGCCCATCAAGGAAGTTGCGGTAGTCCCCAGCTACGTACTGCAAGAGCTTGCCGGCGTCGATTGAAATC
>ERZ761596.98-NODE-98-length-20005-cov-143.076591_pt1 | contig 20005 bp, 22 predicted proteins | sample MGYA00512166_ERZ761596 | MGnify/ENA primary metagenome ERZ761596 (study PRJEB28899, sample SAMN03785556) | bioreactor sludge metagenome | biome: EBPR Sludge; feature: EBPR Bioreactor; material: 0.22µm filtered reactor supernatant | place: Saint Lucia: Queensland...
GCCATTGCCAGCGACAGCCCGGCCAGCGCCGTACTGAAAATCTTCGCCGATGCCGGCCCGCCGCTGTTAAAAAACTCGCCGACCTCGATCAGCGTCGGCAGCACCTGCGTTCCGAGCTGCACCTGGATGGACTGCCAGACCAGCCCGAGATCGCGCTGCTGCTCCTTGTAGGCTTTGGTCATCGCCGCGCCATCCGGGCCGATCAGCAGATGAAACGCCTTGGCCTGCACGGCCGCGTCATCGAGCGCCTGGCCGGTGAGCTTGAGGATGCTCTTGACGGTGCTCCACGATTCGCCGTAGATCTTGGTGCCGGCAATCGCCTGCGCCGTGACGCTGCCCTGGGCGGCGATTTTCGCGTTGGTCTCGGCCATTATTTCGCCGAGCGGGCGCAGCTCGCCCGTGGCAAGATTGCGCGTGCGCACGCCGAGTTCGGTAAAGCGCTCGGCGTTATTCGCCAGCTTCTCGGCGATCTTGCCGGACGCGCTGACGACCACGTCGGATTCAATGCCCAGCCGGCGCAGGGCCACGGCCATGGCGGACGCCTTCTCGCTCGAAATGCCGAGCGAGCGCGCCAGCGTCGTCACCTGCCCTGCCCATTCGGTCGTCGCCGAAACCGCGCCATTGAACAGCGCGCCGCCGGCCACCAGCCCGGCGATTCCGGCAAACGCCATCTGCAGCGTGCCGAGCGCGGCCGTCAGCGGTCGCACCGCGCCTTCCATCTGCGATGTCGCGCCGGACAGCGCCGTGCGCGTCTTGGCGATCGCGTTCAGCGCACCGGCGGCGTCGCCGGAGAGGATGACCTTCGTTTCAGGCAGATTTGCCACTTGCGCTTTCGTTTACCATGCTTACGGCGCACAGGAACATGCGCCACGGGTAGTTCATCACATCGGCATGCCCGCGCTCGGCCAGAATGCATGCAGAGCGCTCGATTACGGCGAGACGTTCTCGGCCGTCATTAGCTGGCGGAAGGCCCACCGCAGAGCCTCCCGGATGCGAAAAAAATGCGGGTTGAGCCTTTTCGCCGCTTCGACGACCGGCCGGAGCTGGCCGGGCGTGCAGGTTTCCAGGCTGCTGACCGACCAATCGACGACGCGCGCCAGGTCGTCGAGCCCGAGATCCTCGAAGGCCGTGGCGTGCACCGGGTCGCGCTGCGTTTGAGCATCGACTTCCGCCAGCCAGTCGCGAACTTCCTTGAAGGTCAGCTCTCGGACGACTATTTCCTCGTTTCCGACGAGGACGGTCAGCGTGGCGCTCATGATTGAGAATCGATGCTCAGGTACTTCGACAAGCCGGCGCCGACGATGGTGTCGTCCGACTCGACGGTGAACGGCACCTGCAGCGTTGCGAAATCGTCACCGATCATCTGCAGCGCCTGCGGCACGCCGAGACGGCATTTGTGCAGGCGCACGACAACCGTCTTCCCGTCGACTTCGTTCGTCCCCGAAAACTGGATCGAAACGATCGGCGCCGACGTCAGCAGCGCATCGACCTTGACCGATGCGGCCGACTTGTAGGAAACGGTGACGGCGTCGCCCGACGTGACCCCTGAGCCTGCGAGATCGTCGGCAATGTCCAGCCCGCTGGACGTCACCGTGTAGAAGGACGCCGGGACCGTGGTCGCGCCCTTTTTCACGGTCACGGCCTGCGTCGTGTCGATCAGTCTGTTGGTCGCAATGAATGAGCCGGCCGTGATCGTGTAACCGGCTTCGTCGGTGAGCGTCGCTGACGGCTTGGTCACCAAACCGCCCCACAGCGCCAGCGCCAGATTCTCCGGCGTCATGTGCCGCAAGGCGAGCGTTCCCGTGAAATCCGACACGCGCGACAGACCCGCGTCGATTCCCCCAGACGTGCTCCGGTAATCGAGCAGCTTTGCCTCTTCCAGCGCGAAGGTGTAGGACAACTCGGAGACGTTGCCCAGCGACTTGAGCGGACGCGCCGCAAACGTCCCAGCCGAACTGAACAGCGCCGAGCGGACGGTGCCCTTTCCTCTAAATGCTTTAATCATTGTTTTTCCTTAAACTGACACATGCCACGGGATGGAATACCCGACCGACAGCCGCATGACGCGGCCGTCCCAAGTTGTTTCACTTCCGGAGCGCATCGTCGGGTATTGCGCCGGGGCGTACTCGAAGCCGACAATCGCTCGCGTTGCGTCGAACAGCAGTTGCTGCGCCGCCGCCTTCTGCGCAACGGACGCCCGCGGGATGTCGATATTGACCGTGAAGGAGTACAGCGCCAGATAGGCCGCCGCCGACCCATCGACGGCCCGGTCGAGCGCCAGCCCCTCCAGCCAGACCTGGCCGACCACCGGCGCCATATCGAGGTCCGTAAAATCGACGGGCTCGTACCAGTCGAGCAGCTGCGTGCCGGGGGCGACGTTCGCGGCGAGATGGCCGATGATGTCAAGGTCTTGCATGGATTTACGCCGGAACCAGACCCGCGGCTCTCGCCGCTCCGAAAAATATGCTGATGAGGTCGCGCGAAATCATGAAGGCGGCAGCGCCGTGTTGTAGGCGTGGAAAAATGCCGACATGATGTCGCGCGTCAGCGTGTCATACAATCGCGTCTGGCCTCCGGCAGCGGGCTGTCCTGTGCGGCGGTTGTAAATCGGGATCGCTTTGGTCCCGGTACCATCAGTCAGGTCCAGCGTAACCGGCATACGCGAGCGCTCGAAGTATTGGCCACCATCCAGGAAAGTGATGTCAGCCAGATGAAAGTCGATGCGAATGTTGCGCGTGAGTGGGTCAATGCGCAGATCGGCGCGCGTGCAGGTTACGCCCTTGCTGCCACTGACGCTACTTTCGTCGATGACGTCGTCGCGGTTGATTGGCATTTTGTACTCCTTACGTGGTTGGTGTGACGGATACCGAGTCTCGCTCTGCTGCCAGGTGCGTGTACAGCGACCAAAGCATACCGTAAACGTCGCCGTAGGTGCTCCGTATCAGTTGATGACGATGAAATTGACGCGGGTTTCGGCAGTGGCCGCGGCGTTCGCGTAAAGCGTGAAGCTCCCGGACCCGGCGACGGCCGTGACTGTTTTCATGGTCGAGTCGTTGGTCGCGACCGTGGCGACGATGACGCTCGATGTCGTCACCCGGTTGTTCGTGACGACCAAAGAGGTCGCAGCGGCAGCGAAGTTCACCGATCCGCAAGTCTTGTTGATCGTCTGCGCGCCCGTCGTGCCGCCGGCGGTGATCGTCTTGTCAAAAATCAGGTCGCCGTAAATCTGGCACTTCGTGACAGCGGACGATCCGATGACGCAGCTATTGCTGCCGATCCCCGTCGCGTTGTATCCGAAAACGTTCTCATTGGTGACTCCGTCGGCGCTCGCCTTGGTCAACGCTCCTACGTAGAGCGAGCTGGCCGCGTTGGTCAGCGCGGTCGATCCGTCGGCGATAAACCGCGCGGCGTTGGCCCCAAAGGCCGAAGTCGAAGCTCCCTGCGACAGCTGACGCAGGGAGCCTCTACCTATCGCCGTTATTGAGGATGCGTTGGCATTGGATACGACTGAATAAGCGGATTCGTATCCTACCGCTGTATTGCTTACCGAAGAGGTTAATGAATAACCAGCAGAGTGCCCGACGCATACATTACCCCATCCACTGGTTACCGAATAGTACGCTTGGTATCCCATGGCTACGCTCAGACTTGCGTCATGCGCCGCACTGCCGCGACCGCAGCCTACTCCTATGAGTACGTTTTGTGTTCCGTTGACCAAACCTCTAGCTGCCGATGAACCGATCGACACATTGTCTGTGCCGTTGACTATTGATCCGCCACACGAAAGACCGACGGATATGTTGTTTCCGGCACTCAGCCCGGTGCGGAACGACAGAGCTGAAGCTCCGGCCGAATCCAATAGCACGACGGTCGGGGCGGCACTGACAAGCGAAATCAGCTTGACCGATACGTCATCTACTTTTCCGTCGAAATCTGACGACGGCGTTATGGTCAATGCCACCGACCCAGTAGCCGCGGCAACGACGCTGCGTTTTTTTGACGACGTGATTGACGAAGTCGTCCCGAAGTCGTACACATAGACCGACCCGAGCTGCACAGTGATCGATCCTGCGGTACGCCCGGAAATCGTGAAGTCGATTTCATACGCCGAACCGCTGGCTATACCGGAAAGCGTCTGAGACAGCGTACTGACGCTTCCGGCCGTATGCAGGGCGGTTCCAGAAGACCACGACCAAGAGGATCCGCTGTCCGTCCATCCTGACAGGTCGCTGGCAAAACCTCCGTTGGTGACCAGTTCGCTCCCGAGGGTTGGCGTCGAATTCGTCGACTTGAACGAATGCTGGCCTCCAGTGGCGTCGTGCGTCACCATCCCCGTGCTGGTCACCGTCAGCGCGTAGTAGTTGCTCGCGTCATACCCAAGCCGCAGCTGCTCTGTCGTCGACAGGCAATGCACCTTGGCCAACGGCGCGAGAGTCCCGATCCCGAAACGGTCGCTTGCTTCGTCGTACTCGGACGCCGTCCCAAAAACAACGGCGCCCTTCGTCGCGTGCGCCGTGCTCTGCAGGGTCAGGTTTTCCCCGGCCGCCGTTCCACCGATCAGCTTCTGCCCGCCGAAAACCCCGGCCAGGCGCGCGAAAACGCCGTTCAGAGCCCCCTTGAGGCTAGCCCACGAGAATCGCTGGAGGATGCCGCCCGCAGCCGAATCGCTCAGCGCGAGGCTGTCGGCGTCAGCCGGCGTCGCCTTGTCGGTTGCGCCAGAGATAATCGCGCCAATGGTCGATGCAGTTTCCGACGGGCATGCGGCTATCGCCTCCGCCTTTGCCGTAGCGATCGCTGTTGCTTGCGGGCTGCTGACCGGCTTATTCGCGTCCGCCGTGTTGTCAACGGCGGCCAGCCCGACCTGCGCCTTGGTATGCGGCGCCAGCGCCGATTCATGCGCAGCGACCGCCGCAGCAGTCGCAGCATCGACGCTGGCCGGCGTTGCGTGTCCGCTATGCGGCGCCGACTCGCCCGCATGCGCCGCGGCGGCCAGCAGCCGCGCTTCATGAGTCGCAGGGTCGGCGCTGCCGGTCGTCCCGACGGCATCTTCCAGCGCGGCGACTGCATGATTGAGCGTGGTAATGGCGCCGGACAGCGGAACCGTCGGCGAGTTTCTCGGCGTCGTCGGCGTCGGGTCGATGAACTGCGTTTTGTTGGCCGGAAACGTCATTTTATGCCTGCCTGACCAAATACGCGCGCCGCTCGCAGGCGTTGATGAGCGCCGGCAGCCCGGCGACCGAATACTGCCGCTGATCGATGTAGACGCTATCGCCCGCCCGGATATCCGGACCGATTGGATAGCGCAGGGCGTGCGTCGTCACTGTCGGAGCTCCGAAATCATCGGTATCGACCGTCGACAGAATTCCGTCGAACCCGATCTGGTCTGCCCCTTCGGCCGCAGGCACGACGTAGCACTCGACGGCAAACTCCCCGAGCTGGTAGAACGGCCGGAGATCGCAGATCCAATCGGCCGGCGTCGCAGAGATCGTCCACCCATCGTAGGTCGTCCATGGGTCGTCATACGCGGTCGCGCCGTCATAGATGTCTGCGACGTTGAGCACGTAGCTGCCCTGTTGGCGAAAATTAGCCGGCCAGCAGGTCGTCGATCTTCGAGAAGGACGCCGCTGAACGCACGAGGAAATCGGCGTACTGATTGAGCGTGATGCGCACTTGCCCAGTGGTAGCCAGGGTGTACGGATCGACCGTGATGTCCGGAGCGCCGAACAGGCCGAGAATCGCCTCCAGCCAGTCCGAACTGAAAATCGCCGACGAACACACCGACGTGGACGTGCCTTTGGTCAAATTGCTCGGGACATTGTTGGTTACCTCCACGCGATAGCCATTGACCGGGAACGGCCCTGCCTGCCAGATGAACGGCAGGTTAGCCGCGAGCTGCGTCTGCTTGAGCTTGCCGCGGGTCTTGGTGTTGATCAGATACCCGGCGCGGATGTCGGGCTCGGCGTTGGCCGCAGCACAGACCGATTCCAGATCAACGAAGTGCGACCAGGCCGGCGCCAGTCCGTTGGTTCCACCAACGACCGTGCCGATGCCGGCCGTGGCCCGGATACCGGTAAACTGAGGCGCAACGCCGGTGCCGTTGATGACGAGGTTTTCGATTTGCACCGCCGCGCTGCTCAGCAGGTCATCGCGAATCATGGCCTCGACGGACATCGCGGCCTGGATGATCCCCTGCTTGCTGGCTTCGACGTGGGCGCCGACGCGTTTCGGCGAGAGCGTCGGCTTGGCCGTTGCGATCGTCGTTTCGCTGGACGCCTGAATTTCCGTCAGCGACGCTACCGCCGTTCCCGTCGTCTTGCGCGGGATTTCGAGATTGGACGTCAGACCGCCGAGAATCCGGCAGCCCAGACGACCGATCACGAGGTTATTGCGCAGGACATCGGCAAACAGATCGCCCCGGAATTCGTTCGGGATGAGGTTGCCCGCTTCGGCGGCAACGCCGGCGTTGAAATCGCGCATCAGCGCTTCGCCGGGGACATAGAACCCCTCGGGCGCGGCGCCAATGATTTTGGCCACCGCCTCGGAACAGGCGCGCTCCAGTCCGGCATCGGTCCAGTCGCCCAGCAACTGCGCGCGAATGGCCCGACCCAGGCTGTAGCGCCGCGCGTCTTGGGTCGACAGCCCGACATGGACGGCCACGCGCGTATCGGTATGCATGGTCTGGATCTTGGCGATGATCGCGTCTTTGGCGCGATCGAGCGACCAGCCGTCGCGAATCCACTGCTGGATGTCGTTCGGGCCGAGATAGCGGGAATATTGTTCGCCGATCGCGGCGAGGGCGTCACGGCGCTCGATTTCGAGCTCGGCCGGGGTTTTTTCGATGGTCATTTGGTTTCTTTCTGTGCGAATGTCCGGCGCTGCCGGCGAGATTGGGCTGGCCGGCTGGGCTTCCCCGGCCACGGGCGGCAGATCGTCGTCCGGCGCGGGCATGACGCCAGCCCTGCCCACGCCAACGGTCGGATCTGCGGGAATCGGCACGATCGACGCCTCTAACGGCGTCCATTTCGTGACGAGGTAGGTGGGCAGGTCGGTTTTCCCGCGCGCAGCGTCCGCGCCGCGCGTCGGGTAGCCCTGCCCGCCTGGATCGGGGGCGCCGCTGTTCGGCGCCAATGCGCGCAAATGCGCGCGGAATTCGTCTCCGGTGAACGTTCGCACTGGCGACCATTGGTCGGCGCTCTCTTGCGATGCGTCCGCGGCCGGCGCCACTTCGACGATTTCGTCGATGAGGTAGCCGACGCTGACCAACTGGCGAATGCCGTCCGCCACGTCCTGCCGCATTTCCTCGGCGAAGGCCGCGCGCGAAAACCGGGCGGTGACGCGCAGCTTTCCGCGCTCGACGCGTGGATTGGAGAGCACGCCAATCTGCTTGTCCGTATCGTGCTGAACAAGCAGCGGGTGGTCATTTCCTGCCAGGCGCGACAGGTTGATCGCGCCTGACTTGTGCGACAGGATCTCGACGCCAAACCAACGCTCGTAGGGCTCCTCGCTGGAGATCGCCATTTCGATCGTGCGCGAATCGGCGTCCACTTCGCTGGCGTCTGGGGCGTAACGGAAGCTGCTGTATTGGAGATTCATCGGGACCGACATCGTGGGTTGGCATGCGGATGCCCGAAAGTGTGCGACGCGCCGCCGACGGTGTTAAGGCAAAAAATGTCCGCCCGCGTCATTGGGCAGCAGCCGCGGGAACGGTACCGGCCGGTACGGTTCCCGCGGCGCCGGAGCGGAATCGATTCCCGCTTCGCGCAGTTGCCGCTGCTCTTCCGCCAGCTCGCTGACCAGGTCGTCGAACTCGATTCCCTGCTCTGCGGTTATTCGCGTGCGGCTGGTCAGGCGCGCTTCGAGCAGCTTTTGGTAGGCGGACGCTTCTTTTTCCGGATCGACCCACTGCCAGCGGCGGCCGCAGAACGTCGACGCAGCAAGGAACTTTTGCAGCCGGTCGGCCGGCAGGACGGACCCGGACAGCGGGAAGGTGATTTTCCCCATCAGCAAGGCGATCGCCAGCCACTCTTCGTACAGCGGCATGACCAGCGACGTGATCAGCCAGTCCTGCAGGATCATCCAGGATTCGCGCTCGGACAGCTCGGCGATACGGGCCGAGCTGTAGTTCACGTCCGTCATGTCGCCCGTCAGATTGTGCGCGGCAACGTCCCAGGCGACGGCGAGACCGCGCAGGCACGATTTGAGGAACCCATCGAAATTGGCGTGCGGGTAGTCCGGGTTCCAGGAGTTGAGCTTGTAGCCCGGCGGCAGCTCGAACATCTCGCCGGCTTCGACCTTGATCTGGCCCAGCCCCTGCGCACTGCGGCCGTCGAGGATTTGCGATGTCGCGTCGGCGCTGTCTTCGCTGCGCTCGATGGCAGCCACCTTGCTGGCGCCAATCTGCGCGGCCGTGACCGCCGCCTCTTCGAATTTGTGGATGGTCGATGCGCGCAAAATGGCGGCATGCATCCACGGGACGCCACGCACTTGCTCGGCGCGCTCGGGAAGATACAGGTGAATCAGATCTTCCGCCGGGATGCGCTCGATGACCGACGGCCCGTTGGCGTAGGTCTCGCCAGGATGCGTGCTGCGCACGTGATAGGCCACCGGGCGCCCGAAGCTGTTGATTTCGACGCCCTGCCGAAGTTGATTTCCGTTCGCCATCCGGCCATTGAGCGTGTGCTCCAGCCGATCAGCTTCGAGAACCTGCACGGCGATTCCGTAGGGCATGGCGCGGTCGCGAACAATGCGGACGAGGCTTTCGCCATCGCGCGCGACGGCTTTCACGATCGTTCGGAGCAGCGCGTAAATGGACTTGTGCCGCCCGGTGACGTCCATGGTTTTTCCGGCGCGCTCCCAGTGCCACTCGATGGTGTCGTTTGCGGCTTTGTCCAGCGTCGTCGGCTTGTTGGGGTCGCGCGCGTCGCGCAGCGCGCGAACTTGCAGCTTCGGGTTTTGCCGCCCGACGATGTTGATGGCACACAGGGAAACGAACCGCTTGCCGTGCTCGTTGCTCGATGCAAGCTGACGGCTGCGCGCACGCAGAATCGGCAACTGGCCGTCGAGATCGGCATTGATCGAGCCGGACCAATTGGCCAGGCTTGCCTGCAGGCGACCAACGGCGCCGCCGGCAAACCCGGAAACGCTTTCGCCTTCAAGCGCAGCAAAATCGGCGCTGCGGCCTGTAAGCACGCGCCACGCCGCTTTGACGCGCCTCATGAACGACGGATGGCCGCCGGCAGCAGTCGCTCTCATGTGCGAAACTGAATCCTGCCGCCAGCGAACTTGCTTCCTGCCGCAACCTTGGCCGCGAGCTTCTCGGCTTCGACTTCCGCGCCGTAGATTTGCCGTAGCTTGAGCAAATCCGAAATCGAGATGTAGCGCATCTGCTTATCGCCGATGGTGTATTCGGCAACTGTGGCATCGCGCCGCTCGATCCACGCTTCAAGCGCGTCGAGCGTTCGGCGCGCGTGCGTTCGCGTGTCGAGCACGGCAAACGTCGTCCCAGCGCGCAGGTTCGCATCGACCCGCATCTCGCCGTACGCAACCGTGTAGGCCTCTGCGCCGGACGAAACCCACGCCACGTATCCGTAGCGGCCCGCCGCGTACTGCGCGGTCGTCGCCGCCGGAACGTCTATGCGGTGATCCGTGCCGGAAGCGCCAGCAATGATTTCGAATCCGGGCAAGCTTGGCGAGCGAAACTGATACTTGAGCGTCCAATCCGGCGGCGGGTAGTCGGCGAGTGATTTTGTCCAGCGCCAGGTGTCGCCGGCGCGCAGCGAGTCGGGTTCGGTTTCGGAAATGCTTGGCATGCGCCTTTTCCAGTGAAAGCCGGCCAAGCAAAGCGCCGAGCCGGTTGCGCTGGATTGTGCGGCGGCGGGCGGGCGGAAGTTAAGCCAAAAAATGTCCGCCGGGCGAAGGCCGGCGGACCCGCCTATCCTGAGCGGAGACGTCCGATTCTGCGGACTTGCCGCTCGGAAAGGCCAAGCGCTTGTGCGGCTTGGCTCGTGGTGGCAGCCTCCGCCCCCAGCGCGCCGAGCTCGTAGGCGTGCTGCGCGCGCGGCAGCTTGGCGATGTAGATGCGCTCACCGCCGTACTTCCTGCGGATCAGCACATCGCCTATCCGTGCCGCTTCGCGCGGCGTTTTTCCAGCCGCCAGCGCCTGCGCGATGGCGTTCGACAAATCGAGCAGCATCTGCTCTACCTCCATCTGGCTGATCCTATTTTGCCGAGGCGCCGCAGCCCGAACGGCTCAGCCGATCCGTTCGCCGGCGCGGCGGGCGATCCCGGCGCCTTATCTGCGGATTCATGTCCGGGAGGCGCCGCCGGCTTGGCGGGCGGCGCCGGAGCGAACTCGTCCAAATCCTCCGGCGAGAACAGCCCCTCGCGCCGGGCCCAGTCGCTCGCTTTCCACTTGTGCAGGTAAATCTCCGGATGGTGCGCCGCGGCGAGCGCCAGCACCCAGGTATCGAGCGGCTCGTTGCGCTTGCCGCGCTTGAGCTCCCACCGGTGGCGCAGCGGGTTGTAGGTCTCGGCGACGAGCCCTTCAAAAAAAGTGCGATCGAGGTCGGACGGGAAGCGGAGCTTGCGGTCCTGCGGCGCCCGCCCGGCGTCGTCGGCGATGCGGGCGTAGAGCAGGTGCTTGCCGGTGTCGGCGCCGAGCATGTAGAGCGCCACCCCGCGCCGGTCGATGGCGCCGCGGCGGTTGGCGTCCTGGCGCGCCGGCTTGCCCAGAATCGCGCGACCGGGCGACGAGTGACCCTTGGTCGCCATGCAGCGCTTCAGCCGCGCCGAGCGGACGAAGCGGTAGACGTCATGCGTGAAGTGCCCGCCACTGTCGATCGCCGTCGCCTCGATGGCGAGCTCGCGGCCGGAGCGGGTCGGGTAGGTCCGCTGCAGGTAGGCTTCGAGCGCCTGCCAGGTTGTCTCGTTTGCCGGGCTGCCGTAGATGACGTGATAGTCGACGGTCCACGTCCGATCGCCGCGGCCATGGCCGAGAACCTGAATTTCCAGCCGGTCGTCCTGTGTGTCGACCCCGGCGGTGAGCAGAATGCAGCCGGGACAGATCGTGCCGAGCGTCCAGGGTTCGGCACGCGCGCCCAGCGAGCCGGCGGTGATTTCCGACGTGGTATCGGCCCAGGTTTCGGCCAGGCGCGTATTGACGAAGCGCATCAGCCGGGCTTTGTCGCCCTGCGCCCTGATCCACTCGGTGGCCAACTCGGCCCACGAGCGGCCGAGCCCGAGCGGCGAGTAAAGCGCGTTCAGATGGTAGCTCGGATACGGCGCGTGGGGCGCTTTCGCGACCCAGCGGCCGGCGGCCAGCATGCCCGGCTTGGCGCCCTCCTCTATCTCGCTGCCGCACTCTTCGCAGACGTACCAGGCGTGATCGACATGCGGCGCTTCGGCATCGCTCGGTAGCCGCTTCCAGCGCAGATTCGGCCAGCGCAGCACCTGGCGCTCGCCGCACTCCGGGCAGGGAACGAAGTATTGCCGCTGATCGCCGCCGAGAAATGCCTCTTCGATGCGGCTGGCGTCTTTCAGCGTCGGCGACGAAACGACGTAGAGCTTGTGATCGTGGAACGCCGACTGCCGGGCTTCGAGCAGCCCGAGCGGGTCGCCCTGCGTCGTCGTCCACGCCCATTCGTCGACCTCGTCGGCCATCGCGTAGCGCAGCGACGTGGACTTGAGGTCGGCCGTCGATCCGGCGGTCTTGAAGTACAGGATGCCGCCCCGGAACCGCTTGCGCTCGGCAGAATCGTTGCTGCTGCGGTTGCTGCGCCCGATCAGCGCATCGCGCACCGCCGGCGTATCCCTCGCCATCGGGTCGAATTTCTGCAGCCGCCAATCGGCCATCGATTTGTCAGTCGGCATGACGACCGCCGCCGGCCCTCCGGCATGATCCATGATGTAGCCGAGCCAGTTGCTGCCGACCTCGGTCCCGCCGTTCTGCGTCGGCTTCATGAAGACGACTTTGCGCGCCGGCGAGTCTTCGCTGAGCTGGTCCATGATTTCGCCCAGGAATGGCGTGCGCTCGTTTTTCCACCGGCCCGGCTCCGGGCTGGAGTCCTCCGCCAATACCCGGTTTTCGGCCGCCCACTCAGAAACCCGCTTGCGCCCCTTCGGCGCCAGCGCGCGCTGCGCCGCCTTCAGGATGATGCGGCGAGCGACGAGATTCTGAGATGAACCGGCGGCGGCGATCATAGGTGCAGGCTGTACTCGGCGCTGTTCACGTACTGCGCACGAGACTTGCAGGGCTTGCAGCGCCGGATTCGCGTTTTGTCCGGCGAGTAAAACAGCGTTTTGCAGTTGGCGCACGGGCGCCAGCCGGCATTCGCGCCCTTGGCCGCGCGCTTCGGCGCCGGGCCGCAGGACTCGTCCGGCTGGAGTCCGCGGGCCGCCGCAGATGGGTCACTTTCCTTGATGCGCGAGGCGTCTTCGCGGCTTTCGTCTTCTCGCCAAATCAGGTATCGAGGCATCGTCTATTCCTCCCTTGTGGACGGCTTGTGACTCGGCATCACGACCGCGCCGGGTCGCGCGGCCGCGTGGGTTCGTCGCGCGGGCCGCCGGTTTCCTTGCTGCCCACCGGCTGGCGCCTTGGCGTTGTCACCTCAAGCTGGAAATCGTCAAACGTTTGCGCCTCGCAAGGCTTGCCGTCCTTGTCCAGCGCCTTCGGCTGCAGCGTCATCCGCCAGCAACCGTTCAACCACTCGGTTCGGGCCACGCACACGCCAGCGAATCCGCTTACCGTATCTCGCGCCTCATCACCCAGTTGCACATTTACTTTGATCATCGTTTTTCTCCAGTTGAGCCCATGCGGGCGGTTCGTTTGTCGGCCACGAGAACGGCCAAGCTTTAAGTTTTCCAGCCCTATCCGATGCACCGTCAGCTTGTTCATCACCCGGTGGCATCGAGCGCGCCGCTCGGCATGCGCGGCTACCCACGCTTCTTCGCTCAACACGCACCAGTGCGTGCGATCGAAGTCGCTCGTCTCGCGGCATGCCGCTGGATCTTCAACAGATAGTCGACCAAAACGTACAAACCCGCACTCGTTCCAGCGCTCGGCAATCTCGAAGTCCGCCTCGTTCATTAGCACGGCTTGCAATAGCCCTCCGTAGTACACCGCCTGCGTCTCCATGTAAAGCAACAGGCTTTTTTCTTGTCTGGTCAGATCCATGCTTATGTCCTCTTTCAAAACGTAACCCATCCTCACGACGCCCTCCGGCTGGCGATCGCCTGTTCGAGCGACGCCTTGAACAGCGCTGGAAACTGGACGCCGGCGACTTCGCCGACGATCTTTTCGAGGTCGAACGTGCGGTCGTACCGCCCTGGTTCGACGAATAAGAACCACGGCGCAATCGCGTTCGTGTCGGTGCCGACCACGCGCTTCCAGATTCCCGGCGCCAGATGCCGAGCGGCGGTGTCGCCCGGCATGACGACGAAAAAGCCCACGGCTTTCGGGTCTTGCCCGCCCCTTCCTCTGCCGTAAACGCGCAGGTTGCGGACGCCTCTGGCGCGCGCGGCGAGGACGCCGAGCATTTCGCGGATGGCCGCTACCATGACGTTGCCGCGCTTGTCGATCGGCGCGGCGCGGCCGGGGACGATCTGCTTTCCGGGCGGGATGGCGCGCAGGGCGCGCAGCCGGTCTTCCAGCCGCTTGAAGCGGCGCGCCCCGCCGTGGAACAGGTGCCCGATCGATTGCTCGTAGGGCGTGCCGCCGGCTGGCGCGGCGCGCAGGCCGACTTCTGCCTGCAGGCTGGCCTTGGTAGCTGGCTTGACGGCAAAGGCGGCCAGCGTGTAAGGCGTGGCTCCGCCGGCGATCTGGCCCTGCATGGTCCGCCGGACTTCGGCGCTTGCTTTCTGCGCAGTCCCGGTGAGGGCGCGCGCCGTGGCAAACGGGATCTGGTCGGAGAACTGGCCAAGCGCAGCGGCCAGCGCCGCGGCGCCTTCGATGCGAACGGTGATCATGCCGCCTTGGCTTTGCGGGCCAGCGAAGCGCGCGGGCGGCCGTCCGCGTCGTAGCGATCAACGGTGACGGCGAGGTGCATGCACGGCTCCATGGGGTCGTGCGAAAGAGAGCACCACTCAATCACACGTGACGACAAAGTCGTCCGCCGGTAGTTGGAACAGCCGGCGGCGTCGCAGACATGCTGGTAGGTCGGCGTCAGGTTGGCCATGCTTTTCTCCTCAAAGGTTGATCGTTGGTTCTACGGACTCGCCGGCGAGCTCGCGCAGGCCGGCCTTGAAATTCGCGACCAGCGCCGTGCGCACGCTGTCGATTTCGGTGCGCAGTTGCAGCCGGATGGCGTCGATGTCCTGCCCGACGAGCACCGGAGCGAGCCGATGCGGGATTTGGTCGAGCGCCTGGCGCAGCGTGACGAGCACGTCCTCGACCGCGCTTTCTACGGCAGCGCGCTCGACCATCTGGCCGGCAGCGCGCTCGTAGTCGAGCCTCGCCATGCGCGCCAGGTAGAGCTCCTTGTCGGCTCTCGATTGTTGGTAGCTCTGGCCGACGACACCCTCTCGCGCGTCGCGCAGCGCGGCCGAGGCTTCCGGGTTGGGCGTCGGCGCTTCCGGTTTGGGCGCCGGCGACTCCGGCGCGCCGGCGCGGCGGCGCGCCGCGGCATGGCGCGCAGCGACGTCGGCGCGGTTCGGGTCTTTGGTTTCGTCGATCCGGCGCAGGCTGGCTTCCACGAGGACGCGCCCGAACTCGTCCATCACCAGGCGGCCGGCGGCCTTCAGCGCGGTGACGTAGCTTTTTGCCCAGCCGCATTGGCGCGCGAACTCGGCTTGTGTGACAGCGAGGTCAGCGGCAGCGGTCATCAGCCCCTCCACGCGCATTGCGCTGAGGCTGGCGCTCGCGCTGGCAATCTCTTTGCGCCGCAGCCGTTGCCCACAGGACAGCGCGCGCCGCTTCCGCTTCGGCGGCAGCAGGGTTCGGCTGCCAGCGTGCGCCTATTTCGATGCCGCCTTCGCTGGCCCAGAAGGTCTGCTGACCGTCCATGCCGGCGCGAATCGCCGCGTTGACCTCTGCCGGCGGGAAATGCTCGCGCAGCGCGTCGATGAATTCGGTCACCAGGGGCATGGATTGGCGCAGGTTTCGGCTCATGCGCGCCGCTCCAGGGCAAAATCCGGTGGCAAAAGCCTGCACTTTCCAGGTTCGGCCGCTTTTTTGGCTTGACTTTCCGGGTACCTGGAAAGTCTGAAAGCCGCATGAATACTGGCGTGTACCAGGCTTTCCAGGTTTTCCAGGTGTACACGCGTGTACGAAATCGATCGCGTGCGCGAGACGTGCGCGCATGTGTCCTCGCGTACACACGCGCGCGGACCCGGAAAACCTGGAAAGCCTGGTACACGCCTTGCCCCGCAAGGCTTTCGGACTTTCCAGGTACCTGGAAAGTGGGGGCTCAAACCCGGAAAGTGCGTCATTCCGCACGGCCTTCCCGCGCAAGCTGGGCCTGCGTGGCGAACTGGACGACGCATTCGGTGTACCAGCGGATCGATGACGCGTCGTTCGCCGGCGGCGGGTAGCCCGCCGCCTGCATTGCGGCGATCGGCGGGGTGACGACGTGCCTCAGCTTCCGTGCCGTGCTGTCCAGTCCGTCGTAAACCGCGCGCCGTCGCTTGTCCCATCCCGAGAGGTTGTGCACCGTGCCGTGAAACTGGTTGGCCGGGCGCGGCCGAAACTCTCCGTTTCGGCGGCACCATCGCTGATATTCGGCGTACAGGTCGTCAGCCACGCAGGGGCACACGGGCAGGTCGAGGTCGCCAGATAGCCAGGATTCGAGGAAGCGCTGGTCGCTGCCTTTCGACAGGTCAATCAGGGATTGCTTGGCGGTCGTCATCGGAGGCCGCTTCATGGGATGGAAGTCGGAGAGGTCGAGCTTCAGCAGGAAGTCGTAGAACGCCTCGACGCCGCCGGATTCGATTTCTTCCCACAGAGCATCGTAGTAAGCGTCTGCTCGCTCCGGCATCGTGTAGACAACCAGGTGGCGGCGGTCGTCGTTATCCAGCGGGATGGGCTGGTTTTCGTTCGACAGGAAAACGAAATTCATCTGGTTGCGCTGCAGGTACGCCTGCACCATTTTGGCGTTCACCCGGATCTTGGTTCCGGTGACAAGCTCCTTCAGCTCGCCTTTCTTCTTCCACATGTCCGCGTGGTTGACGACCTCCTCGGCCAGCACAAATAGCTTTGAGTCGGCCCAGTCGGCGTTAAACTGGTCTTCGAGCGCCGTCTGGTTGAGGACGGCGGCGTACTGGCCATAAATGCGCGATAAGACTTTGAAAACCGTGGTCTTTCCGGTGCCTTGCGGACCGTGCATGATGACGGCCGAGTTCATCTTGGCGCCGGGGTTCTGCAGTGGATAGGCCATCCACCTGAGCAACCAGAGGGCGATGTCGTCGCCCTTCGAGTCGCCGGAACACAGGTACTCGATCAGATCCAACAAGCGGTCGCACTTGCCGGCGCGCGGGCGCATCGGCCAGCCGCGCCAGGTGTTGAGCTTGATGCTCGGGTCTCGCTCGGTCGGGTCGAATCCGACCTCGTCGAGATAGACCGCGCCTCGGCTGATCCACATCGCGTGCCGCTTGATGTCGTCGCCCCGCACGCCGGCCGGCAGCATGGCAATCATCTGGTCGCGCCGCGCGAGCTTTTTCGTCCAGCAGTCGAAAACGACTGCCCCCGTTCCATCGTCGATCGGCACGAATCGCTCGACGATGTCGTCCAGATCCATGATGGCGCGCGCCGGCGGCCTGTCCGATCCCCCGCCCCCTGCTGCGGTAGCCTGCGGCGAGAGGCTGGCCGCAAATCCGCCGCCTGCTGGATCGACCGGAGTAGGGGACAGTGCGCCCTGTCGGCGGCTTTGCGGCTGGACATCCCATTCCAGCGCTTTGATCCGCGCTTCGTACTGCGCGGTGACGACCTGCAGCCCTTCCGCGCAGCGCAGATCGTTGAAATCGGTCGGGCCCTTGCGGTCGGCCGGGCGCTCGATTGAGAATTCAGGCTTCCACAGCTTGGCGTTCGGCAGCGCCAGACAAACGGCTTCGGCGCGGGAAACGCCGGCGTTGGTCTGGCCATGCGGTTTTCCACAGGTCCGGCAAACAGGCTCTTGCACCGGCGTCGGCTGCTTGCACTGCAGGCAGCGCTGCAGCCAGTCGTCGTCGGCGCATATCAGCATCTTCGCCCGCCCGCGCGTTCTGGCCTTGATCGCCTGAGCGACCGGCAAGAGATTCGTCGCGGAGTAGGCGACGACAACGGGCTGACCCGTCGCTTCGTGCAGCGTGATCGCTGTCGCCAGTCCTTCGCAGATCAGCACGATATCGCTCGGCGAGCGGCCGACTGTCCAGTAGTGGCCCTTCAGTTCGAGGCTCGCCGGCCAGTTCGTCTTGTCACGGCCGGTCTTCGAGTCGCGCGCGGGCAGGATGAACTGCAGGCCGCGCACGCTTCCTGAGTTGTCGCACATGGGAACCGCCAGCGATCCGGCGAAGCTGCGCAGGTAGGCGTAGTCCTCCTTTCCGGCATCCGGCAGCTCCAGCCCGTCAATGCCATGAAACAGCCGCGCCCCACCGGCCGACGCGATCTTCTTGCGCTTCAGGTACGGGTGCCCCGCCGTGTCCTCTGAGCAGGACCGCCAGACCAGCGTCGCCCATCGCGCCGCCCGCTCATGCCGTCTCTTCGCCTCAGCATCCGCAGCTTTCCGCTGCTCGGCCGCCGCGATCTTCAGCGCCTCCGCCTGCTCGGCAGAAAGCTCTCGCCGCTTGAACTCGGCCTTCCCGCAGACGTGGCAGACCTTCTCGCGCAACCCGATTTCAGCCCCGCAAGACGAGCACGTCTTCGTCAGTTCAACTCGCTGCGTGCCGGGATCAGATCCGCGAAAAACCCCAAACGACCCGGTCAGGAAGACCGCCCCGTCAGCATGCCACTCGTGGAGGTAATACCACCCGCGCCGTTCCGATCGGTCGTCCTCGACAAAGCACCGAACGGACCGCCCGCCATCCGACAGCCTCAGCGTCTCGTCGATGACCAGCCCGGCAGCGCGCATCTGCCGCAGGACAGCGTCGTAGTTAGCCCAGCCGCTCACAGTTCACTATGCCCAGCCATCACCCACACCCCACAAAACGCGCGCATGACCCTTGAGCGAGACGACCAGGAAGGACCCATTGCTGGTGTTCTTGGGGGTTTATGTATGAACTCTCTCGCCGCCGGACAGTTCATGGACGAGGGGGCTGGGGGCGGCGTGTTGGCTGCATGTCATCAAGTCGATTGATCGCTTGCTGTAAAACGTGGGTTGCGGTTAGGACCGCCGCCGCAAGGCGGGCCTGCTCGTCGGCTTCGGCGCGCCTTTCCGGGCGCTTGTGCGCAGTGCAATCGCACATGAAATACAGGAGGTCAAACTGCCCGATCGACACCATCAGTTTGATCACCTCGCCTATCTGGAAATGCTCTGAGCCCTCCCGCGATAGCTTGGCCGCAAGCTTGGCGTACGCGGTATCGGGCTTGAGGTTTGGCCAAAGATCGCAGGCGATTTCCTTCCTCGGCTTCCGTGATGCAGCAACCATCGCTGCGATGGCGTCGAGCTCGTCCTCGTATTGCCTCATGGCGGCTTGCTCCTAAAAATTAGGGCGGTCTAGGGTAGGCGCGCCGGACGTGGCTGGCGATACTGTCAGCGCCATACCGAAGTACGCCAGCAATGGGGCGATGGTGCTAAGTCTCGGGTTTGTGCGGCGCCCGCCGGCTACCTTCGTCAGCGTGTGGTACGGAACGCCTGTCTCGGCCGCGATCACCTTCAGCGTCTTGTCGCTGGCCTTGATCGCGGCGCTGAGTTCTTGCAGTAGGTCCGTGTTCATGAGGACATTGTATAGCCGGTTCCGGCGTTACGCAAGCGCCACATGCGGCTGTTGATTTGATGGAGGATGGAAAGATGGGAGTACAATCGCAAATTGCCGGAAGCTTCGGACGTGGATGGCAGAAGATCCGTGGCTCAACACCGCGCAGAAGCTCGAAGCGCGGTCTGGCGTTGGAGCATCGACCATCTTGAGGATTCGGCGCGAGGAACAAAACCCGACCGCCGATGTGCTGGACAGCCTGGCGCGAGCGCTTGGGCGATCCCCTGGCGATTTCTTCGACGGGCCGCGCCGAATGGTGGAAGACAAGCAGCGGAACGATTACCTCTCGCTGTCGGGGGCAGAAAAAGCGCTTGTGCAGGCGTATCGAGCGGCTACGCCAGACGTTCGAGCGTGCATTGACTCCCTGGCGAGAACGATCGAGGACAGACAAAGTGCCAAGAAAAAAAAGGACGATCCCTGCTTGCCAGGGAACGAGGAACTTTGCGGGTGATTCAAGGCGGCAAAGCCGGCTGACCGCGGCCGCAAGGGTGGCCATCCTCTGCGCTGCGATTGTTGCGCCGGCGGCACAGGCGCAGTACAAGTGCGTCGATGGCGGGCGCGTCACCTACGCCGAGAAGCCGTGCGGGCGCAACGCGCAGGCGATGCACATCAACGTCGCGCCGGTCTCTTCCGACGAGCGCGCCGCCGTGATCCAACGGGCCGAGCGCGAGAAGGTATTGGCCGGCCAGCTCGAAACGCGTCGAGCGCTCGGTGATGAACTGCACGCGCAACGGGCAGCTCAATTTCAACAGGCGGCCCAACAGCAAAAGGCCCGATGCGCCGAACTGTCGGCGATTGCCAAGAACGCCAGGGACGAAAGCTCGAAATACCGATACCATGGCGGCCTGATCGACGACGCCAGGCGGCGCCAGAAGGAGGCTGAAGACGAGCACTTCTCGAGGTGCTTCGGGCGGTAGGGAAAGCTCGCCCAAGCCATCGATCCGTTTTTTTTGCTCACAAAACGCCGTATATGGCTTGCGCAAAACGCCGGATACGGATACACTCTCTCCTGCATCAACGAATGGGAGAAAAACATGGCAGATCTTATCAATGACGCCATCCGAGCATATGTAGCTCGCGCGTCGCGAGCATGTGCGGAAATGGCCGACGACAGCGCTGACATCGC
>ERZ761596.101-NODE-101-length-19838-cov-6.447404_pt1 | contig 19838 bp, 25 predicted proteins | sample MGYA00512166_ERZ761596 | MGnify/ENA primary metagenome ERZ761596 (study PRJEB28899, sample SAMN03785556) | bioreactor sludge metagenome | biome: EBPR Sludge; feature: EBPR Bioreactor; material: 0.22µm filtered reactor supernatant | place: Saint Lucia: Queensland...
TGGGAGACGCAGCCGCACAGTGTAACAGCCAACGCCATCACGGCGTAGAGAGGAGGCAATGAGCGCTGACATTTACATGCCAAGCGCCGCAGATTTCAACGCACTCATTCTTGGTATTTCTTACATTTTGTACGATGGGCTTTGGCTGCCAGCCAGAGCCACCTATGACGCTTATCGTGACCGCCACTGGCCGACCGCCAAAACATTGCTGCTCCACCTCGACTACACCACAGACGCAACCGGCTGGCGTGAATTTATGACTGACACCGTAGGCGGCGACGTGATCGACCGTACCACTGCCCGCATCATCGCCATTGACCGGCGACGCTTGCCGCCTACGGCCCCCGGCCCCGGCTGGGGTGATGAGTTGGCGCTGACCCTGGATTACGAATGGCCCTGGAACGGCCACAGGGAGCGCCGGGACGCAATAGAGCGAGGTTGGATATGAGCAGTATGAAGTGTGCATGTGGAATGGAGTTTGGCCCCAGTGGCAAATATGCGTTTGGCTACCACCGCCAAGAATGCCCCGCCTTCTGGCAGAGCATCAAGGCAGAGATGGAGAACATCAGCCGCAAGCTACGAGGCAAGCCAACGCCAGTGTCAAGCCGGGAGTGGGAGATGCACCGTAGCCGTGAGCTACCACACGCCAAAAGCCTCATTGACTGGCTGGGTGCTTGGTCAGCCGTGCAAAGCAAGGTGGGATTAGGCGTATCCACTTCCGGCCCCAAAGCAACCGCAGCGCCCGCCGTCACGCCGCCCCTGGATGACTTCATTGAAATGGTGCTAGACCTATCCGATCAATACTACGGCAACGGCCTAGTCATTGGTTGTAACCTATACGACGACATTCGCCCCGCTGGATGGCCGATGCACCGCACAATGCTAAAGATGCACGGCTATGCGCTCAACGCTGACGGCTGGAACGCCTTCATCTTCCACGAAACTGGCCTGTACGTCGCTACAAAGTCAGAGGTGACGCAGCACGCTTATGAGCAAAAAGAAGTGCGGCAAGCCAGAGCCGTGCAGGGCTTTGACTATCGCCAGCCGCCCACGACGGAACGAATGCAGGCGCTCCTAAGCAGGAGTGGCCTGCTAGTGTGTGAAGACACGTACCAGCGCACCGGGCGCATGGTATTGAGGTGAAAGGAGAGATCGTGGATATTGACAACAATCGTAACGAATGGATCGCTGCAAGCGGAGGCGAGGAATGGACTTAATCAACAAGCCATCACATTACCTACACCCCATCATACCGGGACTGGAAGCCCGCCACGTTATCGAAAACTATCCCTACCACATCGCAACGGCGCTGTCGTACCTATGGCGCTGTGGACGCAAGCAGGGCAGCAAGGCAAGCGATGATCTGCAAAAGGCGCGCCAGCATATCAAATTTGAGATTGAGCGTACAAAGCGCCATCATGCGGTGTTCGATTATCGCTTTGCCCCCTGGCCTGACAATGCGCCCGGCCCTTATGTTATTGCGTCCGCCTTTTCCGGCAACATCGCCAGCGCCATGTATGCGCTGATGGTTGCAGACAGCCTGAGGAGTCTGGAATTAGCAATTTGCTACATAGAGGGAGAGATCATTGAACAGTAAACGCATCTACGCCATCGCCAAAGAGCGCAACCCCGGCGCTGTCGTGTTCGTGAAGGTGCCAAGCGGCTGGTACACCTTCGACCGGGACATCGACGCCTTGATCAAAGCCTACCCTAGCGCCGTGGTTGCCGCCAACTTCGCCCACATCAAGGGTAGCGAACGCCCCGAAGTGGTGACAGCGCTGCGCAAGGCCGGCAAGCGCTGCATCTGGGCAGACGGGGAGCAGCGTCCACGGCGCTGGGTGGATAGACTGGCGCATGGTTAGGAGAAAAGGTCAGTGTAATCTAAACATGTAACAGAAAGGAGAGTGGGGCATTTTGGGGGATTATCCCTCCCCATGCCTAAAGGCAGGGGTATCTCATCCCCCAAGCCCCCATTTCGATGAGTAGAATTTACTTTCACACGCCAACCAGCACCGCAGAAGTTCGAGGTAACGAGCGCGCCCACTTTGGCGTCTTCTGCAGCAATCTGGCGTGGTTCATTCTCAAGCCCTACGCCGAATTGCCCAGCCCGCCGCTGGCGTGCATCTTCCCATCTGGGCATTACGTGCATCACTCATCTAATTTTGCCGAATCGGCTCGAATCGCCTTCTCCGTTGGCACAGAGAGGCTGACCCTTGGCGAAAGACAAATTGATCCGTTTGTTTTGTCACTGAATACAGCCCTTTCGTTGGGCAATGATACTGTAAGGTTGGCTGCTCGTATTCATGGACAGTGCGAGATTCACTGTTGGGCAAGTGGGCAAAATCGTAAATGGCTAGCCGGGATTGTGCGGCAAGGGGTAGCAAGCTGCTTCTATCGTTCCGGCATGGGATGGGATAGCGTTATTGAACTGTTAGAGTCAGATAGCGCTGCCCCTGTTGTTCTGAGTTACAGCGTGTGCGACGGTTTTCCTAACAAATATGTATCAGCGTGGACGCCACCGACTGACGAAGATGGTGAACCAGACTATGACGCATGGTACGACTTGCCGACCAGTGAACAGTGGAGACTTGCCTTTGATGGGCTTGCCGCATCGGGCGTTGGCTTGGAATTATCACCCGCCGGCTGGACAGACTATTACTTCGGCGACGGCTACACGGCGATGAACTTAGCTGATGATTTGATGAAATAGTATCGACCGCATAGAGCGCCCAAAAAACAGGGTAGACGCAATGTCTACCCTGTTTTTTTTATTCTCGGCACGTCGCAATCATGATTGACCAGTAGTGCGTAAACCGTGACCCCGGCACGCTCACCAGCGCCACACCCACATGCCGCTGCTCACGAAAGAAGGCATTGCGCCCCAGCAAGTGATCAGCGTGCTTCTCACTGCCCAGCAAGGCCCGCAGCGCCACGGCAGGATCATCCGTGCCGGCCACCAGGCTCTCCACGCTGTTAGCGCCGCCGTAGCCGTGGTTGCACCCCGCTTCTCGTGCGTACTGGTTGGCGCACTTGCCCGACAAATCGCAGTGTGACCAGTTGCCGTCCTGCGCCAGTTGAGCAGCGTGTCGCCGTGCGGCTTCTGCCAGCGCAGGATGCCATGTCATGGCGCTGCGCTGCTGTCCTGGCGCATCCCTAAGCAGCGTGTGGAAGCGTTGCCCAGCGTCGCCGCCGCCAAAAGCGATGGGCAGATACAGGGCAATGCCTAGCCACACCACCACAAATAGGCGATAGGCAGCAACCAGAACAGGAGAACGACGATGATCATGATCCATTGTTGTATTTTGTCCTCAAGCGTTGCCGCCGACTCTTCTACGCCGATTCGCTGCTCTGCTCCTTCTTCGTCGTACATTGCTCCTTCCAGTGTTGCATCGCCTTGATGCCGCCAAGCAACTGCATCGCCACGTCATGCGCCGCTTGGAGCGCTGCTTCCAACTGCGCAATTTGCGCCTGCACCGCCTCCAAGTCCTTTTGGTACTGCTCGATAATTTGATCCATGCGTCTCCTATAGCATTGTTAATGTAATTTGAGCGTTGTCATGCACGCACAACGGAATCGCGCTGACCCCGACCGCCACAGATTGAGCCGATCCATTAAGTTGCGTGAGTGTCAGCGTAATGCACCGGTTAGTTGTATCTGCCGCCGCCGTTAGCGCGATTGAACTTTGCCCAAACATCGCCTTTGCATGTTCGGTAACTGTTGCTTGGCTGAAAGCGTGCGCCACAGTATACGATATGGATGACGTAGTTGTGGCGGATTGCATTGTCAGACTCACCAGATAGCTCGCCGCCAGTGCGCTCCCGCCGCCGATGGTAAGCCGACAAAGTGCCGTTGCCGCATTGTGGGCAACACTGGACTTTGTGCCAGTTAAGCCAGTTGTAGATGATACAGAGAGCGTGCCAGCAAAGGATGCGGACGGCGCCGATACATTAACGTTGAACGCTGCTGCCGCTCCGCTCAGTTGGAAATCCGGCGTTGCACTATTGCTCTGGTACAGGCGGATTGCCCCGGCGCTGTACATGCGCAGAATGTTGTTTACGTCGTCGAGAATGGCCTCGACCCGTGGCGCGCCGGCTGACCCGCCGCCGAAGATCATGTCGGAGCGGTCAGCGCCCATCACCGCCTGCACCTGCCCACTGTCTACTCTGGCGTACAGGTCTACGCCGCTGACGCCGCTGTAGGCGTAGCCGGTGAGTTGGCCGATGAGCGCACCGGCGTCCGTGCGCAAGCTCAACCCACGGGCAGCACTGTAGGCCGGACGGCTGTTGCTGCTCTGCGTGTAGATGATAGCGCCGGTAGAGTCCAGCCGCACCGCACCGCCGCCCGCCAGCAGGTAGCCACCGCCTGACACCGCCGACGCCTGATCAATCGTCACTGCCCCACGAATGCCCAGCGTTGCCCCGTCCCAGGTAAGGCGCTTGTCGGCATCGCTTGCCCCGATCCACACGTTGATACCGGCGCTGTCAATGTTGACCTTCTGCACACCGCCGCTGTATAGCTCTAGCGGGATGTTGTTGAGCTTTGCGCCCAAGTTGGAAATGCGCAAATATTGATTGCTGACGGTGACGCCATCGCCAGCGAAAAAGCCAAACTCATTGCCCGCCCCGAAGATGCCCTTGAGGTTGCCGTCCTGCGTGCGCACGACAGCGCCGGTTGCCGGGTGGCCCGTCCAGCTTACCACACGGCTGTACGGCGAATTGCCGCCATAGATGCCGTCGATAGCGGTAATCTCATGCCAGCCGTTACCGCTCTTGCCATAGTCCAGCACGAAGGCGTCAGCGGCAACCACAGTGCCGATGGGCATAAAACCGGAGGCCAGGTCTAGGTTTGGCGTCAAGCCAGTGATATTGACCGTAACGCTAATGGTTCGCGATGTGCCGCCGGTTAGCGCTGCCGACACATCGCCAAACGGGATGCCCGCATAACCGCCAGTCAACACGTCGAATGCCGCTAACGTGTTGCTGCTGGCCGTGTCGGTGTAAATGTCGCTCCATCCCTCCGGTTTGATGATCGGGTTGCGGTTGGCTCTAACCGCTACAAAACCGACATAGCGGTCAGTGTCACGGGTTGGTGTCAGGCTCTTGATCACCGAGAACGCCGCTGCTGTTTCCTGCGGATGGATGATTGACGCTGTAATCGGCGCTGTCGCATTGACATCCTGGTATGTGCGGATAATGCCCATTGAAGCGCCGGAAGCGCTGTGCGTCCACGCATAGCTGGCTGGCTCCGATGCCGTGCGCACTTTGCTGTAAACCATTGCCCGCATCCCGGTGACGGTCGCCGTCTGCATCAGCGTCCAACCGGCAGGCGTTGCCGTCGTAATGGTTGTGCTGCTAATCAGCACGAAGGCCAGCATGAGATCACCGGTTTTGGCGTAGCTCTCTGCAACGCCCGTATCCGGCCCCGCAATGGTGAGCGTTGCGCTTGTGCTGCTGGCGGTCTTTGTGCCGCCCAGCGTTTCAGTCGGCGCTGGGCTGACATAGTTGCCCAAACGAGTAAAGAGCCAGCGCTGCTTTTTGTCGGGCAAGTCTGTGTAGCCTGACACTGTACCCCAGCAGCGAGTAGACGAAAAACCGCCACCCGCTCTTGAGTCTTGCGTGACAAGGATAAAATCGCCACTCTCAAAAACTGCCATGCCCTCGGCGCTGGGCAAGTCGTCAACAGTGAGAAATGACGACAAACCAGGAGGAGGTGCAATAAATGATTCCGCCAGCGTCGTTACGCTTTTGCTGACAATCTGCGAACCGGCTAAGGCTTGCTGCATATCCGCCATGAACTTGATGATCTTCATCTCGTTGGCGAAAATATAGCGGGTGTCAAATTCACCGGTGTAAGTATGCCGCCAGCCAGTAAGCTGCGAGGTGTAGTTGTCAGTCTGTAGCCGTGTCGCATCCGCCAGCACTTTGCCGCTGCCTACGGCCAACGACGCAACGCCCAACTCACCGGCCACACCACTGCGCAGGATGGTATTAACGTTCGTTGCACCGTCGCTTGTGGTGGGCAACACGCCCAACGTGTTGAGCGCTGACAGGCCGATCACGCTCCCCTGCGCACCGGTGACGGTATGCCATGTGGGATCAATGAGTCCGTGAGGCTTAATGCCGGCGATGGCTTCCAGCACCCACGGCGCTTGGCTTTCCAGCAATGTCCCGCTCAAGTCGGCAAAGGTGTGGACATGCGGCCCACTCGGCGGCGCTGCTGACACGGCAACGGCAGGCGTATTATTCAGATAAGGCTGTAGTTTACTGGCTAAGTTGCTATATTTTTGTCTGCGCACTCTCTACCCCTGCAAAAGTGTTGGAATGTCCCACACGCTATCCTCTCCATATCGTTTCAAGTCGCTGATCTGCCCTTGCCTGACGTTGTATTCCGCATAGCCTACCAGGAATGGTGACAATGGCGCTAACGCCCCGGCTGCGCTCTGCACGTCCACAGCGCACCATTGACCCACCGGCAATAGCCCTTCCTCGACAATGCCGCCTTGCGCCGTCGCTACCCTGCCATCGGAGCGCAGGAGGAACGGCGGCAACGTGCTATCAGGCGCAGCGTCCACGATCACGCGCCAGTCGGGTGTCACCGTCGCCAGCAGCGTTGCGCCGGTGTTCGTGCCACTGTCTAGCAGCGTCTCAAGCTCGGTGAGCGCCGTCTGGTTGCCGCTGCGGTAGTGCCGTGCCATGACGCCGCTGTTGGGGCGCACAGCAGCGCCGTAGAGGAATTGCCCCTTCGTTGCTAGGATGGTGGCAAGCTGCGTTGTTGTTTGCTGATGCCCCCACACCTGGTACACGACAGTCCCAGGCTTGCTCTCCCAGGCGACGCCGTTCCACAGCAGGAAAGCATTGACGGCATTGTCGCCGTCGTAGCCCACGCCGTAATAGTTCTCCGTGCTGGTTGCGCCGATGCGCTCAACGATAACCCAGTAGGTTGCGCCGCTCAGGAGCGCAACCGTGGCGCTCAACGGAAAGCTGACCCAGCCGCTGGCGTTGCCGATGCCGCTCAGAATAGAGCTTTCCAGCACAGTGCCAGGCACGCCGCTGTTGTTGCTGCACAAGCTTACCCCGACGCTACCGCCCGCCGTGCCGACAGAACGCAGCTTGATGGCAATTTCACCGGCAAGGAAAGCGCTGCTTGCCACAAAGCTAAACGCCATCTTCTGCGGCCCTGCCAGCGTCACCGCCGCCCCCGGCGCCTCAATCGTGAGATCGTTCGTCACGTCCAAGCTTGCCGCTTGCCGCAACGTGATGGATGGCCCAGCAGCCTCCGTGATGATTGCGCCCGTGCGCCCTGCCGATGTGGTGATTTGCGCCCGCCCCACGCCGTCGATGAGATGCGCACGGCTGTTGGAAGCGCTACCTGTTACACGTAGAAATGACCCCATGCGGGCAATGCCAAGCCCCTCTGCGCTGTCCAGAATGTCGTCACCCGCCGCAAAGCTAACCGTGGAAGCGGTGTACGTCCCGCCGTCTAAGGCGCTGCCCGCTGCCGTCAGGACGCCGTTGTTGGCAATGCTGCCCGTCACCCTGATCTTGTCGCCTTCGTTCAGTTGCCCCAGGTTGCCGTTCAGCTTGTGGATGGCCCTGTCCGCAAAGCCGATGTCGGTGCCAGCAACGCCCCAGCCGATAATCTGTTCGGCGCTGTCCATGCCCTCGTAGGCTGTGCGGCCCGTACTGTCAGCGTAATATGTCCAGTCGTACAGGCTCCACAAGCCAGCGCAGGATAAAATAGCCGCCCCGCCAGCGCTGAAATTGATGCTTTGCTTGGCTAAGGCTCTGTCCTTGAGCAGTGTGAGCGCCGCTGCCGCCGCTTGCGCTGCCGACGCCTCGCCCACGGAGAACAGCAGTTCCTTGCGCCCGTAGGCGTCAATGCTCTTGGCGTTTTCGTTCCACGCTGTCTCATAGGCGACGCCGCCCACGGTGTACGCCACCTTGACGCAATTCGCCATGTCTTGCAGCGATGCGCCCACTTCCAGCGCTTCAATCGGTGTGGTAGCGCTGACAACTTTGCCCCACCACACCGGCGTGTTGTTCTCGTTGCGGATGATGACATAGTAACCCAGCCAGCCCCGCAAGGCGTCCAGCGCATCGCCGGTCGCCTCAATCGTGGCGGTGTGCGGCCCGCCCACGGAGTAGGCGTCATGGCTTATCACAGCCAACGTGTAGTTGTGGATGACGGGCAGCTTGGCAGTGTCCAGGACGGTGACGGTTAGCATTAGACAGTACTCCGCCGCAAGCGCGCCTTGACGGTGACGATGGTCTGCCGACTGGCGTTGAACGCCGCCGATTCGCCGGCCAGCACGCTCAGACGATTCGTGCGGCCCGGCCAGGCCATGAGTGGCCCGCCTGCTCGGCTGACGTTGCTGTACTGCCCCAGGCCGGAATCATAGAAGGTGGTGTCCGGGCGGTAGATAATCGTTTCCTGAAACTTCCATTCGTGGGTCACATCCAGCCGCACGCCGCCCTTGGCGGGCATCAGTTGCACGAAGGACAGCGTTGCCGACCCCGCCGCCGCTCGGTAGCCCGCCACCACAACGACAAGCCCACTGTGCGCTGCTGCCGGGAATTGCAGCGTCCCTAGGTTGATGAGCAATTGCCCGTTGGCGTACTGCTCGACGCCGGTGGCGATCTGCTGATACACGCCATCATACAGCGAGTACAGCGCCGCCCGCAGGTACATGTCGCTGGGCAGCACAGAAAACGCTGCAATGATGCTGACGGCCTTGCCTGCGAGTTTGGCGACGACGGTAGACGACGGCGTGAGCGTCCACAACAACTGATTGTAGGTCAGCCCTGCGCCCCAGGACTTTGCGTCAGCGCCGCTGGTTACAAGATGCTGATTCGCCGTCAGCCCTGCAAAGCTATCCAGATTGAGGTAGACATTGCGTGTCAGTAGGTCAGACGCATTGTTGCTCTGCAGCTCTACGCTAATCGGCGTTGGCAAGTCGCCGCCCACACTGCCCAGCGTAACGGCGTTGTAGGGCGATGCTGTGCCGTTGGTGATGCTAAAGCCGTCGTTGAGCGTTGTCTCCGTGGTGCTTTCCCAGAAGTCGCCACGGGTGAGGATGATAGCGCATTCGCCCGTCGTGGTCGTGTCCCAAAACTGGCGATTCTGGCGCTCCGTACTCCACACCACTCGCCCACTGACGATGGGCGAACGGTAGACCGTGCCGCCAGGGACAAGGCTATATTCCAGATACACCGGCACGGTAGCCGCCTCAGCAATGAGGCGTTGCACCGTGGACATAGCCGACAACGCACTGTCAGAGACGCCGCTAAACACTACGTCAATCGTTTCGGTGACTTCGTTGCCGTCGCCCTTTGTGGGGAAGTAGCGCACGCCGTACAGTCCCAGCGCCGGTGTACCGCTATCACTGTGGAGGACGAGCGTTGTTGTGCCGTTGGTGAGTCGTAAAATCATTAGCGGCCTCCTAGACGGCGTGCAACCTTGTAGGCGATGGCCTCAGCGTCTTCTTGGCTGTTAACGTAGACCGGCCCTAGATTGACGGTGACAGCCGCCACCCCGCCGCTAAAGAGAGATCGTCCGTCGCTACTACTGGCGCTTGCCCCGCCGCCCAGCCAACTCGGCAATGATGGCGTCCAGTTGAGCAGCGCCGTTACCCAGGCCGGTGCCGGGATCGAGAAATTGGTAAGCTGTGTCAACCAGGCCGGTGCTTTCAGATCAGGGAACTTAAAGCTTGTAATACGATTGATGGCGCTCATTACCCCGCTACTAAACTCAGGCCACACCCAACTCACCAGCGCCGTGATCGACGGCGGTGCATCCGGCCATGCCCACTTGAGGATGTCGCCAATCTCTGTGGGCGCGCCCGGCCATACCCACGCCAACAATTGAGCGATGACCGGTGGCACTTCGGGGAACATCCACGCCAGCAAGTTTGTCACCCACTGCGGCGCACCGTCACTTGGTTTCCAGTTAATGAGATCCATCACCCATTGCGGCGCTTCCAGTGCATCGCCTAAGCTGCTGGCAGCGTCGGCAAGGCTTTGGCCTAAGCCCTTTGACAACTCGCTCAAGGCGCTACCGAACAGCGCATCAGCGCTGACGCTTTCCAGGTTGATGAAGTCGCCAATTTGCAGCTTGTCTACGCCCTTACCCACCGTGAGATCAAAGAGATCGCCGTAGGTAATCTTGACTACATCAACGCCCATCCACGAAAAGAAATCAGCCAGCGTGTACTGCTTTGGTGCATCACCGCCCGATAAGTCAAACAAATCTTTCGTCGTGTACTTGGTAACGTCCGTGCCGGTAATCCAGCCAAAAAAGTCAGCAAGGCTATAGTTGCCAACCTGCACTTTGGCGGCAAAGTCGAATAGTTGCGCTTGCGTGATCGGCCCTTTGGTTGTGTCCCAACCGGCCCAGAGGAAATCTTGCAAGTCAAAGCGAGCAATATTCACCCCGTCTTTATTGCCAAAGTCAAAGAAATCGCCTAGCGTAAGTTTCTTTAGCCCGCCATCACCCCAAGTGAAGCGCACGTAGTCTTGCAGGTTGATCGTGGTGATGTCGCCGCTCTGCACAAAGCTGAACACGTCACCCAGCGTCAAAGCGACGCCGCCCGATGCGCTGTCGTAAATGAATGACACATAGTCAGCAATGTTGATCGTCGTGCCGCCCGCATCGCTCACAAAGCTGAACACATCGCCCAGCGTGAGCGCCACGTTGCCCGTCTTGGCGTCATAGATGAACGTCACATAGTCAGCAAGGTTGATCTGCATCCCCTCGCCAGCCACAAAGCTGAACACATCGCCCAGCGTGATTTGTTCAACGCCGTTGCTTGACCATGTGATGTCCACATAGTCGGCAATGTTGATCCGTGTCAGACCAAGCCCAGGCTGCTGGATGAATTCAAACAAATCACCAAGCTTAATCTGCTTAAACTCTGGCGACCATTCAAAATTGCTGTTGGCGATGAAGTCGGCAATCCACGTCTCTACGGTGGTGAACCATGCCTCAATCGACGGTAGCGCAGTGTTGAACGCCCCCAGCATAGCATCGCCCAACGGCGTGATGGCAACCAGCGCACGCCGGCGCAGGCCCTCGAAGAAGCTAGGGATTGTCTCATACTGCTTGTTGAGCTTGTCAAGGCTGCCGTTGACTTGCTCGATACTTACCCAACTCGCATCCATGCCCCTAACGATAGAATCACCCAGGTCTTCAAACTGTGTGCCGATGACAGCAGCGCCCGCCTGCATTCTGATCGTTGGATCTTCAATCTTGCGCAGGCTGTCTAACACCAAGTCGAACGCATCGGCCACGGTGATGGCGCCACTGGCGAGATTCTTGGTTAGCTCCTCAGAGTTGATACCCATGAGCTTTAAGCCGTCCGCCGTGGTTTTGCTGCCGTCCTGAATGCGTAGGCGGAACTCCTTAAAGGCGTCCGCCGCTTTGTCGGTGCCTAATGCGCCGCCGGCCATGCCCGACTGAATGATGCTAAAGAACTGTTCAGCCGTTGCGCCGCCGTTGGCGAATTGCGTAGAGTATTCGGTGATCGTGTCCAAGAAGTCGCCGCTGCCGTCCAAGCCTTGCTGGAAGCCGAACGCCAGCATATCAAAGGCTTGCTCGGAAGAGATACCGAACTTGTCCATAAGTTCGACGGCTGCCGATGTGGACTCATTAACTTCAATATCGAACGCATCCCGCAGCGCAATGGCCGCTTCGGTGGCCTGCTGTAGCTGCTCAGTCCCTTCCGGCCCGCCGATACGCTGGAAAGCAGCATTGACCTTGCCGATGCTGTCCGCCACATCTTCAATGCTATCACCAAAGTTGTTGGCGTAGATCGACTTGAGCGCCGCCCCGTATTCCTCAGCGCCTTGCTGCGTTAGCCCCAACTGACTTTGCATCTTCTTTGTGGCAGCGTCGAAATCAGACGCCGCCGTAAACGCCGCCGTGCCGATGCCCACAACCGCCGTACCCAGCGCTGCCACGCCGCCCAGGACAGCGCCGCCCACTAAGCCCTTCATCGAACCGGCGAGGCTTGACGCCCAGTTGGTGACGCTGCCTTTGGCGTTATTCAGGTCTTGTTGGAGTTGGTCGCTGTTGGCTCTCAAGAACACAGCGACATCACCCAGGCGCACTGCCATGCTTTACCGTTGCCCCCATCATCTGCAAAAAGGCGTCGCCTGTCACTTGCGGCTCTGGCGACGCCTCTTCTTTCTTCTCACCGAATAATGTTCTGGCGACTTCCACAGCCAGTAGCCTCGCTTCCCAGCGCTTGCGCCGTCCGTAGCCGCTGGCAAGGTCGTAGATTTGCGCCTCGTCAAGCTCGTCGCTCCACAAGCCCCACGCTGACAGGCAAAGCTCGTCTACGTCGGCTTGCTGCTTGAGCCAATTTGCCGGATCGTACTCGTCAGCCGCCCGATCCGCTCGGAGCCGAAAAAAGGGAAACTCAACCCCACAGCGGCCAGGAAGCCATCGACAACTTGACTACCAACGGCGTTGTCTTCGATATACTCCCGGTCTTTGGCAAGCTCTGGCGAGTATTGCAGGAGCAGATCCAGCGCCTTGTCCACGCTATCCAGCAGGGTGGCGCTCAGTGTGCGCAACAGGCCGCTGACGGCTCCCATGTCGGTTAGCTCGACGTTGGGCGAGCCTTCCACCAGGGCAATGAAGCTGCCGAATTCGGCCTTGAGCGCCTCACGGAACTGCCGTGCCGGTCGCACCGGCATTTCGCGCAGGATGTACTCTTTCTCGCCAAGTGTGATTGTTTCGGTTCTCAAGCGTTAGTCTCCTGTTAGGATGTGGCCGGGTTGGTCACGATGTGGGCTTCCATCAATTGCGCCCCAACGGCTTTTGTCGGATCGGCAAGCGCTGTGATCTGGGCAGGGATGTTGGTGCCGGCCCCCTTTGCAAACTCGATAGAGCCGTTCAGGCGAATCGTGCCACGGTAGAAGAAAATGCGAACCGGCTGTTCGCTACCGCCAGTGTTGGCCGGACGATACCCTTCCAGCGCAAACATGTACTCTGGCAGGTAGGGCGAACCGCCCGTCACAACCTTGTCATAGGCTTTTTGCGATGCGCCCGCCGCCGTGCTGGTGACAGTGCCGTCCGTCACCAGCGCAAGGTTGTCGGCGCTGAACTGTGACAGTGCAATGTCAGTCGTGGCCCGCTCGTTGGTTTTGCGCTGGATGATCGGCGATGTGGATTGCTCGACGCCCAACTCGAACACGTCGTAGGTATAGGTTGTGCGCGCCGGTGATGCGGTGTAGCCCAGGTGTTCCCACCCGGACGGCCATGAATCGAAGTCGTTCCAGGCCACGGTGGTTTCATCGGGCAATGCAGTGCCTTTCGGCGCATAGAGGATGTTGGCAGCGGTGACTAGCACGTCACTCGAAGAGAAGTTCTCAGCCATGTGTTACTCCAAGGTTTTTATCCTTTCAGACTATTGAATGTCACTCGAAAAAACGTCAAGACGAACGGCCATCCGGTATCAGGCTCCTGCAACGGATAGCCGCTAATTTCTAGCTCAATGTGGCGGATAGCGCCGCTGCTCTTGTCGTCGATAGCGTCCACCAGCGTGCGGTACAGCGCCATTGCGGCCACTTCATCCGGCCCATAGCACTTGAACGTGAAACTATCGTTGATCAAGCGTCGATCATAGGTCATTACACCACCGCGTGCATTAAAGCAGATGGCGTATTGCCCCGCTACATACTCCGGTGGCGGAAACGTGCGGCCAGCGTAGACTCGTTGCCCTGTGAGCGCCGTTACGCTGCTCTGGGCAACGATGAACGTGCGCAGGGTGGACAGTGCATCAATCAAAGTGCTTCCGTCCTACGGCCTCAATAATGCCGTTGGCCTGCTGGGCAACGCTCTGTAGCGCCGGGTAGAGAAACGGCTGTTCTGCTTCCACATAGACGGCGTAGTCAGCACCAAAGCCTACCGCAACGCCGTCTTCGGCGCTCTGGGCAGAGCCTACCGTCTCATGTTCAGCCGTTTGGCCTGTCTTCTTGCTTGTCAGCGTCTCATGCCGTGGCACGAAGGTGTTTTGGCCGGCGCCGTTGACATAGCTGCTGTTGCGCAAAAAGCCGGTATCGACAGGGGCGCGAACCTTTGCCTCTGCTTCCACCTGAAAGCCCAGCGCCAGCAGAAACTCAGCACTGGCGTTCTCGACTCGCAGCAATACATCCTGCTCGTACCATTTGACGCTCATGTTTTTGTCACCAAATTAACCACGATGGCGCTTAGGCCGCTGGCGGGCTGTCCTACCACGTCGAAGAGCAGCGTAGGGGTGAGCGCATCGCCGTAGCGGTGGGTTAGCTCAATCCGATCCAGGCTCTTGACTGCCGTGCCGTGGGGCAAGCGCAACTCGGCGTCCACTTTGGCCGTCTCGTTGCCTTGCTGTACTTCCCGGCTACTGCGTGCTTTGTAGCCGCAGACTGTGGGCGCTCCTGCCGTGTAGCCAGCGCCGGGAACGCCGTAGCTGTCGGTTGCCCCAGCGCTGTAGCTATGCACGATGCAGGTATCCAGCATCGTGGACGCTGCTGCTGCCTGCTCTCTAGCGAAGCGCTTCACGGATCTTGCTCTCCGGCGCCTTGCCAATGCCCTTGACGCTGGCAATGTCGCCGGTTTCCCGCAGCGTCTCATACGTGCCAATGCCCGCTTCCCGCAAGGCGTCATAGCCGGGGAAGTCCTCAGGCAATGCGCCCGTGCGCACCGTGGACTGTTGGCCGGTGATCGTGCGCTGCGCCGTGGTGTCAGGCGCTGTGACCTGCGTTGCCGTGGGCTGCACTTTGCGCCGCTTCACCTGGCGCTCTGTCTCGGCAATGCGGGCAAGGTCAGCGTCCGTCTTGCGCACGTTGTAGCCATCGGCGGCGGTGCTTTCCACCACGATAGGCTTCACTTCGCTGCGCTTCCAGCCAAGCCGCTGCAAGATTTCCATGCGCTTGGTTTCCCGCTCTTCGACCTGTTGCGTTTGGCCGTTCTTCTCAAAAACAATCATCGTTATTCCTCCGGCAAGTTGCCGATCCATACTGGCTTTTCTCTGGGCGACACAAAGATCGTGGTGTTCCCCGGCTGACGGCGGGCAGCATGGTATTTGGCCTGCTTCATGTACTGGTTGTACACGCCTTCACGGTTGAGCGTTGCGCCGTCGGCGCTGTAGTTGTAGTCTTGCGCTACAGCAGCGGCTTTCTCGGCCCACACTTCATAGGCCGCAGCGTACAAGTCCCAATTTTCCGTCCAGCCGTATTCCGTGGGTTGTCGCCCCAGATCGTCGGCCAAAGGAAAAGCGGCAATGTACAACTTTAGCTCGTCATCCGTGTAGGTGGAGGTGGCGAAGGGTTCCGCCACCATGCGCCGCAATCTGTCCACCATGCCCGCCGTCACTGCCATTTATTCGCCCCGAAGGTACTCAATATACAGATAGCCAACCATGCCCGCCAGTGTTGCCGACGCCGTGCAGGTAACGTACTGGGTAGCGCCCCACACCTGGTTAGCTTTGCCGTTGGTGCCGGGGTTGCCGACGTTGCCGAAAGCGCCCGCCGCCGCCGTACTCATCCCGTCAATCAGGTTGTCGCTGCTGGTAGTAGCGTTGGCCGCTACGCCCACATCGACTGTCGCAGCGCCGGTGGACGCCGTGGGGATGTAGAGGACGGCACGCGTGATAATGAGAGGCACACCCTCAGGGTTGGCAATGGCCGCAGCGCCGCCCGCCGTGGTAGTCGTGACGGCGGTTAGCGCCTTGCGATAAGCTCCAAATTGAGACATTGTATTTTCACCTCATGGGTAAAGGGGCGATAGTAGCGCCCCTGTGTCTAGCCGACGAAAAACTTAGGGCAGCAACGCCGCAAACGGAAAGCGGGTGGTATTGTTGCTGTTGATCTGGTTCAGCGGGTTGGGCAACTGCCAACCGAGGCGCATCACCGCCCGGAGCGCAACCATGTCCTGCTGCGCCAGATTGTGGATGATGTTGCCGGCTTCATCCTGAATGACAGCCTGATCCAGAATCTTGTAGGTGATGTCCTGGCGAATGCTGTATACCAGTTGGTTCCAGTCGCCGCTAATCATCAGCGCTTCGGTGGCGTCAATAGCGCCGTTGCGAGGAAACTCCATCGGCACGCCGTCAAGTTCGTAGCCGCTGCGCTCCTGCATGGTGCGCACAAAGAGCGGCTGCCCGACGCCTAGCAGGTTGGTGCCGTCGTAGACTTTTTCCCGCAAGCCACGCAGCTTGGAGCGCATTTGCAGCGCCGCCACATGCCCGTTCACCATGTAGCCGTCAAGCTCGACTTTGGCGATAACACCGGCCTCGCCCATGATGTCATCGTAGATGTCGTTACCGGCCCCCACAGTGACGACGTTGCTGGCAGCGGTCGCCAGCGGCACCAGTCCCAGCGGCCAGTCCTGCGGCGCATTCGTGCCGTACAGCACGGCGGCATCGAACGTTTTGCCGAACGCCTCCACGATGCGGGGCTGAATCTCGCCCCAGATGTCGTAATCGGCATCATCCAAAACCGCTTCGGGAATCGGCACGATGACGGCCAACTCTTCGGCGTTGATGAACTTGTTGCCCCATTGCGCCTGCGTGGTTTTCTTGAGGCCGGTGTCACCGCTCACGAAATAGGCGGAGATCAGGCCGGCGAGAACCGGCATCCGGCGCTGCTTGCTTGTCATGTTCGGCAAGCGGCGGCCCAGGCGCATGACAGCGCTCTGTTCCGGCACGCTCTGGATAATCTGACGGGTAACGTCTTCGGGGATCAGCGCTTCCACGTTGGAGCGGGTGATCAAACTGTTGTAGGCCATTCAATCCTCTGTGAGTGTTTGCACTCCTTTCTCTAAAGCAGAGCGGTTAGCGCCCTGCGGCTTTACGGATGAAGCTGTTCATTGTCGGCTGTGCGGTGCCGGCCTGCGTTGCGCCCTGCGCAGCGTTGGCCGGTGGCGTGACTTTCTTGCGGAATAGTTCCGGCGCTGCCTCTCGCAGCTTGTTGAAGTCCACCTTGCCATCCTTGCCGATTAAGTCGAGATCCTGCGCAGCCAGCCAAGCAAGGCGGAGATTCGCAACATCAGCATTGTGGGCGTCCTCGTAGAACTGCGCCTTCTGATCAAGCTTGCCCATGTCACCGGTGAGCTTTTCCAGTTGAGTAGCCAATTCGCTGCCCTTGTCGGCCTTTCCGCTTAACTCCTTGATTTGAGCAGCGAGCTTTTTGCGCTCATTGCGCTCGGATGTTAGCGCCGACTTTAAGCCGTCCACATGATCATCGAACAAGTCTTTGGTGGCGTCATCCAGACCGCCATACCACTTGTCGAACGTCAGTGGCTCTTGCTGCTGCTGGCCTTGTTGGGCAGCGTCTTGCTTCTGCTGTTCCTGCTGCTGGTTGCCTTGCTCTTGCTTCTGTTCCTGTCCTTCCATGTAGCGTCTCGCTCCTGGTGGCATCTCGCCAAAGTGAAATAAAAAAAACGGGGATGTGACAAGATTGATTTCTTGTCACATCCCCGTGTGTCTCTGTTCCTGGTGATGTTCGCTGGTGTGGTAGCCAGCGCTAAGTATTAAGTTGACCAGCCCAGGCATCAAACCTGGCTACACTTCCTTGCGTCCGGCTTTTTAACCGGAGGAAGCTGCACCTCTTGCGCATCGCCGGCCATGATTAAACTTTGAAAAACAATGATCTGCGCACCATTCTACGCACGCTAACCGGCAACGGCTTTGTCAAATGATACGTTACACGGTTAAGAGCGTGAAACAATTTTCTGGTTGCCGCAATCATGAAAACAACTTCTCGATTGCCCGCGCGATACAGTACGGGATTACCGCCAACCCGATGCTGAACGCAATCGCACCCGTCTGCTGCATCACGTTGTCACCGCCACCACCCGATATGGCACTGATCATCGCCAGCATACCGCCGATGGCAAAGAGCAGGGCAACTACATAAACGAACTTGATAAAGAACTTCACTACCGCTCTACCTTTCCAAGTGGGCGCACCGTCCAGTCTTGCACGCCATTCTCCACAGTCAAGATAATCTCATGGCGGCCATCGGGGAGCGCTTGCAGACGGCGCATTAACTTTACAATTTGCTGCGTCGCCAAATCTTTGGTGAGCGTATCATGTTTTTTGGATTCCGTCAAGCTTTCAAGCATTTCTCTGTAGCTCCTGTACCGTCGCCGGCACGATGGCGTCGCCCCACGTTGCGTTGGTGCGCACGGCGGCGAAGTTCTCGAACGCCATGCCGTCCTTGTACATGGCGTAGCGCTGCGGCCCCAGGATCTTGCGCTGCGTCGCTTCCGGCTGCGCCGCGAACCATGCTGGCCCTTGCCGCCACTGTGGAGGCGCAAAGCCTTTCACGATGGGAACAGTCGTGCAGCGACAGTTGGGATGCGCCTTGAACGATTCGCCCAGCGCCATCTCCTGCCCATCCGCAGCAAGGCAGCCAGCACATACCCTAGAGTCATGCGCCGATAGACGACGTGCGCCATCCACCACATTGCTGTGCTGATAAGCCGCCATGCTGCTTTGCCGATAAACCCGCATCTGCTCAGTCCGGGCAATATTCATCATCCTACTCAGCGATTGCGACAACCCATCACGCACCATCATGCGGGCCGTGCGCTGTGGATTGTAGCCCAGCGCCGTCGCTTCGATTAGCCTGTCGAGCGTCCCTTGCGCCCCTGCGCTGAAAGAATTCTGCAATAAAGTTTGCAGGGGTGAGCCGTCGCCCGCTAAACCAACCATGTTTTCGATGACATTGATTGGCAAAATGTCAAAGCCGAGACGGGGCGCAATGCTGCGAATCGCCGCCGTTGCTGCGTTGATGCCCTGCTGCCCGTAGTGGCGCTGTGCCGACTGGATCAGCCCATCGGCGTAGTCCACATAGCTGCTATGCTCTCGTTGCACCTGACGCAGCAGCGAAGCGTAGCGATCAAGCTGGAACTGGCGTGATTGAAGTTGCCCAACGGTAAGCCCATCCTGCGCAACCCTGGCCGCAAACACCTCAACCTTGTCCTGCAACACGTTCTCAAGCGCTGCCCAGCGGCGTGTCATGGACGCAAGCTGCTCGCCTTCACGCCGCAGCAGGGCCGCTTTGAACGCTTGCATTGTTTCGACAACTAGGCTCATTATCGTTCATCCTGGCCGCATAGGAAGGCCGTGGCGCTGTTTTGCGCCGATTCGTGACTCATTGCATCAGAATGCGCCGTGGGGCAACAGGAAGGCCGTAGAGCGTTTTAGCGCCCGTACACCAAACCATTGCCATCGTACCCAACTTCGCACAGCGTAGCCGCCAGCGCTGCCCATGACGCCGTGTGCAGCCTGATCTTGCTCAAGTTGTTCAGCAGCCACTCTGTCATGTCCCACGAGCCGGTGTAGGCCCGTGACGCCCCTTGCCAGTCCGCCACCATCTCCCGCAAGTCCCGCTTCGGCATACGCATCAAGCCCGCTTCCACATTGCTGCCCCGTGGCGTGAAGCCGTCAGGGAAGATAAAATGCTGCCAGTGGTGACTTCCGCAATGAACATGATGTAACCAAGCTGATGCAAAGCCATCAGGATCACCCTTATCCCCATGAAACTGCCTTGCGTAATAGGGGAACTCTTCTGGCATCCATTTAGAGTAATCGTGCTGATCTAACTGCGAATCAGGCAAGCCCAACTTGCGCCCCGCCTCTTTCACGTAAGCCACATGGGCGCAAAGCGATTCGTGGTAGCTCTGCGCTTGCGCCGGCGTGATGCCGTAAAAATCGAAGTCCACAATCGAAAGCGTGGAATCGCCTAACGAAAACTTCATGTTGCCCCCAAGCTAACCAGCGTCATTACACCCATTTTTGTGTCCACAAAAATCACTTTGCCTATTACTATCCGAAACGCATTACACCCATT
>ERZ761596.103-NODE-103-length-18845-cov-5.553699_pt1 | contig 18845 bp, 34 predicted proteins | sample MGYA00512166_ERZ761596 | MGnify/ENA primary metagenome ERZ761596 (study PRJEB28899, sample SAMN03785556) | bioreactor sludge metagenome | biome: EBPR Sludge; feature: EBPR Bioreactor; material: 0.22µm filtered reactor supernatant | place: Saint Lucia: Queensland...
TCTATTCGTCGGCAGCGTCAGATGTGTATAAGAGACAGGTCGGGCTCGGCGCACTGGCCGGCGCCAGCGCGACGGCGATCGCCGGCGGCGGAGTCGCTGCGGCCGGATCGCCGCTCGGCGCAGGCGTGTCAGCGGCGGGCGCGGCCGGGCTGTCCCTGTCCGGCGCGGCGAGCGCGACCATGGACACGGCGGCCACCGGCCAGGTCGGCGCCTCGATCGGCGGCGTCTGTGGGGCGGATGTCGGCGCACCGTTATCGCTGATTGTCATCTCGGCGCGCGCCGACGCGAGCGGCCTCGCGGACCTGCCGGCGCCGGCCGCGGCTGGCGCGGCGACCACTGATTTCGTCATGCCCCGCTTGCATGTCGCGCGGGTGCGCGTCGCCGCGCCGCGGCCGGCGGCCGTCCGAGCGTCCATGGCGCCGGCGCATGTCGCAGCGTCGTCGCCGCGCGCGCGAGTCGCCCGCGCCTCGATCGCGCCGCCGGCGCTCGCCGTGTCCGCGTCGGCGCGCCGCGCGCGCATCTCCTGGGGGGCCTGATGGACCGGCAGACGTTGAATTTCTCGATCGCGAATGGCGACTCGTTGCAGATCGCCGTGACGATCGACGACGTGCCCGACGCCGTGACGCCGACTGTCAAATGGCGGTTCGCGACGCCCGATGCGCCGGCCGTGACGATCCTCGAGGCGAGCGCGACCGCGACGCTGGCGGCGGGCGTGTGGTCGGCGCTGTTGACGGTCGACGTGACGGACAGCGCCGCGACGCTGACGCCCGCGTCGCGCGGCTATGTGCACCGGCTGCACGTCTACAGCGGCGCGCTGCTGCGCGGGACGCCGATCGTCGGCGTCGTCAGCGTCTTTCCTGCCGAAACCGACTGAGGGCTCCCATGTCGCACACTGCTGCGCGCGCGCTGACGATCGTCGGCGCGTGGCTCGTCGTCGCAGGTCTTGCGCTGGTCGCCGCCTGCGCGCCCTCGCGGGCTCACGACTGGTATCCGCCCCTCTGCTGCTCCGGGCGCGACTGCCATCCGACCGGCGCGCATCCCGGCGCGCGCGAGCCGGCGGCAACGCTGACGCCGCAGGGCTGGCGGCTGCACGACGGCAAGGTCATCCCGCATGCGCGGGCGCGCACGTCGCCCGACGGCGTGCTGCATGTCTGCCGACGCGGCGGCGATCCGCATGGCGAGATCATCGAGGTCGAGGGCCGGCCGTGCGTCTTCGCGCCCGGCCTCGGCTCCTGAAAGGCGCGCCATGATCCCCGACAAGTTCAAGGGCCGAGCCAGGCGGCTCGACGATGTCGATTTGCCGCGTCTCGGCGCCCGCATCGGCGTCGGCGAGGACGAGATTCATGCCGTGCTCGACGTCGAGTCGCGCGGCTCGGGGTTCGACCGACTCGGCCGGCCGGCGATGCTGTTCGAGCCGCATGTGTTCTGGCGCGAGCTGGGCGAGGGATCGAAACGCGCCCGCGCCGCGGCGGCGGGGCTCGCCTATCCGAAGTGGCGCCCGGGCTCGTATCCGCCCGACTCCTATCCGAACCTGATCTCAGCCATCGCGATCGACGAGACGGCGGCGCTGCGCTCGGCGTCATGGGGCCTCGGGCAGATTCTCGGCTCCAATCACGTCGCGGCGGGCTATGCGAGTCCGCAGGCGATGATCGCCGCATTCTGTGATGACGAGGAAGCGCATCTCGCCGCGATGGTGAATTTCATCAGGGCGGCGGGCATCGACGATGATCTGCGCGCCCATGACTGGGCGGCGTTCGCCCGCGTCTACAACGGGCCGGGCTACGCGCAGCACGATTATCACGGGCGCCTGGCGCGCGCCTATGCGCGCTGGAAGGGCATCAAGGACACGCCCTGGACTTCTGCCGACGCGATCAAGGAGACGCAGCAAGCCGAGGCCGCGGCCGCTGCGCGCGAAAGCCTCAAGCCTGCGCCGATCCCGGCGCCGCCCGCGCCCATTCCCGTGCTGCCCGAGCCCGCGCCGCCGCCAGCGCCGGGCTTCTGGGCGCGGTTCTGGCGCGCGCTGACGAAGAGGATGACGCCATGAACGCAGACGCGCTCAAATCCCTCGCGGCCGCGCTGGCGAAGGCCGGTGCGCCCATCTTGTCGGGCGCTCTCTCGACGGCCGCCGGCTCGATCGGAGGGCCTGCCGGCGCTCTTCTGGGCGCCGGGGTGTCGGCCGTGATCGGCGCGCTCGCCGAGGCGCTGGGCACAGACGCGACGCCAGAAGCGGTCGCCGCAAAGGTCGAGGCGGACCCAGCCGCAGCGGCGAAGACAGTCCAGACGGTCGAGGCGTCGCAGGGCGACGTGATCGCGGCGATTCACGCCGAGACGGCGCGGCAACTCGCGCTTGCCGAGACGGCGCGCGAGAGTTTCTTTTCATGGGGCTGGCGTCCCGCCATGTCGTGGCTGCTGATCGGCCTGTGGGCGTGGGCGCTGCTGATCCTCCCAACGCTCAAGGCGACGATCCTCCCTGCCCTGCATCCGATCCCGATGGAGAACCTGACGGCGTTCACGGGCATCTGGCTCACGATTTACGGCGGCGGACACACGCTCAAATCCATTTTCGGAAGGCAGTGACGAATGACGACGAAGCCCGACGAATTCGCCGCAAAGGTCGCGCTGGGCGAGGCCGAGGAGTTCTCGGCCGAGGAGCGCGAGGCGCTGCGCGACTTCGCGCGCTTCTGGCTCGGGATGCAGGCGGTCGGCCGCGCCGCCGTCGTGCTGCAATCCGTCGTCAAATACATCGGCTGGGGCGTCGCACTCTACATCGCCCTGAAGGCCGGCGTCATCGACTGGATCAAGGGTGCGATCCGATGAGGGCCGCGCTGCGCTTCCTTGTCGGGCTCGCGCCGTGGGCGATCATCGCCATCATTGGCCTGCCGGTCATCCTGCCGGCCGACTGGTGGATGCGCGTCGAGGCGGTGCGTGTCGCCGACGTCGACGAAGGGCAGACGCCGCAAATGGTGGTCATCAGGTCGATCCGCCGCGACTTCGTGGCCGATTGGGTGGCGACCGTGCGCCGCGTCGAGGCCGGCGGCTCGGTCGCCGTCTGCGCCGCGCGCGGGCGCAGCGACTATCGCACGACATCGGTCCTGCCCGCGCCGCCGAAACTGACGCTGGCGTGGTGGCTCAACGGGGGAGCCTGCGCGCTCGAGCCGGGCGCCTATGTCGTGACGACGAAGTGGTCGATCGACACGGCCTCGCCCCTCGACAAGACCGTCACTGCGGTCAGCAACGTCTTCACCGTGCGCGCCCGTCCGCCCTGAACCCGGCGAGGCCTCAGCCCCGCGCTGCGCCCCTCTCGCCGCACCTCGCCCCGTCGGCTCACGCCGGCGGGGCTTTTTGCTTTTCAGGCTCGCCTCGCGCCGCCCATGCCGCGGCGGCCGCCTCTACAGCGGCCATGTGCTCCCGGTGCGCGGCCAGATCGACTCCTGCGCGCTCCCATGCCGCCCGGAATGCAGCGAGCGCGGCGCTCAGCGTCGGCTCGCGGCCCATGGTCTCCGAGCCCCTGATCCCCGGAATGGCGGTGATAGACCATCGCCAGACCGGCGCGTCGGCCGTCAGGGCGCCGGCGACGATCGCGCCGACCTCGACGCCATCCGCCAGCACGGCATAGCGCTGCGGCGATGTAGGGGAGTCGTCAGGCTGGCGGCGGGCGATCATCTCCATGGCGACCTGTGGCCGCGGCGCCGCGCCCGATCCTGCGCTTCGGCGGCTTCGATAGATGCCCGGCGAATGTCGTCAGTCATTGCGACACTTCGAGTCGGGCGCGGAAAGAATGCGAATGATGATCGCGGCTGCGTTCGCGACGGCAGAGAACCCGACCGCCTGCGCAAGGGTGGCGGCCGGCAGAGTGACGTGCAAGAGCGGCAGACATTGCCCGGCGACGAATGCGACGCAGGCGACGCCAAGAAAATCGACCGCGCCGCGCGCTGCCATGCGCCCAGCAAAGTGCGCTCGGGTTTCGATGGGCCTGGTGTCGTCAGCCATCACCCTTCTCCAATTCTTCCCGCGCGGCAATGCCGGCGAGCGCCTCGACGATCTCGGCGTGCCTTGGCGGTGGATCAGCCATGTCGCGCCGCGTGCCGTCGCTCATGATGATCTGGCGCGGGTTGGGGGCAAACGGGGATGGCCGCAGCGCCCATGCCGCGGCCAGGCTCAGCGTCGCGCAGGCGAGCGGCGATGGGCGCCACGTCCGGCCCGCCAGCGCCCCGATCGGCCGTGGCGCCGGCGGGGCCTGCTTGCGAGCTTTGTGGGCTCGCTCTGACTGCCGCGCGCGGGCGGCGAGGCGCTGGCGCTTCATGGCTACGGGACGAACCCGGTGAGCACGATGCGGTCGAAGGGGCCGCATGGCTGCTCGGGGTCGAGCTTCCGCACGCCCGGCCGCACTTCGGCGCGCATCCCGTCGTGCGAGCTTTCGTCGAACAGCCACGCATCGCCGAGCGCGGTGGCGGCGCCGTTGTCGTCTCCGCCGTTCTGCAGCATCCCGTGCGCCTTGATGGCGAATGCGGCCTGCTCCCCGGTGGCTTCATACAGGTCGGGGGCCTGATCCCCGCACCATTCCCAGATCACCAGAACTTTCATCGTCTCTCTCCTGTGCATCGAGCCCGGTGCTCGAATGGTGCTCCTACGCGCGAACCGATGCGGAACGTCCAGATGGAGATCCCTTTCCGTAATTCTCGGATCTCGGTCTTCCAGCCAGCGAGCGGCCTCGCGTCGCCACGGCGCGCGCGTCGTCCTGGTTGTGCGGCATGACGCGCGGCTGGCCATCGGTCTGCGCGAGCATCCGCGCGATCTTGGCGGCGAGGTCATCCATCGGGTCGCTCATTCTTTGGCCTCGTCTGCGGCGATGGCGCGGTTGAGCGCCTCGGCGATCAGTTCGGCGAGCGGCCCGTCGCGATCGTTGTCGAACAGGTCGGGCAGCGCCTGCGCGACGGCTGTCCGTCGGGCGTCGAACACCTCACCATTGGTGCCGACGAAAAGCGGAGTGACGCCGAGCGCGGCGAAGCGCGCCCGCAGGCTCTCGCGGCTCATGGGGTTCCGCCCTGCGCGGCGAGACGCGCGCCGAACTCCGGCCATTCCGTCTTCAATCCGCCGATATCGCCTTCCAGCCACGAGCGCAGAAAATCCTCGCGCTCGAAATGATCGTCGATCTGTTCCAGCGCGAATGCGACCGCTGCGCAGGCGACCGCCATCTCGTTGCTCAGCTGCGCCATGTCGCGAGTCTTTTGGCGCAGCGTGCGCTCCAGCTCGCTGACCATGCCGAGCACCTCGTTTACGCCGGAAAATGGACCGTGCGACATGCCGAGCGGCGGGCGATCAGGATGATTGAAACACGCCTTGTAGGCTGCATCCAGGGCCTCCGACGCTCGCCGATAGTAGTCGCGGTCAGGCTCGTAATATTTGTTCATGGTGTGACTTACGTCCTCTCCATCGCCTTGGCCCCGGCCTTCGCCGGCGCGGCGAAGCGGGCCCGCAGGCTGGTGTCATTGCTCATGATGTGGCCTCGCATTTGATCGGACGGTTGGCCAGTTCGAGCAGCACGTCGGCGTGGCATGGCTTGCCAAGCGCGCACCAACAGGCAAGGTTCTTGCCGCGAAGCTCGCGCATGCGACGCTCCAGAAGTCCCGGCGACCGCGCTTCGCGAGCGAGCCACATTCCGCGGAACCACGCGACCGCTTCGGCCTGATTTTCAATCGGTCCGGCGACCACGATCTTGTCGCCGGCATCATCCCTGATGCGCACTGTTGTCCCGATCTTGAAAGGGTTTCCCCACCATGTAGACCGATCCACACAGCGCACGGGCAGCCCGTTGATCGCGCGCGAGGCGGCTTGCAGGTCGAAGCCGCGCGTGCGCTGGCGCTGAATGCGGACGGGGGTTGTCATCCTTCGGCTTCCTTCTAGCGGGGGAGGGCGGCTGGGCGGGGCTCCGGCATGTCGTCATGCGTGCGGCCATCGAGGAGGCGGCCGGCAGCGCGAAGTCGTCCTGTGGTTGGACATCGGCGGAGATCAGCCGCAAGGTGATGCGCGCTGTGGTCGCCCCGCGTCATCAGTGCGAGGTTCTCCAGTCTGTTGTCGGTCTTATCCTCGTTAATGTGGTGCAAAATCTCACCGCGCATCGGGCGCGTGTTGCCCGCCGCACACCACACAACAACGTGCTCGTATGCCCAGCCGTTTGGATCAGCGAGAGGGTGACCCTTACCGACGCGCACCTTGACGTAGCCGGTGGAGCCTACACGGCTGCCGGGCTTCCAGCGGTGCTGGCGCGATGCTTTGGCGTGGTTCCCGTGTTTACCGCGCATCGGGATATTCCCTGATCATCAAGTCGCCAGGGATGGGCGCCATTGCTCGCTTTGTGACGCCTTGCATTTGCTTCATGAAAAATGCGACGCCAGCATCCTGGCATTGGTCACGTATCGATCGCGCCGCGTCGGTGAATCCATCCCAAGTCCGCGCGCTGGGGCCGCTCTCGCCGCCGACGACAACCCAGTCGAGTTTCCCGTCGGCATCCATATGGGGGATGCCGAAATCATGGACGTAGCCGCGCAAGGCGTTGATCGCGTATCCGTCGCCGCTTGGCGAGATGCGCGTCAAATCCACCGGCCCGAGCAGCGGCTCGGCGCTGACCCAGCGCACGGCGGCGGGCGTCGCCAGCAGGTCGGGAATGCGCTCGTCGGCGCGGGCCTGATCCTCGACGCTGACGCCGAGCCATACGTGCGGGAACAGTCGCTCGGGGTTTGCGCTGATGGCGCAGAATGCGTCGCCGCCATGTCGCGGGTCTGGCCATGTCAGCCATCGGCCGCTGCCCAGCAGATCGTTCATGTAGGTCCGCATCCGCGCGCTGCGTTTCGTCAGCACTTGGAAGCGATGCTGACGCGCGAGCGCCATGACGGCGAAGACCCGGTCGATCACGTCGTCCGGCACGGCCTCGTGAAACAAGTCGCCATGCGCGCAGACGAAGATCATTCGGGGCTTTCGCCAGCCGAGCGGCTGCGTCAGCCATTCCTCGTTGAAGCGCACTTCGCCGGTCCAGACCGGCCCGGCCTTGCTGTCCTGCGTCAGGCCGACGCGGCTCGGCAGGTGTGCAAGGCGCGTTCCGGCGAGGCGCATCGCGTAGCAGTTCGTGCAGCCTGGCGAGACGACGGAGCAGCCCGTCACCGGGTTCCATGTCGCGTCGGTCCATTCGATCTTGCTGTTGTCGGCCATGGTCTCGGCTTCTCCTGCTCATCGAGCCCGGTGCTCGAATGGTGCTCCTACGCGCGAACCGACGCGGAACGTTCGCGCACCGTGCGCATCGGTCGGCATCGAAAATTCAATGTCTTGCGGGAGGTCGCCCTCGTTCGGGACGAGGGGGTCGGAGGTTCGAATCCTCTCACTCCGACCATTTTTCCAAGGGATTTCGCGCCGCGCGGTGCTCAAAAGGGTGCTCCTACGCCCGGCGCTGATCGCGCAGAAATTCCGGGCTGTGGTGGCCATAGACCCGTTCCAGGGTCTCGACCGTCATCCCGGCCCGGCCCGCCGCGACCCAGCGATCCACGCCGGCCTGCATCTGCCACGTCGCGTAGGTGTGCCGCATGACGTGCGGCGTCACGTCGGCCGAGAGCCCGGCCAGCCGGCAGGCCGAGCGCCACGCGCGCTGCATCCGATCGATCCGCCTCCCCTCCCATGCGACGACGTAGAGCCGCAGCGGGCCGTCGTGCCGCCGCCAGCGGGCGAGGTGCGCGCCGAGCGAGCCGAGGATCGGCGTCGGCGGCCGGCGCTTGGCCGTCTCGGCCTCGCCCGCGGCGCGGCGGTAGATCAGCCCCCTCTCCATGTCGACATGCCCGCCGCCGTGGTGCGGGCGCCAGCCGAGCCCGAGGATGGCGTCGTGGCGCGTGCCGGTCCCGAGCCCGAGAACGATGAACCGGGCGACGTGCCGATTGCGCTCGCCAGGGCGGCCCCAGACGGACCATCGCTCGCGCCGGGTGCTCAGGTCGCAGCACGGGACGAGAAGCCAGCCCATCGCGCCAGCCAGAAGCCGGGCGGCCTCGCTGCGCGTCAGCCATCGGTCGCGCGGCACGGCCTTCGGCGGCAGGGTGACGGGGATCTCCCGCGCGAGCTTCCGGCTCAGGTAGGCGTAGCGGATCGCCGCCCGCAAATCCTCCAGCTCGCGCCGGGCGGCCTGCGCCGCGCCGCGGCCCCGGGCGTAGTCGAGACAGGCGGTCGGCGTGATGGCGTTCACGGCGAGGTGCCCGAGCCCGGCGTCGAGCCGGAGGAGGCGGGCGCGGGCTTCCTTCGGCCGGCTGTTCGCGTCGGCCTTGTCGGCGGCGTAGAGGGCGAGCACATCGGAGACCGTGACGCGATCGGGATCACCGTCGCCGAATTTCGGGGCGCCGATGGCGCGGGCGAGGTAGGCGGCGAGGGCGTCGCGAGCCCCGCGATGATCGCCCTGTTCGCAGCCCGTCGAGAATCGGGATTTTCCGTCCCGGACATACCAGAGAGCGCGGCCGCCGGGCCGGCGCTTGAGGTAGAGGTGCGGTCCTCGGGAGACACGCGGCATAGGCTCCTCCATGCGGCGATCGCTGCGGGGGTGGTGACGTAGCGCCTGCCAAGCCGTTCGACCGCCAGCCGGCCCCGGCGCGCCTCGGCGGCGAGCGTTGCTCGCGTGACCAGGCCGCGCAACAGGGTCGCGGCGGCCTCGTCTAGGGATAGCGGGGATTCCGGGGACAGGTCGGCCTGGCGCTCGCTCATTCTGCGATCCCCAGCGCCTTCAATTCTGGATAGAAGCGCTCGTGATGGGCGACCGCAGCGGCGAGCCCGCCAAAGCGACGCACGTCGGCGGCCAGCGCCATCGACCATGCGTCTGTTTTCGCGCGGCCGGAATCGACCATGCCGTTTCGCCAGCCGTGAAAATAGGCGCGGCTGTGATTGTCGCCGCACGGCAGGCCCTCGAAGCCGTCGCGGTAGCCCTCTGCGATTTCGTCGGGGTTCAACTCGAAAAGCTCAGACAATGAAGAGATCGGCTGGCGGCGCAGCGCGCGGCGCGCATCGTCGATCTTGCGGGTGACGTTCGGCTCCATCACGCGCGCCCCTTCGTCAGCCTAGGCGTCCACTGCCGCTCGCGCGTTTCGAACGTCGTGCCGACGGTCCTTTCCCGCCAGCCCCGGCGCGCCAGCATCGCGGCGAACTCCCGCGTCGGGGAGATCACGACGGGGCGATGCCCGAACGCGACGAGCAGATCGCACATGCGCGTGAAGGCGCCCGTGCCGGGCTTGCGCGCATCGAGCAGCACAAGCCGCGCTCGAACGCCTGTGACGGTGACGATAGCCTCTGACCAATCCTCATGCGGCAGAAGCCGATGGCCGGGCCGGAGGATGATGCCGCGCGGGAAGTTCCGGCGCTCGTCATCAATCATGGCGCCGAGCGCATCGTAGCCCGGGCTCATCAAATTGCGGACGAGGTCAACCAGGGCCTTCTCGCTCATCGCATCCTCACGATCTTAGTCCGTGGCGCCGGCTCTTCATCGCCGGGCCTGTAGTTGACCAGCGCGGGCTCGATGTAGACCTGCTTGTGGTCGCGCCATCCCGGTCCGCACGCCTGTTGCCGGACGTGCCCGGCGCGCAGGTAGACCTTCGGCGGGCGCCCGCCATGTGCTGGCCTGCCGTCGCGCGTGTAGACGACACCAATCCGCAGGACCGTGTGCGCGGGAATCCGTGTCCGGCCCTTCGCCTCCCGCGCCTTGTTCAGCCGGCTCGGCTCGATCCGTTCTTTCTCGACGCCGCGAATGTTGAGCATCAGGAGCGCGAGCGCTACGCCGAGGGCCATCGCCATCGCGTCGCCGATCACATGGCGGCTCTTCAGCGCCAGTTGCCCGCCCTGGATCGCAATGCGGCCCGGCTCTGTCGCCATGGTCGAGTAGTCCATGCCGATTGCTCCGCATCGCGCTTCAAACCCGCCGTCCGACTCGCGCAGCCACACGAAGCGCGTCGTGCCGACGTAGGAGCCGAACTCGACAAGCACCGCCGGGAACGGCAGGCGCGCCATGCCGGCCTCGATCATGGCCGAGATTGATTTCTGCACGTCCTCGCGCGTCAGCGCCGCGAGCAGGTCCGGCGCAATGACGTAGTGCGCCGCGCCCGCGCACCATGCCGGGAGATCGTCGGCGTCGATGACGCTGAGCAGGCGATGCAGGCGGGTGCAGATCGGCGTCATGGCTCACGTCTTCTTGATGCCCATGACGACATAACCGGGCTCGATGCCGAGTTGGCCGCCAGTGAGGACGTAGGTGATCTTGCAGCGCAGGTCGTATGGCAGATTGTCGCTGCTGCGGCACTCGACGACGCGCAAGCCGCCGCTGGGGATGGCGTGATATTCGACGCGCCGCAGGATCAGAATGTCGCCCTTTTGAAAGCCGCGGTCGTCGCGACGCACTTCGAAATTCTTCACGCCGTCGTTCACGGCGTGCCAATAAGGCGAGAGCGTCTTCAAGACGTGCTCGGTCATCAAAAATTTCCTTCCGCCACTTGCGCGCACGGGATGCCGGCCTCGCGCCACATCTTCACGACGCGCGTGCGATCGTCGAAGGCCATGACTGGCCGCCATCCGTCGGCGCGCATCTGGTCTAGAATTTCGCGCTTCACGATGTCGTCGGGGCGGTGGTCGCCGGCGCGGCGCATGTAGAGATTCGCGGGCCTGACGGACGGAATGTAGCGCAACAGCCACGCAACTGTAGATGCGCGGCATTCGTCGGATCGCCCAGATACAAAGACGATGTCCATGCAGTCTCGCGCAAGCGCTTGGCACACTCGCACCATATGAAAAATTGGAGCATCGTCGGCCACTGCGGAAAAGCACGCCCGCCAGTCTTTCGGCCGATCATCGCCCGGCTCGCGCACGATGTAATGCAGCCTGTGCGACATGTCGGCGAGCGTGCCGTCGATGTCGAAAACGTAGCAGGGATAGGCTGGCGTCATTCTGTCGGCTCCTTCGCTTCGGCCATCGCGCGCCGCAGATCGTCATGAATCTTTCGGACGAACCGCATCATGAACGGTTCGATGGCGTGAATGAGAGCGTCGTTCCAGCCGACGGTCTCGCCGAACATGCCGCACCAGACTTGATGCGCGCCGGCATAGCGCAGGCGACCGAGCGCGAGTTCCAGCGCGTCCCGCTCCCGCACCAGTTCGCAGATGCGCTCGTGCTGGCGGTTGGCGTTGGCGCGCAGGTCGTCGATCAGGCGCTCGGGATCGTAGGTGCGCGTCTGAACGAATGCCGCGCGCAGGCGATCATTTTCAGCCCGCAGGTTTTTCAGTTCTCGTTCGAGCGTCTTGGCGCGATAGTTCGCGGCGGCGACTTCGACAACGGACGGGCTAGTATCGAAGGGCCGTGCCGGCACGATCCGATAGCCCTTGGCCTCGATTGCCGCCAACGCCGCGCGCGTCAGTTCCTGCGCAGCGCCGACTTGAAACACAACAGGCCAAGCCCGGCTAGCGCACATCGCGGATGCGATCTTTTCGGCGAGGTCATTCATTGTCTGCCTCCTTGGTGAGCGCGGCGCGTCGCGCTTCCACAACCTTCACGCGGCGCTCAATCGCGGCGCGCGACAGACATTCTTCGCAGTCATCTTGCTCGCCGCACGAGCAATTTTCTTTCCCGAATTCGAGCGGGAACAGCCTGTAGATCGCGGCGAACATTCGCTCTTCATCCGGGCCGTTGAGGACTCGGTCGCCGGTCCATTCGAGGGCTGCGACGCAGAGGTCGCGTAGGCGAAAGGCAAGCGGGCTCCCAAGGATGTCTAACTGCGTGAGGATGCTCTTGCTGTCATTTGTCATCGGTCACTCCTTCCCGAGCGCGGCGCTGGCGCGAGCACCAAAGTCTGTGCTTTTTGCTCCCCACGGGCCTTCGGACGGGTTCTCGTGGTCGCCCGCGTAAAACCGCAACGCCTCGCGCAGCCGCTCAATCTCCGCCGCCTGCGCTTCGATCTGCGCAAGCGCGCGGGGAATGAACACTCGGGCTATGGACGAGTGAGCAGCATCTTCAAGCGCACTGAAATTCTGCGCGTCTTCTCGAAAAAGGGCGCGTAGGGTGGCTATCTCTTCCGTGGTTAGGCTCGTCACAGTCACAGCAGCCTCTCCTTTTCGGCGAGCGCCATGTAGTCCGCGCGGATTGCTTCAAGCAGCGCGATCTGCCGATCGGCGACCTTCTGGCCGAGCTTCCCGGCGGCGACGCGGCTCGGATAGACGTGCCGGCGCAGCCGCAGTTCACGATCGATCTCGGCCAGCTTTTCGGTGGCGGTGAATCTCGGAGTCATCTGCGCACCTTCGCCAGCGTGATCTTGCTGGCCTCGATCTGCTTCTCGTATTCGGCGAGGAAGCTCATCGCGGCGCGGATCATCGAAGACAGGATGGCGTCCACTTCTTGGCGCTCGGCGTTCATGAAGAGCGACGGCGCGACGATCGGGCCGATCGACTCCATCTTCTGACGCTCGCGCTCGTATTCGTGCATCAGCGGCGCATAGGGGCGCAGAACATGGGCGGCAGTCTGGATAGCTGCGGCCATGCCGTTGAGTTCGGCTTTCGCGTCGCGAGTCATTGTCATCCCCTGGATTGTTCCCGCCGGGTCCGCTCTCGATCGGCCCGGCGGGGCGCGCGTGCGGTCAGGCCGCGTCGCGCTGTTGTGGCTGGTGCGTTGAGTTGCGATGCGCGGCGGAGAGTGGAGGAGCGTAGCGGCGTGGTGTTCCGTTACTTCTTGCCGGCCGGCTTCGGGCCGGCGACCTGCGCCGCGTCGGCGGCCTTCTGCGCCTCGATCATGCGCGCCTCGGACTCGATCAGTTCGGGCAGGGCGAGTCGCGCCTTGAGGTCGCCGGCGAACGACCGGATCAGATTGTTCGTGGCGCCGGTGACAGAGTTGGCGGTCTTCACGTCCATCGTCCCGGCGAGCAGGCCGTCGATGACGGTGTTCGACACGTCGCGCGTGCGGATCATGTCGGGGCTCTTGATCTGATAGGTCATGCTGCTTTCCTTTCGGCGCGCTTGAGTGCGCGCCTGGCGCGCTTTGCTGCGACGGCTGCGGCGCGCAAGTCGCGACCGATCGCAATCTGGTGATCTTCCGCTTTGACGACATCGCACCGGATGCCGGCCTCGGCGGCCTTGTAGGTGAGCATGGCGACGGCCTTGGCCGGGGCCTTTTCGAGGATCGATTTGTTGAAGGCGGCGATGGTCTCAACCTGCGCCCCATGGGCGGCTTTCGAGCCGCGACCAGTCCTTGTGTTGTCCTTGATCGGCGGCGCGATGACGGTTAGGTCGGCGGCCGACGCGACGAGGCGGGTCGACCACACATGCAAGGCATAGTGGCGCTGGCGCGCCATGCTCGCCTTGAGCTTGGCGATGCGCGCCGTTTCTTTGCGCCAGCGATACGAGAATTTCCTGAACCGAGAGTCGCGCTGCGATTGCAATGCCGGCGAATTATCAGACGGACCAGCTTCCTGCACTTCGCCCTCAATCAAAGGCTCACCGCAGGGGCCTGTGGAGAAGCCTCTGTCTGAGGTAGAGAATTCGCCCTTGCCGCCCGCGTGAAACGGGTCGCTCAGGCCGGGCGCGCATCGCCCGTCCGCGTCTGTTACTGACGCAAATCCATCGATCAAATCGAACGCCACGGTGAGGCGCTCTGTGCCGGGCTTGATGCGCGCGGCGATTTCGACGCACACGCTCAGCCACCATGCGCCGGCATGAAACTTGACGTCCGCTGTTTTCAGCGCCTCAGGCGAAGCCGGGAATCGCCCGCGCGTCTTGATGCGGCCGGGCACGCCGCGCAGAGAGAAGCGCCAGGATACGGGGCGGATGGTCTCCCCGCGCGCGGCCGCCTCGTCCTTGCCGACGCGGGCCCCTTCCTCCCTGCGCGCGCGGGACGCCCCATGCGCGCCTCTGGGTTCGCTGTCGCCAGCCGGCGCGGAATGCGCCGTCAATGTCCAGCACGACTTCGCGGGCTCGCGCAGCGGGATCGACTCCGCGCGGCGCACGCTCTTGAATCGTGGATAGCCAGAAGCGCCTCCTGCGCCGGCCTTGGCCCGCCGAAAGAACGCCTTCATCGCCAGATCGAGGTCGCCAGCGACGCGCTCTTGCGTGCCGCGCGGCATCGCCGCCCACTCGGGGCATTGCTGCCGAAGCTCCGTGATGTCCTTGCCCTGATCGAACGCGGACAGCGACGTCTTCTTGTCGCCGCGCTGCTTGGCGCGCCTGTAGAAGGCCTCGCGCATCTCAAGCAGCGCATTCCAGAGCGATGCGCACATACGCGCCTGTTCTGTCAGCGCCGCCGCCTGCGCCGCGTTCGGGTAGAGCTTGAACGTGTATCGACGAAGCATGTGGCTATCCTTCATGTCTTTCCTCCCCGCGCGCGCGAGACGCCCCGCGCATCCCTGCCCACTGGCGACACTCACTCACCTTCCTCCCCGCGCGCGCGGGACGCCCCATGCGCGTCCGTAGGTTCGCTGTCGCCAGCCGGCGCGGAATGCGCCGCAATCCGTGATCATCTGCGTGTCGCGCCTCCCTTTGCCTTCTCAGCGTCGGCGCGTTTCGCTGTCGCTGACAGCTCATCGAAAATCGCGTCGGCGGCGTCGATCTCGGCGGCGCTCGCGTTCTCCCGCCAGTCGGCGAGGCTGGCCATGCCGTTGCCAGCGGCCTGGCGCGCCATGCCCTGCGCGATCCGGACGTGATCGAGATTGTCGGACGCCGGGGGCGTTGCGGGGGGATCGACACGGCCCCCGGCGTCCTGCGAGGCGGCGGCGGATGCAGGCGTGCTTCCCGCGGCCTCGCGTTCCTGCGCCGGCTGCGCGCCGGCGGCGTTGTTCTCGTCCGCGATCTCGCCCGTCTCAGGATCGTGCGGCGGCGGCGGCGCCAGGGCGTCGAGCCGGCCGGCGATCGTCTTCGGCGCGGCGAGCCTCACGCTCTTGTCGCTCGCGCCGTCGAGGTCATAGAGCGCATCGTCGCGCCGGATCACATCGTCGAGGTCGGTGGACAGCGGCAGGCGCTTCGACAGGCGACGAATGGCGCTTTTCTTGGCCATCTCGTCCCACCAATCGACCCACGGCCCCTTGTCTTTCGAGCGCGAGACGTTGCGGATTTTCTCGATGTCGGCCGGGCGCAGGACTTCGACCTCGATGGTCCCGTCCTTGAGCTTCGCCATGGCGAAGACGCAGCGGATCGTGTTGTGGTCGGCCTCCGGATCGGCCTCGTATTCGATGTGCTCGCCCGTGTCGTCGACCCACGACCGGAACTTATCGCCGGCGTAGACCACGCGTGCGACGATGCTGGCGAGTTCGCCCGAGTTGCGCACCTTCTTGAGGATGCCGGCGACCATCGGCATCCATTGCACGGCCTCGATCCAGTGGTCTGCGCCGTTGCGCTTGACGCGGGTGCGGTAGATGACGAGCGCGCCCTCGCGGCCGTCCGGCAGAAGCCCGTCCTGCGCGGCCATCAGCGCCGAGTTGAACAGGCTGGCGCGATCCGCCGCGGCGAGCGCCGGGTTGCGCTGGACCGCGGTCATGACGACGCGCATGAAGCGCTCGACCGGGATGTGAGCCGGAAGCGCGGCCGCGAAATCGGTCTGGCGCGCGGAGAGCTGGTCATTGGCGGCCTTGACCGGGTGGACGCGCGCAGGCTCGGCGGCGGGCTCGGCGACTTGGACAGGGGCGTTCATTCTGCGGCTTCCTTCTTTGGCTGCTTGATGGTGATCTGCCGCCATGTGGAGGCGGCGGAGACGTATTCCTTCCGCCGGCGCGTCGGCGCTTCGATGGTCCGCCCGTCGGCCAGCCGGCCGCGCGTGGCGTTGCCGAGCCGCGCGACGATCTCGGCGTCGAGGGGCTTGCGCTCCTTCTCGGCGGCGTCGCCGTCGGCCTCACGGGCTTTCAGCGCGGCGCGCTGCGCGACGATCTCGCCGATGCGCGCGTCGCCCGACAGATCGATCTCGGACCCGTCGTCGTCCCGGTAGAGCCAGCGGATCAGATCCCCGTCGCGGGCGTAGTCGGGCGGATAGGCGTCATCCGCCTCGACGCGGCGCCAGAACTCGGCGACCTCGGTCCGCACGCGCGCCATGGTGCGGGCGTGAATCGGGATGTCGATCAGCCGCAGGGACAGCGCCCCGCCGGTGCGCAGCGCCGCCACGGCGGCCCAGCTCGCGCCGGTCATGTCGGCCTCGATGATCGCCTGCACCGCGATCCACAGCGGCGGAACCATGTCGCCGGTGTCGGCGTCGCGCCACTTCGATGCCGCCCATTCGCCGACGGTCTTGATCTGGACAATACCGAGGCCGTCGCGCTCCGGATCTATCGCCAGCACGTCGGGCGTCGCGCCGATGCGGGCGGCGGGCAGGCGGAAATAGTGCCGCGCCGGTTCGACGGTCCATCCCGGCCGCAGCGCCTGGATCATCTCGACGGCCAGCGGCTCAAGCCGGGTGCCGCGCGCCAGAGGCGACAGGGTGATCTCGTCGGCGGCGATGGTCGGCGCATCCGGCTCGGTCGGCTGTCCCGTTCCGCGCTTTTCGTGCCAGAGCGCAAAGGGCGTGACGTATTCGTGGATGCCGAGCAGCGCGCCGGCGGCGCTGGCGGTCACGTCCTGCGCGCGCCAGCGCAGCCATTCGGCGCGATCGGAGACAGACCGCGTCTCGACGCAGCGCTCGTGCGCCAGCGTCAGTGCAAGGGCGGTCGGGGAGAGCGTCGCCATCACAGCGCCCTCGCCATGCGCAGCCGAACGTCGATGCAGCCGTGCATGACCTGCCTGCGGACGCGCTCGATGGTGATGACGGCGGCGGCGTAGACGTCGATGATGTCGGCGCTGTAGCCGGCCGCGCGCAGCGTCTCGGCGACGGCCGCATAGTCGGCGAGGTCGGGCAGCGGCTCGATCGTCTTGCGCATGTCGGCGATCAGGCATTCGCGGGCTATGGCGGGAGTCATGTCGTGATCCTCACGATGATGGTGTTGCACCATGTCCCGCTTTCCGAGAACGAGCCCGCGGGTAGATCGTCGATCGTGCCTTTGCATATCGCCACCAGATCGCGGAATGCCTGCGATTTCTTCGTCTCCCGAAACTCGGTGCCAGCCGACATGATGGCGTGCAGCGAGCCCCCAGGGCGAAGGAATTTCAGCGCGTGGGTGACGTGGTCGATGTCGCGCTCGCGGTCGAACGGCGGGTTCATGACGATGGTGTCGTAGGGCTCGAAGTCTTGCGGCCGCAGCGTGAGGAAGTCGGCGCACATGACGCGGTTGTAGATGCCCTCTGCGCTCAGGCGCGCGGCCAGTTCCGGCTGGATTTCGACGCAATCGACGATGTTGTCGAAGCGGTATTCGGCCTCGTAGCGCGCCCGGCCGCCGCTCCATGAATCCAGATCGCGCGGCCGCGCGATGCACCGCCGCGCCAGATTTCCCGTGCCTGCGGACGGCTCAAGGAACCGCAGGCGCTGGCTTTCCTTCTTGGCGAACCTGATGACGCACTTCTGCCACCCATTCGGGTTGAACAGGTGGTCGGCGGCTTCGTCGGGCGTCGGGAAAAAGCCGAAGCGCTTGGCGATCGTCGTCTTGCGGCTTTCGAGTGGGTCTTCCTCCTTCGTCTGGCCATCGCCGACCGCCGCGCCGTAGTGCTCGGCGAGCAGCTTGTTGACCTTCTCGACCAGATCGTCGCGCCTGAACCACAGATGCGCGTTGCCGTTCTTGAAGCAGCGGACCTTGAAATAGTCGTTCTCGTGCTCGCTCTGGCGAGCCTCCCAAGATCCACCACGCTCCCGCTCAAGCATGTGGAGCGTCGATTGGAACGACGCTTCGGGGTGCCCGTCGAGGATCGAGAACACGCGCTCGACGTCGATCAGCGTGTCGCGCGTTCGCCCCCATTCAAGGCGCCCGGAGTCGTTGAACATGCGGGTGACGATGATCCGCGAACCGACCTTGAATCCGTCGTGGCTGCGGAACCGACGATCGAGCGCCGAGAAGACGTTCGCCATGCCGCGCCGGAAGATCAGGCCCGCGTCCTGCCGGAACCGTTCGAGCGTGGCGAAGATGTTTTCTACCGTGATCGGCGGCATCCCCTTCGCCGCTTCGTCCTCGGTGATCAGCTGGCCGTCGCGGTCGGTGCGTTCCGGCACGTAGCGCATTTGGGCGCGCAGTTGTTCCTTGGCCTCGCGATCCATCAGCCGCTCAAGGTCAGTCATCTCGACGATGTGCGCCCAGCATTCAAGATCGAGAATGCGGCGCGCGGTGCGCTCGTATTGGGCGGCGTCGGGCAATTTGACAGCGCTGAAGAATGCTTGGACCTCGGGCGCCCGCTCGTAGGAGATGTTGTTGACCGACCGCGGCGCAGCGCGGTGCGACATGGCGTGCGCGGCCTTTACAGCTGCATCCGCGGCGGCGATCGCCTTGAAGGCGTCAGCATAGAGGATCAAGGCCTGATTGCGGGCGTCGACAATATGCTCGACTGTCTGGCGAGGAATGAGAGCGGTCATCGTCCGCCCTCCCGCCCGGAAATCGGCGTCTCGTAGTCCTCATGCTCGCGCGTCGCAGCGGCGGCGCGGGACATGACCACCAGCCCGAGCATCAGCGCGCTGATGACGCCGCCGATGACAAGCGAGACGAGCGCGACGCCAACCACGCCGGCGGGGCTCGCCGCGCAGTCCGCCGGCGCAGCGGCGTAGGCGTCCGGCGAGTCCAGCACGATCCAGGCCGCGACAAGCGCGGCGACCATGACGATGAAGGCTGCGCCGTCGAGGGCGGCGGCGAAAATGCGGCGGCTCATGATGCGACTCCGGCGATGCACGCCGCCTCGCGCGCCCGGCGCAATCCAGGGTGCGACTCCACAAAATCGACCAAAGCGCGGTAGTCGTCGCCATGC
>ERZ761596.105-NODE-105-length-18323-cov-4.733742_pt1 | contig 18323 bp, 13 predicted proteins | sample MGYA00512166_ERZ761596 | MGnify/ENA primary metagenome ERZ761596 (study PRJEB28899, sample SAMN03785556) | bioreactor sludge metagenome | biome: EBPR Sludge; feature: EBPR Bioreactor; material: 0.22µm filtered reactor supernatant | place: Saint Lucia: Queensland...
GATAGATTTCGTATATATCGATGGCAATCACGATTTTAAACATACAACAGAACGTATATTAGAACGTAAAGATAAACCTGAATATGATATTGATGAAAATATGTCGTTTCAAGGCTCTTGTTGGTTTATGCCTAAAGCATACTTCTATGAATTAGAACTAATGGATTACGAAAAGTATGGTACATTTTGGAACGAAGCACAGGAGATCGGACTAAAAGCGTGGTGTTCAGGTGGTAAGGTTATGTCTAATAAAAAAACGTGGTATGCACACCTACATAAAGGTAAAACGTATGGCAGGGGTTATAAGCTTGATAATAGGACAGTAGAACAGGGAGCAATGTTTACGAATAAATGGATGCGTGATAAAGCATGGAATAAGCAAACAATACCTTTTGCTAAGTTTATAGAGCATTTTATGCCTATTCCTGGATGGGCTGATAATTGGCAAGATGAAATCAATCGAATACATTTTGAATAAATTTAATATAACTTCTCTAGTAGATGAAAAAGATAAACCTATAAGGCAAATTAGGCTTGAGAACTTTACACGTAATGATTTAGCTAGATTGTTTGCTGAATTAGAATTTAAACGTGGTGTAGAAGTAGGTGTAGAACGTGGGCTATATTCTAAGGTCTTATTAGAATCCAACAAGGATTTATATTTATATTGTGTTGATCCTCTTTTAGTATATTCAGGTTACAGGGAACACGTGACACAAAGCAAAATGGATGAATTTCATTTTGAAGTTTACGATAGGTTAGATCAGGCAGGTGGTAGTCCTAGAAGATTTTCATTCTATCGTGACTTTAGCATGGAAGTTGTGCATGATTTTGCTAATAACTCGATAGATTTTGTATATATCGATGGCAATCACGATTTTAAACATACAACAGAAGATATTGCTGAATGGAGTAAAAAGGTAAAAAAGGGTGGAATAGTTGCAGGACACGACTTTAATCGTAATAAAAAGAAAGATTATCATTGCCATGTCAAAGATGTTGTACAAGGTTGGACTTACGCATATGATATTAAGCCTTATTTTGTAACATCAGATAAGTCACCTAGTTGGTTTTGGGTTAAATAATATGGATAAAATAGATCTAAGTATACTTATACCTGCTAGAAACGAAATGTTTTTAGCTAAAACAGTTGAAAATATTTTAGAGAATATAGAGGGCAATACAGAAATATTAGTATTACTTGATGGTGCATGGAGCAATCCGCCATTACCACAACATCCTAAAGTTACAGTTATATTTCATCCTGAAAGCATCGGTCAGAGAGCAGGAACAAACGAACTAGCTAAAATTGCTAGGGGTAAGTATGCAATGAAGGTAGACGCACACTGTGCCTTTGATAAAGGTTTTGATGTGAAAATGATGGCTGAAATGAAAGATGATTATACCTTAATACCTACTATGTATAATCTTCATGCTTTTGATTGGAAGTGTAAGAAATGCGGTAATAAGTGGTATCAAGGTCAAACACCAACACATTGTAAGTCAGATTATGATGGCAAGATAGATAATCCTAATTGCGATAGTACTGAATTTGAACGTGAAATAGTATGGAAGCCAAGAAAAGGTAGAAAGAGTTGGTTTTATAGGTTTGATAATACTTTGCATTTTCAGTATTGGGGTGACTATAAGGATAGACCTGAAGCACAGGGTGATGTTTGTGAAACAATGTCTTGTCAGGGGTCATGTTTTATGCTCACACGAGATAAGTATTTTGAACTTGATATATGTGATGAACGTCATGGATCATGGGGTCAACAAGGTGTTGAGGTAGCATGTAAAACGTGGCTATCAGGTGGTAAGTTAATGGTTAATAAAAAGACATGGTACGCACATATGTTTAGGACACAAGGTGGTGACTTTGGGTTTCCTTATCCTAATCCTGGTATAGATAAAGCACGTCAGTATTCACGTGATCTATGGCTTAATAATAAGTGGGATAAAGCAAAATATTCTTTAGAATGGTTAATAAATAAGTTTGCACCTGTTCCTGATTGGGATCTATCAGTTGGGATATTGTATTATAGCGATTGTAAGTTAGATCCTATATTGATGAAGAAATGCCAAGAACAGATTAAAAAAGGTAGTAAAAGTAGGCGTATTGTTAGTGTTACACTAAAGCCTGTTGAATTTGGCGATAATATCCATTTAGATTTAGAACGTGGCTATATAACTATGGCTAAACAAATACTAACTGGACTCAAGAATTTAGAGACTGATATTGTGTTTTTTACAGAACACGATGTACTTTATCATCCATCACACTTTGATTTTATACCAAGCGAAAAAGATGTATTTTATTACAATACTAACGTTTGGCGTGTTAGGACTAATGACGGCTTTGCTGTTAAGACAGATGATTGTCGTCAACTAAGTGGACTTTGTGCATACCGAGAATTACTAATTAAGCATTATGAGCAACGAATCGAATTACTTGAATCAAAAATGAAACAATTGGTAGATACTACTGATATAACAACTGAATTTAATCGCTATGTACGTGCAATGGGCTTCGAGCCTGGTACACATGGTAGAACAGAACGTGTAGATGACTATAAATCTGCTACATGGCAATCAAAAGCTCCTAACCTCGATTTAAGACACGAAACGAACCTAACCCCTAGTAGATGGTCTAAAGATCAGTTCAAAAATCAGAAATATACTAAGGGCTGGACAGAAACATATGATATTCCTAGTTGGGGTAAATTATCAGATGTTTTAGATACTCTTTGATTGCGAATTACAAAAAACGCCATACATAATTAGTCTTAATGGAACTAAATAATATTTCAGCCTTATTAAATGATTCTGCCTTAAAAGCGTATTGGCGATTTGAGGGGAATCTAAATGATTCTAGTGCTAGTGGATATAACCTAACAAATAGTGGATCAACTGATGTTACAGGCAAATTTGGTAATGGACGTGACTTTGAGCGTGATTCTTCGCAATATGCGTATGCTTCAGCCCCTAATTGTAATATAACAACATCTCAATCATGGTCGCTTTGGTTTAAGTTGGAAAGTATATCAGGTAGTGATCAGTTCGTTTTGGGTATACGTAATTCAAGTGGTGGTAGTAATAGAGGAATGAATATAATTACCTCTAGTTCTAAGATACGTTTTGATTTTGATGGATTAACAAGTGGTGCATTAACCTTCAATCAGGCATTATCAACAGGTGTTTGGTATCACTTTGTAGCAATTTATGATTCTTCTGTTCCTGAAATAAGATGTTTTTTAAATGGAGTAAAACAAACACAGTCTGTATCAGGTTCTCAAACAGCTTTAACGGGTAATTTTGTTTTGGGTCGTAATGGAGATATAAGTCAATATTATTATGATGGTGTATTGGATGATGTTGCTATTTTTAGTAGAGCATTAACAGATGCAGAAGTAAGTGATTTGTATACAGGTATAAGTCCATCTGCATCTGTTAGTCCTAGTGCGTCAGTATCACCATCAGCTAGTGTAAGTCCAAGTTCATCAGCGTCAGCATCAGTTTCACCAAGCAGTTCAGTAAGTCCTTCTGTAAGTCCATCTGCATCTGTAAGCCCTAGTTCATCAGTATCACCATCGGTATCACCTAGTGCATCTGTTAGTCCTTCTAGTTCTGAAAGTCCATCAGTTTCACCTAGTGCATCTGTTAGTCCTTCTAGTTCTATTAGCCCTAGTAGTTCAGTCAGTCCTTCAGTATCACCTAGTAGTTCTATTAGTCCAAGTGCTAGTGTTAGTCCTAGTGGATCTGAATCACCAAGCCCTAGTAGTTCACCTTCACCTACGCCAAGTTCAAGCGTAAGTCCAAGTGAATCACCAAGTGAATCACCTTCACCTTCTTTATCTTTAAGCCCTAGTGCGTCTTTAAGCCCTAGTGCGTCAATTAGTTCTTCACCTAGTACTGGTAATTCACCTAGTGTTAGTCCATCGGTATCACCATCGGTATCACCAAGTGCCAGTATTAGTCCAAGTAGTTCAGTAAGTCCTTCTGTAAGTCCTAGTAGCTCTATTAGTCCTTCAATCAGTCCTAGTGCTAGTGTTAGTCCATCAGCTAGTATTAGTCCTAGTTCGTCAGCGTCAGCATCTGTTAGTCCATCTGCATCAATTAGTCCTTCTTCTAGTATTAGTCCGTCGGTTTCACCATCTAGTTCAGTAAGTCCTTCTGTAAGTCCTAGCGTATCACCTTCAATTAGTCCGTCGGTCTCACCTTCATCAAGTATTAGTCCTTCTTCTAGCATTTCAGCATCAGTCAGTCCAAGTGCTAGTGTTAGCCCTTCTTCTAGTGAGTCTGCTAGTACGAGCTTATCGGTTAGTCCATCGTCTAGTACCTCATCATCACCAAGTAGTTCAGCATCAGCTAGTCCTTCACCTCTTGATTATCAAGATAAGTACCCTTCTAATAATTCAACATATACAACGAGATATACAGGTACTAATGCAAATTGCTAATTACAAAACGTAGCGTATAAAATTTTTTTATGAATCTATTTTTAACAAAAAGTTTCACAGGTTTAAGTGATTTTGAGAATAAAGGCGTAGCAGGAACGTTTAAGTTTGGGAAAAATCTTGATGTTAGGAAAGAGATGGACTCTTTGTCGTGTCAACAAGCTTTAGTTGACGATTTAGCTGTTGGAACAATGACAGGATTAAGTCTTTTCACAGTTAATTGTTCTGATGGTAACTCATATCATTTTACACGTGATGGTAAAATTTATAAGCGTACCTCATTAGGTGTCTATTCATTGGTATATACAGATGCAGATGGTGTTATTACTGGTGCTTGTGAATGGGTAAATAATCAAGGTCATAAATTTTTATATTGGGCTACATCAACTAGATTAAGACGTAAGCAAATAGCAGGTGCGTCAGATTGGTCTGATGTTGATGCTACAGTTAATGGTCAAACGTACCCTAAAACTAATTTGACAGCCACAACGTGGCATACAATGCTTGAAATGTCGGGAGCATTATACATATGTAATGCTAGTACGTTAGCTATGGTAGGTTTTGATGATTCCTATACCAATAATGCTTTGCAATTAATTCCAGGTAATAATGCGAAGTGTTTAATGGAATATAACAACTATGCCTATATTGGCTGTAGTCGTGATGATAATTCACAACGTGGTTACTTGTTTGCGTGGGATATGTCACAATCGCTTAATTGGAATGCTAAACGTAAGCAAGGTGGCGTACCTGTTAATGCTTTGATTGATTCAGAGTATCCACTAGCACAAGTTGGTACTAATGGCAAAGTTAAATTATGCGATGTTTCACAATATGCTGTTCCAATAAGAGCTTTTGTCGGTGGTGGGTATGTTAATCCTGATGGTGTAGAAGCTGATGATTTGGCATATTTTGGCGTGTTTAATAATACAGCAGATACGGATGGTACTACACGTACAGGGATATATACGTTTGGTAGAGTGCATCATAATGCTAACCCTGTCATGAATTTAGAATATGCTTTAGATTGCGATGAGATAGGATCTATTAAAAAGGTCGGATCTGATTTACTTATTAGTTATTATAAATCAGGGTCAGGATATGGAGTTAAAAAGGTTAGTACAGATACTAAAGCTACTGGTTTATATCGCTCAATAGATTTTAGATCACCTACATCACAACGTGAAAGGGCGTGGTCACAGATACGATTAGTAATGAAAGAACTACCAACAGGATGTTCAGTTTCTGTTAAGAGGCGAATAGACAAAAAGGGTAGTTGGTTATCTTGTAAATTACCTAGCACACAATCAACCACATTTAGTACAGTAGGTGGCACAGAAGCTGTTTTTTTAATTGGTGACAAAGGTAAATTTTGTGAAGTTGAAATTACACTCACACCAAGTGGTAACACAACACCTGAAATTTATTACTTTGAAACACACTTTGAGTAATGGATGAACCTAAGATCTATTATCCTGATACAATTGAAGATCAGCCTTTAACATCAATAGCAGTTGAAGATGTTGTTACAACAGGCTCAACAGCAAATAAAACAGCTAGTACTGGTAATGTAGTTGAATCGCTAAGTACTATACCTGCTAGACCTATTCCTATTCCTGTAATGGCAAAGGAGCTAATATCTGATTCTCTTAATACACAATCAAGACAAATATTATCAAGCTATACTTTTGGTAAAGTAGGTGCATTGCAAATTGGTGAATATGTTAGTGGCACATCAGGCGATATTAGAATTTCCCCTGATGGGATAACGGGTCGTAATTCAGCAGGAGTTACAACATTTTCTATCGATGGTACAACTGGTAATGCTACTTTTAAAGGTACTATTGTTGCAGGGTCTGTTATATCAGCCGAGATTTCAGCTAATTTAATTACAGGCACAATAGTTAATGCTCAAATTGCTAGTATAGAATGGGCTAAAATAACTAATGTTGCAATTACAAATGCAGATATTGTGAGTTTATCAGCATCAAAAATAACAACAGGGACATTAAGTGGTATTAGTATCTCAATAGGATCAGGTGATAACGTTTTTAAAGCAGATAGCAATGGAATATATTTAGGTGATTCTACTTATTCTGATGCACCCTTTAGGGTTAATATGGATGGAGATGTTTTTGCATCCTCTATTACGTTAGAAAATGCTTTAATTAGTACAAATTCTACTTATCAGGGTAACGTAATTGATGCAACTTATATCGGTAGTTTAACAGCAGGTCATATAACATCAGGGACATTATCAGTTGGTGGGACAAGTCAGGTAGCAGGAATAGTTTTTTCAAATAGCGATAGAAATTCAACTGGTAAATTAAGATGGGTTTTAGGCAGTAAAATTTGGGAAGATAACAGTGGTCGTGTTGGTATTAATTCTAATGGTGATTCAATATATATATATGTAGAAAACAATGAAAAGATTGTTATTCCATCAGCAGGGCTACAAGTAGTAATCAGAGGTGGTATCTCTTGTAGAGATGGTGGATTAAACGTAGGGTCTAGTTCTAGTGATCGTCAAAATGCAAGGGTTACAGGTACTGTATATTTAAGAGCAGGTGATGAATCGGGAAGTAATACGCAATATATCAACTCAACTAATAATGATATTAGACATTATACAGATGATAATCATGAGTTTTATAGACAAGGATCGTTAAAAGCAATTATAGATCAAAATATTTTTACAGAGGGTGATTTATTAGCTAATGGCTCTAAGCCTTTTTTAATTCCTCATCCTGATGGATCTAACCGATTGCTTAAATATACGGCACAAGAATCACCTGATGTGTCATTAAGATATAGGGGAGTAATAAAAATGGAAAAGGATATTGAAGATATTGTTGTACCTGATCATTTTAAATTAGTAACAGAGCCAAAGGGGTTAGTTACAGTTAATATTGTGCCTGTTATTGAGAATAAGAATGATGTTGTACCCTCAATCGCTATTATTGGATATCCCTCTAATGCAGGATTTAAATTAAAAGGCAAAAAAGGCTTATCTATAATGTTTGAAATAATAGCGATTAGATTAGGTTATTTAAATGCAGAGATAGAGATTGATTTGAATAATGTTAAAAACGAGGAAATTAAAAAATATTCAGTAATAGATAGAAGAATAAGGAGTGAAAAGCAAAGATGGGACAAAAAGAATTAATAGACATTTACAAGCTAGGGGTGTCACAATTAATTTATGAATCCTACAGAAAACGATAAAAAAGAAGAAAAAGTAGAAAAAAATGAATTAGAGCAGAGAAAAAACACATTTAAAAAAGAATTTGAAGAATTACGCAAAAAACATAAGATCGATTTATTGCCACAAATGGATTTTTTTGAGTTTAAAATCTTGCCTATTGATTTACAACTAGCTATACAAATTATCAGTAAGTATCACGTCAGATACGTTTATGATTTAGTTGAAACGAAGGATAAATCTAATGACAACTAGAGCAGATTTAGAAGCTGAATTATTGGAACGCTTATTAGTTGCGGATAATTCAACGTTATATCCATCTACACGTATTACATCGCTTATTAAGAATGCTTATATATGGGCTACACAGCTTGTTATATGGCACGATTTAGTAAGGGCGGTATATACGACTACGTTTGTTAATACCGAATATTACGATTATCCTTGTGAATTTAGATCAGAGAGTATCGTCAGAATGGAAATTAATAGTGAGAAGTATGTACGTAAGAATTTTGAAGATTATTTAGATTTTAAAAGGCGTAACCCAAGTTCAACAAAAAAAATCTTTGCAAGTTTTGGTAGAAAATATTTTATCCATCCAACACCGACGATTGCAGGATATGAAATTACGTTATGGGGTGCTATCCAAGCAGATGCACTATCTGCATCAACAAGTGTGCCTATCTTCTCTTACAATAAAGAAGAAGCAAATGAAGCTGTAATTCAGAAAGCTTTTGCTGTTGCAATAAAAAGACTAGATCCTAATTTAGCTAAGAGTGAAGAACAGGAAGCAACTGTTACGTTACTAAGATTAAGTAAATATGAACAGGATAATACACAACGTAACCAACGTCTTAACCATCCAATGTTTGCTGTACCTGATTATTTAGGTGGTAACCTTAATGGCTCAACACCAATAGGTGGCTTTAATTATTTAATAGATGAAGGAGATGATGACTAATGGCATTGCAACCTATTCAAGTATCAGATGGATCAACTGTATTCTTTGATACGACAACCAAAAAAATAATGACTGAAGGCGGTAAACAAGATAGTTTTTATAAAGCAACTGATGCTAATAATGCAGTTCAAGTATGGAATCAAAGACTTGCTAATAAATCTAGTAATGCATCTAGTCCTACTGGTAATGCTAGTAGTGGATCTAACCTAAATCTTAATGCAGGACAGCCTACAATTGATCTTAATTCTATATATTCTAATGCAATGAATAGCAAAGAGATTAAAGATTTAGAAAATGAATATAACACGAAACAATCTAGTTATAACCAAGCTGTAACAAGCATTAATGATAATCCTTTTGCATCAGAAGCAACTAGAGTTGGTAAGATAAGACGTTTGGATGAATCAGCACAAAGGGAATTAACTTCTTTGCAGAACACTTTGGCACAAAAGAAGGCAGATGCACAAGTAAAGGTTAATATCGCTACTCAACAATATAATATTAATAACCAACAATATCAGAACGAGTTAAGTAAATTAAATCTTTTAATTTCTAGTGGTGCATTAAATAATGCTAGTGGTAGTGACATTGCGTCAATTGCTTTATCGACAGGGATGAGTACATCGATGATCAAGGGTATTCAAGATAAGATGAAGTCAGACGCTGTTAAGCCACAAGTTATCACAAATACAGACGATAGTGGGAACGTGACAGTATCAGTCATTGATGCTAATACAGGTAAACGTATTTCTCAAAGCTCGTTAGGCAAGGTAGGTAAATCTGATTCATCAGGTAGTTCTAACCCATTTAAGCCTGGAACTCCAACATACATATCGGCAATAAATGCTATGAGTAAGGATCTACAAGCGGTATCGGGTGGCGACAAGAAAGTGTCACCTAACGATTACACATTATATAGGCAACAATGGGTACAAGCAGGATTTAATCCATCAGATTTTGATAGTTCCTTTAAGGGTTATATTAACCCTGCTCATGCACAAGACTATCTTGTAGGTATGCCATCGCAAGCTAAGACCGATATATTGCAACAATTAGGTATTAATTAAATATGGGTACATTTTCTGATACTTTTTTAAAAAGTTCTGGAACAGGACAAAATACGAATAATAATCAAGAACCAATAGAAGCAGGTAGAGCTTTTGCGACTCAATTTGGAATACAATCAAACTATCCACAGTATCAACAACAGGTGCAACAGCCTATTCAACAGCCAGTACAGCAACCACAACAAGATCAAAACGTATTCCAAAAAGCAGGTAGTGCAATTGGTGGTGTATTTAATAATGTAAAAAATAGCTTAACAAGTTTTGGTAATAACGTAATGGAAAAAGGCATTACAGGTGTAGTCGCAGATGCAATTATACCTGAAAGTAAGCAACAACCGCCTGAAGTTATAGCACAAAACGAAAAGAATTATTTAACTCAAATTACACCTGCTGATGAATTAACATATAAAGTTATGGACTCGACGACAAGTGCTTTATTTCAACGTTTAAATGATATGTCTGCTAGTGGAGCGGCTATCGATGCACTTATGTTTGGAACAGAGAATTTAAATCCATATAGTTTAAAACAACTCCAAGATGCTAACTATTTAGATGAAAATGGAAAAGTGAAAAAGGGTAAATTAGGTATCGAAATGGCTAAGACTTTAATGAATATATCAATCTTTTTCCCTGAAGTTTTTCTACCTTTAAATACTGTAACTAAAGTTGCTACTGGTGGTAAAGCTGTAAACGTATTAGGAAAAGCTGTACCTATCGCTGAAGTCGTCGATGGTGCAGTTATAGCAGGAACATATAATACGTTATATACACCTAACCTTGAAAAGATCTTTTCTGATCCTGAAGTTAGATCAGAAGCAGGAAAGAATTTTGCAATAGGTGCAGGTGTAGGAACTGTTCTTTCTATTCCATTAGCTTATATCAAAGCTCCAAAGGCTATTAAGACTATGAGTAAGGCAGACGTAGCAGAAGCGAAACAGTTATATATTACTCTTGCCAAAAAATACCATCCTGATTCTTTACAGATGGGTAACAGCGAAGCATTTAAAACGATTAAAGGACAATATGACAAAGGTAATATCGAATGGCTAAGAAAGCTTAACAGGGCTAATCCTAGTGAAGCAGAGAAGTTATTAAATATTAAATTTGATCCTGTTGTTAAAGATCGTGCGGTTAAGTTGTTGGGTGATGGTACAAAAACAGAAGCTGTTGCTACAAAGCCAATAGTAGAAAAGACTGTTAAGCTAGAAGTTTATCGTGGAGAAGGGGGCAAAGTCCAAAATACATTAAAAGATAAGGGTGCAGGTGCAATGTTTGGTGAAGGCAAATATTATGCTGATAGCGAAAAGTATGCGTCTAAATATGGGAAGGTTACTAAGGAAGTATTAGAACTAAAGCCTAATGAGATATTAAAACTAGATACAGACGCTAAACTTGATGCTTACATCAAAAAAGCAATGCAAGAATTTCCTGATATAGAAGGATCTAATGCTATATCTAAATTAGCCACTAAAGAGGGCTATAAGGCGATTACAGGCTTTGATACAGTTAACGTGCTTAATGTTACTGCTAGTCCTAATACTCCTGTTAAAACTGATGTGACGATACCTAAAGCTGAAGAATTAGTAACAGGCAAAGAATCCGTTACTTTGTATCGTGGTGTTAATGCAGATCGTTTAGCTATGGATACTACCACATCAAAAAAAGGCGTAACTTTTTATACAACAGATAGAGCTACAGCATTAGATTATGCAAACGCACAAGAAGATGACAGGATTATAGCACTTAATAAATCTAAAGATGAATGGTCAAAAGCTTTAACAGCAGAACGTGATACGAAAGCAAGAGAGGTCTTATCAAATAAGATCCTCGATGCTAATAAAAAAATCCAAGTTATACAGAAAGAAATCAATAAAAATCCCGAATTAAAACAAGTGAAAGAAAATCGTGGACAAGTCATTGAAGCTAAGAATACATTGCAAAATCCTTTGGTTATAAATGCTAAAGGACAAACGTTTGACGCTGTAAATAAACAAGCTATAGCACAGGCACAAAAAGAAGGTAGAGATGGTGTTGTAATTAATAATGTAGTAGATGCAGTTAGCAAAAATAATCTTAAACCAATTACAACTGTTTTAGTCTTTGATAAGCCAAAGACAATAAAGGTACAAAAAAAAATAGTTACCCCTACTAAAACTGTAACGAAAAAAACAATTATACGCAAAAAAGTAAATGTAAAAGCATTTGCTAAACCTAAGCAATCAATAATAGACAAACGTGAGAATTTAACATCAGATTTAGAAAATGAAGCTCGTAAGTACAAGAGTGCAGAACTAGATTATATTAGAAATACTGAGAAAGCCCCCAAAATGGGGAACCGTTTTGGACAAGATATAGAACCAGCAGGTAAATATATAAACCTAATGGAAAAGGGGCAGTCCTATATTCCAGAGGGATGGGAAGTTGGAAAGGTTAAGTTCAATAATCCTCTTATAATTGATTGGGGCGGGGGATATGGCGATAAAACCAACTGGAAAAATGTATTAAGTGAAAGATATGGGAGAAAAACAGGGAAGCAATTAAGCCAAGCAATCGTAAATGATGGTTACGATGGGATTATCACACTAGACAAAGGAAAACCAAGTGAGGTAGTTCAACTCACAGACATATGGAATAAGGCAAATAAATCGCAATTAGATGAAACCAACATGGTTAAAGATGATATTGCCATGTCAGACTTTACGTCAATAAAAGAAACTCAAATTATTAATTCACCTTATTCACTTAAATTTAAAAGAGAAGGCAGTTTATTTTTTAGGGGAAGTAAAGGTACACCTGAAAATGTAGCTTATATGTTTAAAGAATTGAAAAACAATGCAGTTGAGAGCCTTTATATTCTAGGCATAAAAGATAATATGCCTAAATATGTTGAGTTATTATCAATGGGAACTATAAATCAATCAGTTTTATCCCCGATGGATGTATTACCAGTTCTTATTGATCAAGATGTTGATGGCATCTATTTAGTACACAATCATCCTAGTGGTAATCCGTTACCATCACCTGATGATATATTAGTATCAAAACGTGTAGAAGAATCTTTAGCTACTTTATCAAAAAAGTTATATGGTCATGTAGTAATTGATACTAATAAATTTGGATATATTGATATTAATGATTATTCAATTGGAACAAAAGATTTACCTACTGATTATCAGGATAAAGGTAAGCGAATTCCAATTTATAAAAAATATTTAGAATGGAATGTTGCAGAAAACACTAATCCAACAATACATAATCATAGTGATATTGCCAATTTAGTTAAAGGTATTACAACTAATTATGATGATGTAATGGTAGTTGCATTTACAGATCAAAGACAACGAGTTATTGCAATTGAATCGATACCAACAACTACATCAATAACACAAATAGCTAAACGTGCAATTCAAAATAGGGCAGTTGGATTGTTTTTAGTAAACCCTTCATCGTCATTTCAAGATACATATAATATTACAAAAACTAAGAGTGACATGGCTAGACGATATGCGATTAATTTAATTGATGTTGTTGGTATATCAGACACAGGTGTATCAAAGTCTTTTTATTATGATACATATAATCAAAATGTTTTTGATCGGGCAGAAAATGTTTCAGATATGGGCTTTAATCCTAAGAATCTTGAAAATCCATTTTCACCTAAGGCTAAAGCTGAAATGGACAAGGTAATTAAACAAAGTGATATAGCAAAGAAGTTATCAGATAAGCTGAATGTACCTATTAGAATGGGTAAATATAATAGACCTGCTTTAGGACTTTATAAGACAAGACCTAAAGTTGTTCGAATTAAATCAGGTGGACTGCAAACAATATTCCATGAAGTAGGACATTATTTAGATGATACTATCGAATTTTCTAAATATATAGAATTAAATGAAGCTAAGGCTTTAATGGCTGAATATGGTTATACATATGAAGGGAAGCCCGCTAAACAAAGATCTGAAGGCTTTGCAGAGTATCTAAGATTTAAGATGACAGGACAGCAAGCTAAAATCGATAAATTTGCTCCTACTTTTGATAGATACTTTGAATCTAAAATATCTACATTACCTGATATTAAATCAGTTATAGATGAAGCTACAGCAGGGTTTAAGAGATGGGCTGAACAACCATCAACTGCTAAAGTGCTAAGTCAAATATCGATAGGGAAAGCATCACAACCATCAATTAAAGAACGTGCTGTTACTGGCATACATGATATATATACTGCCATGTTGGATGATATACATCCTTTAAATGAATTTTCCAAACTTGCTAAAAAAAGAATTGGAAATGTACCTGCTGAAAAAGATCCATACATACTTGCACGTAATTTAAGAGGATGGACAGGCAAAGCTGATCTGTTTTTTAATAAAGGTACTTTTGGCAAACAGTTTTATAAGCTAAATAATAAAGGTAAATACGTGATGGATTTTAAAGGTAAATCTTATTCAGAGATAATGAAGCCTTTAGATACACCTGAAAAGCTAGATGATTTTAGAGTATATATTGTATCTCAAAGAATTGTTAATGATTTAGAGCCAAGAGGAATTAAGACAGGGATCGATATTAAGGATGCTAAACAAGCTTTAGAAGAATTAGACAAGAAATATCCTGATTTTGAACAAATAGCAAAAGATCGTAGAGAATATAAAGATCAACTGATGAATTATGCTGAAGAATCAGGTTTGATCGGCAAAGATGGTCTTAAAAAAATGCGTGAATTAAACAAGTATCATGTACCTTTTTACAGAGTTATGGAAGAAGCACAAGCAGGATTTTTAGGTAAACGTAAAATTGGTGGTAATGTTTCAAGTCCAATTAAAAAAATTAAAGGTAGTGAAAGAGAAATTATAGATCCATTTGAATCAGATATTAAAGACACATTAGCAATCATTAACGCATCAGAACGTAATAGTATTGGTATAGCAATGGCAAATTTAGCCAAACAAGATTTTGAACTAGGCAGACTTTTTGAGCAAGTTGATAAGCCAATGCAAGGTGTTAAGGTCAATGCAAAGGAAGTAATGGATAAGGTCACAAAGCAACTAGGAGAAGATATCAAAATGCCTGAAGAATTAGCCGATATAGCGGTAACAATATTTAGACCTACGTATGCAAGAGGTAACAATATGTTAAATATTAATATGGGTGATAAACAGCTTGTTTTTGAAGTTGATCCTGATTTATATAAAGCATTACAAGGTCTTGATGTAGAAGACGCAGGGCTTTTAATGCGATTAATATCATTACCTGCAAAAGTATTAAGAGCAGGTGCTACATTAACCCCCGACTTTTCTTTACGTAATCCATTAAGAGATCAATTTACAGCAATGGTTTATTCTAAATATGGCTTTACACCTGGAATAGATTTATTGCGTGGTATGTTCCAACTCTTTAAAAAAGATAATATTTATGATCTATGGAAAGCTAGTGGTGGTGATCATGCGTCAATGGTATCTCTTGATCGTAATTATCTGCAAAAAAGTTTCAAGGAAATAATGGCATCTAAGAAAGCTAAAACACTTGAGTATGTTAAAAATCCACTTAAACCACTTCAGATACTATCGGAATTAGGTGAAGCAGGAACAAGATTAGGTGAGATGCGTAACGCTTTAGCGAAAGGTGCAAGTCCAATCGAAGCGGGTTTAGCATCACGTGAAATAACGCTAGATTTTGCAAGGATAGGTGCTAAGAGCAGAGCAATGAATCTAATTACAGCATTTTGGAACGCTAATTTACAAGGTACAGATACAATGATCAGATCATTTAAGAATAGACCTTACCAAACATTACTCAAAACATTATTAGGAATTACGTTACCATCCGTATTACTTTATATGGCAAACAAAGATGATCCAAGATGGAAAGAAATACCAACGTGGCAGAAAAATCTATTCTGGATTATTTTAACGCCTGATCATGTATATCGTATTCCTAAGCCATTCGAGTTAGGCATAATTTTTGGGTCAGCACCCGAAAGATTATTAGAATATATTGAAGAACAAGATCCGAAAGTATTTAAGGAATTACAACAAAGCATTTTAGATGGGTTTACACCAGGGTATTTACCAACTGCTTTGCTACCTATTATTGAAAATATTACGAACTATAGCTTTTTTACAGGTAGGTCTATTGTTTCACGTGGTCAAGAAAATTTACCTGCTGAAGCACAAGCTGGTACTTATACAAGTGAAGTAGCTAAAATCGTAGGTGAAGCATTAGGTTATTCACCAAGTAAAGTTGATAATTTGGTGCAAGGTTATACAGGTGGATTGGGTAAATATACGACACAAGCATTAGACGAGATCCTAAAAGGTACTGGTGTTAGGAACGCTCCTGTTGCTCCTGCTAAGACTTTAGAGGACACACCAGTACTTAAAGCCTTTATGATCAGAAAGCCTGTAGGAACTAATTCAGAGTCTGTTAATCGTGTATATGAAATGTATGGTGAGACTAGCAAACAACTTAATATGGTCAAGAAGTTAGCTAAAGAAGGTAATGTTGAAGAAGCCAAGAAATACGCTAAAGAACATCCTGAAGTAGTCCATGCCAATTTACTTGCTGGTGTAGTTAATTCTTATAGTGAGATGAACAAAGCCATTGATGCGATAAGAAGAACGGATAAATTGTCAGCAGAAGAAAAGCGAGACAAGATAGCACAAATAGCTGAACTACAAACAGAAATAGCACAAAAGGCATTAGCAAAAATAAAGGAGTTAGACAATGAGTAGGCATGAAGTAGTTGTAGGACACTTAATCGCATCAATTCTTGTCGTGATATGGATATATAGTATTCTAATGTCTATATGGAACATTATTTTTTGGCAAGAAGGAGCTAATATATTAGGTCATAGAGATCAAATATATTTAAGTGAGTAGGTTAGATACTCATAAATTCAGTTCTTGCTATCAACATAACGCATTTTTTATAATTTAAGACATGGATGTATTCGAAATTTGGCATACATGGTCTGCGAGTATTATTACAATTGGCGGTGGGTTAGGTCTATTACTAAGCTCATTTTATTATTACACAAAAGCATCTAAGGACAATCGGAAAGAAGAGGATACTACAGAAGTAAGGATCAAAGAATTATGGAAAGAACGTTTTGATTTACAAGATGCAAAAATCCAAGATTTTCATAAAAAAGCAGAATTCCAAACAAAAGAAATTGATGTACTAAAAGAGAAACAAAAAACACTTGAGGAAAATAATTACAATTACGTTAAGATTTTTCAAGGGCGTGATGAAGATTCTATTAAATATAGGATTGAGGGTAGAGAAGCGATGCAACAAATTAGGGAAAATGTTGTTATCTCTAATAAAATATTAGAAGCGATGCAACAAAATGATGTTAAGTTTAATACGATACTACAAGAAATCCAAAGAATATATGAGATACTGGCAAATCGTTATCGACTCATTACGCAAAATGGTGGTAAATTCCCTGAAGATAGTGATACAGTTGATTCAGTACTTAATTCTAAATCTTATGCAAATAATTAATAAAATCCATGCTTATGAGCAAATAGGGCGTAGTTGGTATCAAAGACCTGTTAAAAATATTACTAGAATTACGATTCATCATGATGCTATTCCTAACAATGGCAGATTTACAGACGAGGAAGTATTAACCAATATTATGAAAAAACATATAAGTAGAGGATGGGCTGGTGCTAGTTATCATTTTTGGGTATCTAAGGGTGGTAACATCTATCAACTAAATAATTATACTGATATCACATGGCACGATGGAATTAATAGTGATTCTATTGGTGTATGTTTTAATGGGTACTTTCACCCTACTTATAACGAAAAGCCAACAGAGAAGCAATTACAAGCCTTTAAATGGCTTTTAAATCATCTATGTACTGAACACCCTGAATTTCCTGCTGATTTCGATGATATAAGAGGGCATAGAGAACGTAAATCAACAGCTTGTCCTGGTGCTAACTTTTTTCCATACGTTGTAGAGTATCGAGAAAAAGAAGGTAACGTATCATGGGGCAATATAACACCATCGTTAAAGATAACGTTAGATATATATGCTGATATGTCAGAAGAAGTTGAAAAACAATTAGGACTTACAGAGAGTTGGTATACAACGAGTACGTTAAAAAAAGGTAGTTTAGTTGGACTAATTAAGTATTTTAATACTGTATTAGGCAAAAAAGGATAAATATGTCAGATCAAAAGAAAATGGCTGATGCTAGTCAGATGTTAGATAAGTTCGAAGAACAAACAGTAGCCTTGTTTGAAGCATTTAAACTCATTATGAGACTTTATGTATTCTCTATTGTGCCGACATTAGGTTATTTTTTAATAGCAGGTATAAACATTACTACAGGCGAAATAACAATCAACTGGATGATCTTTAGAGCAATATTTTTGTTTGAGACATTAACGTTTATTCTTGCTGGTATAGATAGATATAAACACGAATATTTATCTCTTATCAATGAAGATCCTGAAAAGGAAGGTAAATCAAGAGGGCTTGTTTCCTTCTAAAATTATTGTTAGATTTAAATAGCCCTGCGGTAGCAAGTGGTTTGGGCAGGACTCTTGCGATGTACCAAAGGGCATTTTTATTACCCATATTTATAATACTCTAGGTCTTGTAAAATGTAGCTATATA
>ERZ761596.107-NODE-107-length-18236-cov-9.639019_pt1 | contig 18236 bp, 10 predicted proteins | sample MGYA00512166_ERZ761596 | MGnify/ENA primary metagenome ERZ761596 (study PRJEB28899, sample SAMN03785556) | bioreactor sludge metagenome | biome: EBPR Sludge; feature: EBPR Bioreactor; material: 0.22µm filtered reactor supernatant | place: Saint Lucia: Queensland...
CTACCTCTCCCGCCGCCGCGATGAATTGCGCGAATACGGCCGCTTTGCCGTCATCGAATAACCGCCCCCTACCCCTACTCACAGGAGAACCACACCATGCCCAGACCCAAGTACAGCCGCGCCGTGCGCGAAGCCGCTGAGAAGATTTCCCCCCGAGGACGTCGCCGACCAGCCGCAGATCGTCGCCTTGCAGAAGCGCGTCGACAGGCTCGAGGGTGAGCACCAAGCCCTCGTTGCCCGCCAGCGGAAGGTTCGGGAAGCCGCCCAGGCGCTCGAGGCCCGAATCGAGGAGCTGAAGGCCGAAGTCGCGAACAAGCGCGCCGCCCTGCCCGGCATCGCGCTCGAGGCCTTCATGGGTGGCGACCTCGAGGTGACGGCGGCCGTCGAGGGGCGCGAAGAGCTGCAGCGCCTGACCTGGCAGATCGAGGCGGCTACCGATGCGCTCGCGCAGTTCCGCACGCGCAAACAGCCGGCGATGAATACCGAGGGCGAGCAGTCGGGCAACGCGGTCAACGCCGCGGCCTATGCGCTTGAGGAGGCGATCGAGGCGGCGCGGCTCCAGATGGCCTACGACAACGACTAATCCGCACATGATCGAGGTGCCGATGCTGCTCTTCGCAAAGCTCGACACGTCGGCACCCGCACCCGCGCGCCACTCCATTCCGCAGATGCCGAGGCGCGCCGAGACCATCGACCGCGCGCTCCTCGATCAGCCGGCGAGCTGGGCGTGCTTCCCCAGTGCCTGGCACCTCGCCGCGTGGCGCGCAGAGGCGGGCGAGCACCTCGCCCCGTGCGTGGATTGCCTGCCCGACTTTCAGGCGCGTATGCAGCGCGCGCACCGCTGCCGGCATCCCGAGGTGCTTTTCGTCGAGGAAAACGGCGAGCTGGTCGGCAGGCTGCCCACGCCGGCGGGACTGTCGCGCTACGGCCGCCAGTCGGATGTCAATCCGGATGCGTCGGCCTTCACCGTCACCATCGCGTGCCGAATGCTCGGCGTCGATGGGGTCGTGCTGCTGGTCGGAATCAGCGCCGCGTCACTGCCGCACTATCGCAACGGCAACCGCACCTTGCCGCCCGCGAAGTTTCTCGCGCTGCAGGCTGCCGTGCGCGCGGCGGCGCGGTTCATCACCTCGAGGAGCTGACCTCATGCACACCCACAGTTTCGCTGCCCAGGTAGAGCGCGCGCTCGGCACTGCCGCCGAGGAGCTCACCGCCGCCGGCAACCCGGGTGCTGCGTTCGCCCAAGCGATCGTGCGCGCGATTCCCCAGGCGCAACACTTCACGCTGCCGGCAGGTGGCCGGCTCTTCGACGATGGCCTGCGCGGGCTCGACATGGACCTGCACACGATCCGCCTGCCCTTCCCAGCCATCACGCTTTCGTTCGCCGATGGGGCGCGGCGGACACTCGTTGTCGCCCAGGAGCTGCAGGAGGCAGAGCGGATCACCATCGCGGTGCAGGTCGCGGTGGACACGGGCGACGGGCAAGGCTGGGGCTTCTACCCCTGCACCGCCCAGCCGGAGCAGCGCCACGACGACGGATCCATCGGCTGGCAGTGCTTCGATGCGATCGGGAGTCGGCTGGACCGCACGCCCATGCACGAAGCGGTGATGGCGGCCGGGCGCAGCGTGCTTGAGCTGGTCGAGGCGCTCTCATGCAACAACGTTGCATCCGAAGTCGTGGAGCGCGTGGATCCGGCGGTGAATGCGCGCCGCCGCCGACAGGGGAAACTTGCGCTCTACGAAACGCGCGTTCTGGTCGTGAGGGTCGGCGAGCAGGTGCATGCGATCGGCGCGCCGATACGCGATCGGAACGGGCCTCGCGAACACCTGCGCCGCGGGCATGTGCGCCGACTGCCGGACGGTCGGAAAACGTGGGTGCAGTGCTGCGTCGTCGGCTCGCGTGCGCTGGGCGTGGTGCGGAAAAGCGCGTACGCCATGGAGCTGGTGCAACCAGCAGGCGCGCCTGTGTAACGCTTCCACAAGCCCACGCAACCAGATCCGGTTATTCAAATAACCAACCTCTGCAGTGTGTCGGCGATGCGACCGGACGCCACTGGATCGTCACGGGGTAATTTGGGGGATTGCTGGGGTGCGCTGCGGCGCCTGGTGATCGTGCTCAGGGGGTGCTGCGGGGTCTGTGCTGCCCGATGAAGGTGAGCGCGCGTCAGGGTTTGCGCATGGTGCGCTCAGGGGGCTGTCGCGGGTGGCGCGAAATTCGGTGAAAAGGATTTTCGGCGCGGTGCGGTGGGCTTTCGACTGGGGGCAGCCGGACGGCGAACCTCGAAGGGGATAGCCGGGATGGAGCATCGGGATAGTCTCGAAAGCCGCGCCGTTACTGGGTTTTCTCCTCTCTCTATCTCTTTTATCCCCTTTATCCCCCAAAAGAGAGAGAAGAGAGAGAGAAGAAAAAAAAGAGGAGAAGCACACACATGCGTTTTTTTTGTACGTGTGGGCTACAAAAGATGGGGATAAGGGGATAGGGGATAATTTACCCGTTTAGCATCGGCAAACTCCAGCAACGGCAAGGGTTTCAGGCTTATCCCCTACTTTTATCCCGTACCCTTCCGAGCACACATGGGGATGGTGAAGTCGGCGACGGCGGGATAGAAAAAAGCCGGACCTCTCTGAGAGAAGCCCGGCTGCGGTATTTTCCAGCGTTCCCGCTACCCGTCGAAATCGTCAAACGTCGCATCGAGCAGCCTGCGCACCTCGTCTGAGGAAATATCGGCGCCGTGCTTGCTCCAGACGCTGCGCTGCACGCCCTGCCACTGGACTTTGCGCGCCTTGCCCTCCTCACCGCCAGGCAGCGGGAGGTAACCTGCTTCCCGAAGGCACGCAGAAACGGTCTTGTCACCGACCGAACGCCGGTTATCTGTCCGCCGCATCGCTTCCTCCCGCAGGTGCGGCACGAACACGACCGTCGGCCCGACTCCGCGCACCTTGGACCCCGTCGCCACATCCTCGAGGATCTCGGCGAGCGCCTGCTCGGCATCGGTCCTGCTGCTCGCGACCATCACCCTTTTCGCTGCGGTCATGGGCGCGCTCATGTTGGCGTCCCACTCGGCCGGAAACTCGGTCTCCGAGAGCCACAGCGCGAGCTGCCCAGGGCTCGCACGCACCAGTGAGAACACCTCCTCGAAGTGCTCGGCGACGGTCACATCGAAATCGGCTTGCAGCGCGGTGTCCATGTCGGCCAACGCTCGGAACGGCGAGAACAGGACGAAGTAACGGCGGTCACCCTCCTCGATCGGGATCGCATCCTCGTGGTTCGTCAGCATCAGGTAGTTCGTGACGTTGAGGATGTTGCCCGGGTCTTTGCCCTTGCCGTGCTTCTCCACCCGGTTGTTAGCGATGTAGGGCTTGAGCTTGTTCACGACGTCGTAGCGGTTATGCCCGTGGAACTTCACCTCCTCGAACACGGTGACGCACTGCCCTTCGACCCAGCCGGAGAACGGCGAGGTCTGGATCGTGTCGGCGTTCATCAGCTTCACGTTGTCCACGCCGAGCACCAGCTCAAGGAGCTCGCCGAACATGGACTTGCCGTCGCCCGGGCAACCCTTCAACAGCGGCGCCCAGCGCACCTTCACGCCCGGATGCAGGTACTGGTGCGCGAGCCAGGCGCGGAAGAGTTGACGCTCTCGCACGTCTGGCAGGAAGAGCGCGAGGTGCCGCTCGAGCGCCCGCGCCATCTGTCGCCCCCCGTCGGTCCATGCGGCATCCGGCGCGCGCCGCAACTCCGGCCGATACCGATTGATGAAGGTCTCGCCGTCCCTATCGAAGAACTCGTCGAACGCGGGGTGGTAGAGCACCGCGTCCACCGCTCGCGCGCCCCAGTGCTTGAACATGCGCTCCGAGGCCTTGAACTCGGTGACGTGCTCGCCCTGCTGCACGACCAGATCGGTGACGTACCGCTGCATTTCGGTGTCGAATGCCTCCTTGGTGATCGTGCGCTTCGTCCTGCGGTTGATGAACCGTGCCTCGCTGCGGATCCAAGCCCAGGCGCGCGCCCAGCTCGGCGCCGTTGATGTCCAATCGTCGATGTCCGGCACCGCGTCCAACAGTTCAACAACCTCACGAGGCGCCGCCAGCAGCTCGCGCACCGCCGCGATGCTGGGCGAGACCCCTTCCAGTGCGGCGAGGCGCCGCTGCACATGCTTGACCAGCGTCTCCCGGTCGATCTTCTCGAGCTTCGCCGCGCGGATCTCGGCGGCCAGCGGACCCTTGAGCGTGACCGCGTCGGCGGTGCTGATGCGCTCGCGCCACCCGGCCTCGGCGACAACCGCCGAGCTGTCAGCCGATCGGCGCTGCGCGAGGTAGCCCCTCCACTTCTCGATGCCCACCCAGTGCTTGAGCGTGCCGACCGTGACCAACCCGTCGGTGCGCTGGGACTTGGCGTCCTCCCAATACGCTGCAACCACCCCGCCTACGTACTTCTCGGGCACCTTCTGCGACCACTCATCCACCAGTTCCAACGCATCGAGCTCAACCTCAGTGCCGTGGAACCGGTGATGCACCGCGAGGATCGTTGTGAGCCAAGTGTCCCGGCGGTCGCACTTGTCCAGGTCGAGGTTGTCGAGAAGGAAGCGCAGCCCCTCGAGGTCGACGTCGTTGTGCCGATCCGAGAACGGACAATCAGGATCGAACGCCGGGGCCCCCGAGTCGGTGCGCGTGCGCTGGAACCGCTGCTCCGCAAACGTCACGACCCCCTCGGGGAGCTGCGGCAGCGGATCGCCCATCACGCTGAACATGCCCAGCTCCTTGCCGGTCACCGTCACGAAGCCCTGTGTGCAAAAGGTTTCGAAGCCGGTATCACTCTCCTTGTGCTTCTTGTCGCGCAGCGCCGGCGGCATCAGCCCGCGGTAGAAGACCCGGGCGCCGGTATCGCTTGGCGACGCCTCCCCATAGGTGACATCAACGTCGATGAGCTCCGACACCCACGGCGCGACCTTCTCACCCTCGATGACGTGGTCGAAGTCGAGCGCGGTGAGGTTCCAGTCGGCCAGCATCGCGAGGCCCACGCCCGCGAAGTCGTAACCGCCAGGCTTCTTCAGCTCTTCGACTGCTTCGGCCAGGGTGCAGAGCTGCGCCCGATCGCCCGGGCTGCCCTGTTGCCCCGATCGCTTCACCTTCACCTTCGCGTAGTACGGCACCTTCGTGGCCTTCTTGGCGCCGGTCTCCCACTTCCACAGGAGCCAGCCGCGCAACTCGGCCAACTCCGGCGGGATGTTCTCCCAGCCCTTCGCCAGTTCGCTTCGGCAGATCTTGGTCAGCGCCCCTACATGCTTGGTGGCGAGCGCTTCCGCTTTGGTCATCGGGGCGTTCATGGCAGCACCCCCTCAGCGGCGAGCCCGCACGCAATCACGAACTCCTCCTCCGCTTCGCCGATCGTCACCGAGTCGGCGAGCCGATAAACGGCATAGCGAACCCGTTCAAACCGATTCGCACCCGCGACGAGCGAGGTCTCAATCGGCCAGCCGCCGGCACGCAGGCGCTTGATGTAGATCGCTGCGCGCATCGAGTTCGCCAGCCCGTCGAAGCGCCGATGCGTGACACCCGCTTCAACGAGGAGCTGGCCAAGGAGCTGGCCGGCGCAGGTCCAGGGCCGCGGGAAGATCAGACCATCCGACGACACACCCCATGCGGCCGTGTGTGGTACGATTTCGCCGTGAATTCGGCTCACCTCTGAGCTTAGCGCCCGGATCGGTCCCCCAACCGTCCGGGCGGTTTCATTTGTGCGGGTAGTGGTCATGCGGCACCCCGCTGCAGCAGCGCGTCGATCTCGTCGGCCGGCCAAACGAGGTGGCCGCCCGCGGCTTTGCCGTCCTTCCTGACGAATCCGCCCAAGCGGATCGGTCGGACACCGTGGAAGTGCCCATGTCGCCAAACGGCGGTGCGGATCGATGCCGGCTTCAGGTCGAGCTGCCGGGCGATGGTCGTCGTGGAATAACCGCGGAACGCGAGCGCGCTCTCGACCTGGTCGGGCGTGGGGGTGTTGTGCTTCTGGGACATGGTCGGATCTCCGAACGGAGTCCGTCAGGCGTGGCTATGCACAAGCAACAGACGGACTAGGTCCATCCGCCTGGTGCCTCAGCTGCCGGTGAGCTGGGCGTGCACGCTCTACGCTGGTCCCGTTACCTGCGCGGCGAATAATGCGCAGTGACTGGCGGGTCAGTCGTGGTGGGGCTTCCTGGTTGGCAATCGCTCAACCCCACGCTTACTCGAAACACATCCGTAGCGCGCAACCATCGCGAGACCCCACAGACGCGGCACCTTGAGCTAGTGCGAGCTGTTCAGACAAGAGTCTATTGCACCTGACAACGGTGACGCAAATCTTTCAGATCTCGGACGAATGCCGGCTCTGCGCACGCCCCGGCAGCGTCCCCGATCGTTCCCCGCTTTTTCTGGATTCGTTCCCCAGTCGTTCCCCGAGCCCAGTAAGCAAAAAGGCCAACCCCGTAGAGTTGGCCTAAGTGCTTGATTCTATGGTGCCGGCAATAGGAATCGAACCCACGACCTTCTGATTACAAATCAGATTTTTGGCCCCTCTCGGTTGAATAGACAGGAACCTACAGGAACAGACTAAATCCTTCACAACCCTTGCCAGCACTGGGCTTTCGGCCTATTCTCGGGCTTGCAGATACATAGACAGGAACCTACTCGTATCACTCGAATTCGTTCCCCAGTCGTTCCCCAGAGGTTCCAGACATGCCCCGCCAGCGCCTCACCCTGCCCCGCATCGCTGCCTTCAAGCCTGAGAAGGAAAGTTTTCTCTGGGACGAGGACATGCCGCGCCTCGCGGTGCGTGCGCGCCCGTCGGGCTCGAAGACGTTCATCTTCAAGGGCACGCTCGACGGCAGGGAGATCAAGGTCACCATCGGCAGCACCGACACCTGGACCATCGAGGCAGCGCGCGAGCAGGCGCGGCTCTACCAGCGGCAAATCGACGACGGCAAGGATCCGCGTGACGTGATCCGCGAGCAGCGCGAAGCAGAGGAGGCCGAGAAGGTAGCGGCCCAGGCTGCAGCAGCGGCCGCACGCGCCGAGATTGAGCGCGCCCAGCGCTACACCCTTCGCGCGCTCTGCGACGCCTACACGGCCGCGCTCGAGCGGGCAGGCAAGGCCAAGAGCGCAGCATCGACACGTTCCGCGTTCAAGTGCCACATCGACGCCGAGACCGCGAGCACGCCGGCGAAGGACGTGACCGCCCACCAACTGGCCGCACTGGTGCGCAAGGTGCGCGAGGCAGGCAAGGAGCGCGCCGCCGGGATCCTGCGCAGCTACCTGTCGGCGGCGTTCAACGCGGCCAAGCGTGCCCCCTTCGATTCCGCCCTTCCGGCCGACCTGATCCCGTTCGCCATCGAGCACAACCCCGTCGACGCGATCCCGGCAATCGCGGTGCAGCGCGGCGACCGCACCCTGAGCCCCGCCGAACTCCGCACCTACCTCGGCCACATCCTGCGGGTCGGACAGGCTGACTCAGCCGGTCCCGATCTGGCCGACGCGGCCCTGCTGCTGGCGCTGCTGGCAGGCGGGCAGCGCATCGCCCAGTTGCTGCGCGCCAAGGTCTCCGACTTCGACGAGGAGGCCGGCACGCTGCGGCTGTGGGACGGCAAGGGCAAGCGCCGGACCGCCCGCGAACACGTTCTCCCTCTGGCGCCTCGTGCAGTCGAGCTGGTCACGTCGCTGGCCCGCCGCACGAAAGCACTCGGCGGCGAGCAGTGGCTCTTTGCGTCGTGGAAGGATACGAGGATGGCGGACGAGACCCCAGGCAAGCGCGCCGCCGAGATCTGCGAGGCGATGGGCTGCGGGTCGTTCAACCTGCGCGACATCCGCCGCACCGTCGAGACCATGCTCGCAGCGCTGGGCATCAGCAAGGACACCCGCGCCCAGCTCCTCAGCCACGGAATCAGCGGCGTGCAGGCGGCCCACTACGATCGGCACGAGTACGTCGAGGAGAAGCGCGCCGCGCTGGTGGCGTGGGAGAACCGATTGATGGCGGTGATCCGCGGCGAGAAGACACCATCGAATGTGCGGCAGTTGCGCGCAGCCTGACAACCGCCCTCCCCGCTGACACCCGAGCCCGCCACCGAGTGGGCTTTTTTACGTCCTGCGCCCTGCCCTGTCACGGCATGTCAAGCCCCTGAACAAGCGCGACGAGACAAAACGCGCCCGCCCCCTGCATCATCGGCTCTGCTTTAGACCCAAGAGCCATAACGCGATGCAAGAACCCGAGTTCCAGGAAATATTCAACGGTGCCGACCTGCCCGCCGCGGTGATCAGCGCACGCACAGGCGCCGAGCTGCTCGACGTCAGTGAGCGGCAGTGGCACCGCCTGGTGCAGCGCGGTTTGCTGCCGAAGCCGATCCGACTCGGCAGGAACACGCGCTGGAAGTTGGCAGAGGTCGAGGCGGCACTAGACGCCATTCCACCGAGCGAGGCATGACATGACCCCTGGAAAAGGAAACGCCCACCGAGGCCTGGCCGCCAAGGTGAGCGCTAATACAAAGCAACGGGAAATTGCAGACGTGAGCGTAACTCACACCGGACCGTTCCGCTACCCGGACCCGTTCGATCCGACCGCCCTCGCGCTGGCGCAAATGGTCGTGGAAGACCGAGACCGCGCCCACGGCATGACGACGGACGACGAGGCCGTCGCCCAACTGATCGCCGCCCATGTGCCGATCGAGGTGAGCGACATGGAGATGATCGACGGCAAGGTCGTGACGTACTGGGCGATCGGCTGGCTCGACGACATCGACGCGGACGAGGCCGAGCGCTGGTTCGAGCAATTCCGCGAAGGTCTCGATGAGATCCGCGTGAAGGCGACTGGCGCGGATCGCCTCGCGCTGGAGCGGGTGGATTTTTACTTCAGCGATCCGCAGTACCGCAGTCAGGTCACCCGCCGCTGCCTGCCCACCGCCGCAACTTACAGCGCCATCGCAGCGCGCGTATTCGAGGAACATGATAATGATGCTTGGCACTAAGGACAAAGCGGTGCGCCCCTCTCGTCCGGGGATCTACTCCGCTGCGATCAGCAACTTCGCGGCCCCTTTTCAGACGACACCCTCGGCAGCTTCGCGCCAGACCACCAACGCGGTGGACCAGCAGTTGCGCGGGATGCCGTCGCCGCTGGGCCTACCCAAGGTTGCAGCACCTGCCGCGCCGGCCGCCGCCGGCCCGATCACGCAGATGAGCCAGGCTGCCGCAGCCAATTACGCTGCCAGTTCGAACCAGGTGCAGAGCATCCCCAGTGCGGTGCCGAGTCCCGCCCCGCGCACCTACGCGGAGCCGGTGATCCCGCCCGACGTGTTGCAAGAATTTGCGCGGCGCCAGTCGCCGAACATGGGTATCCAGCCGCAGGGTCCGAATTTGATCTCCCCCCAGGAGCTGTATCAGCAGTTTGGGCAAGGAGACCAAGTGGCCCCGACCACCCCTGTCGCGCCCGCAGGGCAAGGAGGCACCATCAGTACGATCCCTGCTTCAGCTTTTCAAACCCGGACACCTTCGGGTTCCCGAGCGGTGAGCGCAGCGCTACAGGCGGCTGCGGCGCGCGGAGACTGGGACGCGGTGCGAAACCACTATTCCCCCGGTGACGCGCAAGCCGGTCCGCGAGGGGGCACCATCGGTGATCCGGGTGTAGCAGAAGCTCAACAACGCAACGAGATGTTCGCGAGGTGGGGGGCGGATAGCGCGCTCTTCAAGTTGGGCATCGGTAAACCTGGCAAGCGAGAAGCAGAGGCGGCGCAAGGTGCGATTGCCCAGTATGCAGCGCTGGCTAAGCAGAACGAACGAACAGATGCCGCCCGCTTTGCACAACAGGATCTTGCCCAAAAGGGCGAGGAGAGCCAGCAACGGCTGGGCATCGATCAGGCCAAGCTGGGCATCGAGCAGGCCAAGCTGATGCAGGGGCAACCGGGGGCTGCGGGGCAGCAGCTCCAGAACCAACAGGCCCAGATGATGATGGACCTGACCCGCAAGGCGATCGGCGGTGATCAGGAGGCGCTCAAGCAGCTGCAGGCGCTGCAGGGCAAGAGCCCGAAGACGCCTCAGTCGGAGGCGCTCCTCGAGATCCTCAAGGCATGGGCGCAGGGCTCGGCGAGCGGGGTGGGCAACGGCATGCCTCTGGCAACGATGTTGCAGGAAGCTGGGCCGATCCTGCAGATGGCCCTCGGCATGCAGGGTTCAACGCTGCCGGCGCCGCAGCAGTTCGTTGAGGGGCAGACCTATCTCGACGCAAGCGGCAATCGTGCTCGATTCGTCGGCGGCCAGTGGGTGGAGGTCGAGTAATGGCGTTCGATCCGACCAGCGCACGCCCCGAAGGCAACACCATCGCACGCCCAGCCTTCAATCCGGCAACCGCCGCCCCCGCGCCGCCCGAAGAGCAGGGCCTGCTGCGCCAAGGGGCCGACTTGCTGTTGGACTTCGCGCAGGGCGGCATGGGCGTGGTGGGCGCCGGCGCGGCTGCTTTCGGTGCGGACAACGTCGTGGCCAGGGGTGCCGGCGAGATTGCCAAGTACGCCGCCGAGCTTCAGTCGCAGCAGCGCCAGGCCGAGCGGCAAGGCCAAGCCAAGCGCATGCAGGCGGCTGAGGCCACGGGCAGCGTGTGGGAAGAGGCGAAGGCAGCCGGGCAGAACTTCCTCGAGACGCCCGCTGCGTTCACCGCGTCGGCAGTTGGTAGCGCCGTGCCCACGATGGCCGCCGCGATGTTCGGGGGCCTGCCAGCCGCCGCAGTGCTCGGGAGCGGCATCGGCGCCGGCGCGGTCAAGCAGTCGATCTACGAGCGCATCGAACAGGAAGCGCTGAAGGCCGGCCAGACGCCTGAGCAAGCGGCGGTGGCGGCCAGTGCGGCACAGGCCTACACCGGGGAAAGTGCCGACCAGATCGCGCTGGGCACTGGCCTCGGCCTCGCTGCAGGGGGCACCGGCCTCGAGCGTGTGCTTGGCGGTGGCGCCTCGGCGATCAAGAACATCGTGGGTCGCGTGGCCGCGGGTACGGCAGCGGAAGCATTGCCTGAAGCCGTCCAAGGCGGTCAGGAGCGACTGGCCGCGAACCTCGCCGCCCAGCGTGAAGGCTTCGGCGGTGAGACATGGACCGGCGTGGTCGGCCAAGGTGTTACCGAAGGCCTCGCCAGCACCGGTCCGGGCGCAGTAGGCGGTCTGATGACGCCTTACCTGGATCCGAACGCTGGCCCGATCAGCCGCGCCGCAATTCAGGCGCAGGCGCAACGCGCAGCGGTCGTGCCTGGCACGCTTCAACAGGCTGCCGCGGCTGCTCCGACCGAACAGAACGCGCCGCCCGAGAGCGGTAATCCGAATCGCTTCGACCCGTCGAGCGCCGTGCCTGCATGGATCGGGCAGTACGAGCAAACCACCCCCATCGCCACGACCACCACCACCAGCCCCGCCGCCACGATCGACCAGCAGCAGGATCAGCAGCAGGCCCCGCGCTTGATCCCGATGAAAGACGCGGCCGCCGCCGCCCGCCGCGCTGAAGTGGTCGCCAAGCGGACCGGCATTGAGCAGGTCGTGATTCCGCATCCGACTGTTCCCGATCGCTTCGCCTTCGTGCCTGTCGATTCCCCGCTGGCCACCTCGGCCGCACCGACCGCCCAGGGTGAAGGGCTCGACGTCAACACTCTCTTCCAGACCCAGGCACCGATCCCGCTGAAGAACGCCCGCAACTTGGCCGGCATGATGTCGATGGCTGGCGGTACGGAGCATGCCGTCGTGCCCGCCCCCTCGGGCGATGGCTTCGGCGTGGTCCCTGTAGATCAACTGAGCCCCGCCCAGCGCGACGCGTGGGCCCAGTACCAACCCGGAGCGCGGCGCGGTGCGGCCCGCCGCGTTCCAGGCCCGTCGGCCGCACCGACGGCAACGGCAACGCCGACCACCTCGGCGAGCACCACCAGCAGCACGGCCACCCCGATCGGGACGCCAGACGCTGGCCCGGAGCTCGCCCAGGTGACCGGCGCCACGCCGCCAGTAGCACCCGCAGCACCCGCAGTACCGGAAGGCGCGCAGGGTCTCGACACAGAGGCCCCGCGCGCTGCACCGGCTATTCAACCGATCGACAACAACACCTTCACCAGCGCCATCGGCAACGCCCAGGCGACGATCAAGCGCGAGCGCTGGACCATCGACGGCGGCCGACGCTTCGAGGGGCGCGTGCGCGCCGAGCTCGAGCGCGCAGGCGTGCCGGCGAATGCCGCCCAGGCGGTGATCGACCTCGCGAAGCAGCAGACCCATGGCGACGCATTCGTAAGCGGTGACGCGCTGGCGCAGGCGGCGCGCACGCTGGGTGTGATCGGCGATGCATCGACGAACGCCACGCCGCAGCAGGCACCCCAGGCGGACACGCAGCAGGACAAGCCGACCACCACCACCCGCGCCATCGTTCCCGGGCAGCAGGCTAAGGGCCGTGACGTGCTCCTCGCGCAGGTCGAGCGGCTCAAGACGCGCACCGCGCCCGCCGACCTCGTCGCGGACTACAATCAACTCAAGGCCCGCATCGCCGACGCCCGCCGCCGCGCCGCCCTGAAGGCCTCGAAGCGCACCGAGGCCGAGCGCCTCACGAGCTGGGCCGATAACCAAGACCGTGAGCTTGAGCGGCTGCGCAACGAGATCGGGTTCGTCGAGCTGAAGGCCGGCACCGCGCGCTATCGGGTGCTCAACACGCCCGAGAACCTCGAGGCCTTCGCGCAGAAGCTGAAGAAGGCACCTGTCGGCCGCTGGACGGTGACCGTTCAACCGGAAGAGATCTATGACAACCTCGAAACCCGATCCGGCACAACCGAAAAGCAGCGTGAGACCGGTCGCAGTGCGGTGCGTGAGCTGGCCCGACGGGTCACGGCTCATCTACAGCGCCGAGGGAATCACCAAGATCGAGCCGCAATCGAGGTACTCGGCTCCCGCCTGTACGACGGCTTCGCCTTCGACGGCGGCGTTGACCTCGTCGGACAGCGAGTAACCAGCGCCGAAGACCTCGCCACCCTAGCGCAGGTTTTCAGAGATCCGAGGTTCGAAACCTTCAGGGTCTTCTACACCGACGCGCAGGGCGTTGTCGTCGGTGAGGGCGCTTATTCGAGCCGCCTGCCCGCGGCTGTCAATCTGCCGAACGACTTCGACGCCCACATCCGCCGCGATGTGGGGCGCTTCGGGGCGACCGGCTTCTGGATACTCCACAACCACCCATCGGGCCGCGCTGCTCCGTCGCCCGCCGACGTCAATCTGACGAAATGGGTCGCCACCAGCGTGAACGGCTTCCGCGGTCACGTCGTGATCGATCACAACGAGTTCGCCACGATCGACGCTGGCGGCGCGGTGCAGGTCATCCAGGCACCGCAACTCAACGGCACCGACTTCGGCAGCAAACCCGAGCTCGATCATCACATGCTCGGCAGCACGATCAACGGTGAGCGGGACGTCGTGCAGGCCGCCAAAGCGCTGCAGGTGAAGAACGGGCACGCGGCCCTGATCTTCCTGCGCCGCGACCAGAAAGTGCAGCTCGTGATGGATGTGCCGATGGCACTGCTCCAGGACACCAGCCGCGCCGCCCTTGGCAAGCTACGTGCCGTCGTGCGGGCGTTCGCGCGCGAGTCCGGGGCCGGTGGCTGGCGCTTCCTTGTGCTGCCCGACGGCGTCAGCCCGGAGCCGATGAAGCGGCTGGTGCTGGACAACATCTTCACCGACATCGTGTCCGCGGATGGCACGACCGCCGGCAACTTCGGCGCGGTCACCACTGGCGACTTCCTCGACTACAGCCCGCCAATTCGTCGCGTGAAGGAGGCCGACGAGCCCAGCCGCGCGCAGACCGACACAGCTGCCTTCCGCCGCTGGTTCGGCAACAGCCAAGCCATCGACGACAACGGCCAGCCGCTGGTGATGTACCACGGCACGAACAAAGACATCACCGCGTTCAAAGCCGGCCGCGGTGGCGGGGCAATCTGGTTCGCCACCGACCCCACGCTCGCGAACATGTTCGTCGCCGGCGGCCGCCAGCGCATGGCCGAGGGCAACCGCAAAGGCTCGGCGGTCTATCCGGTGTTCCTGTCGGTGCAGAACCCGCTCGACTTGGGCGACGCATCGCCCCAGGGCAACAGCCCCTATTCGTACGTGCTGAAGGCCGCCGGCCTGCCCGCGAATTACGACGCGGTCGCAGAAATCGCCCGCCGCAACCTCGAAACCGGATACGCAGGCACGAACCCATCGGCAGCGGATCCGGTCGCGACCCTGACCGAGCAGTACATGGCCCGGTACAACCGGCTTGCCGACATCCTCGATAACCCGGGGCTGATCGAGGTACTGCAGGAAGCCGGCTTCGATGGGATCAAGATGCAGGAACAGGGCGCGACCACCTTCGCAGTGTTCGCACCCGAGCAGATCAAGAGCGCCACCGGCAACGCTGGCACCTTCGACCCGACGAACCCGTCGATCGTGCGCGAGGACGCCGCAGACCCCTACTCCACCATCGAGATCCGCCCGAACACCACCGAGGTCCAGCTCGACACCGGCCGCGCCGCCTATGCCGACGTGCAGCGCCGCATCCTCAGTTTGCGCGGTCAGAAGATCGGCGCGGCGGTGCTGGGCTCGCGCCTGGCCGCTGATATCGCCACCACCGGCGGCGCGCAGCTGATCGGGCAGGAAGTACGTGACGCGTCCGACCTGGCGGTGCTGGCCCAGATCTACCGCGACCCGCGTTTCGAGACCTGGCGCATCTTCTTTGCGAAGGACGGCAAGATCGCTGGCGAACACGCGTATAGCAGCCGCCTGCCCTCCTCGGTGCTCCTGCCGCGCGGCATCGAGCAGTGGGTCAAGACCCAATCGGAGAAGTACGGCGCGGACGCCATCTACACGATGCACAACCACCCGAACGGAACGGCACGACCCTCTGAAGGTGACATGCACATGGCGGCCCGCCTGCGTCGCGAGGTGCCCGGCTGGAAGGGCGAAATCATCATCGACACGCGGGAGTTCGCGGTTCTCACCGGCGATGGTGTGCCGCCGCGCGAGGGTTTCGAGGACTTGGGTCCGCGCGACCTGGCCGAGTACGGCGCTACGGTGACCTCTGCCCCGGGCCTGGCATCGGTCGATTTTAACTCTGCACCCGAGCTTGAGCACCGCCTGCTCGGCCTGCCGATTGGCGACCCGGCTGACATCGCGAAGATGGGCAAGGGCCTGCAGATCCCGGGCGGACACGCCGCGATGGTCGTGACGAGTGAAGGCAAGGTGCAGGCCTTGCTCGACGTGCCTGTCGCGCCGCTGCTCGAGACGAAAACGAAGCTGGGCCGCGCGAAGATCATGGCCATGGTCCGCCGAATCGCCCGTGCAACCGGCGGCGAGTCGCGTTTCCTCGTGACGCCGAAGGGTGTGAAGTTGGATCCATGGTTGATCAGGTTCGGCGTCTTTCAAGACGTCGTCAGCGAGAACGGCACTTCGATGTTGGCCACCGTGCGCAAGCGTGCTGGAAATCCTGACCTCGTGCCGCTGGACCAGATCGCGCGCAATGCCGGCCGCAGCGCTCGTCTGCTCTACGAGCCCGCCGGCCCCGGCTACGACGCGGCAGAGCCTGGCACCCGTCGGGGCCGCGCCGCCGAGCCGCAGCAGAACGGAGCGGTCGAGATCGAGGACTTCACGCCCGAGCGGGCCACCGTCGGCGAGTGGATCGCGCACCAGCTGAAGCAGAACAGGGGCTGGGCGATGGGTGCGCTGACCCGTGACCAGATCGCCGACATCTACGGCGATGCGATGCCGGCCGTTGAGCAGTTCGACCGCACGGTTCAGCAGATGGACCTGGTTCGGAATCGCATGATGGAGCAAGCCGACGCGCTGGTCGAGCGCTGGCGGAAACTGCCCAGCAAGGAGGCCGACCGCCTGGCTGACGTGATGCACGCGGCGACCTTGGCGCAATTCGACCCGGCCGAGATGAACGCGACCACGCCCGAGGAACAGCAGATCGCGGCCGACTTCGATGAGTTGTCGATGCCGGCTCAGGAGGTGTATCGCGACGTGCGGGACCAGTACCGGAACACCTTGATCAACATCCGCGACAGCCTCGCCGGCCGCGCAGAGCGCACGGGCAGCCCCGGACGAGCCATCGCCGACGAGATCCGCCTGAAGTTCGACCGCTACCTCAGCGAAGGTCCGTATTTCAGCCTGGCCCGATTCGGCGACTTCATCTTGATCGCCGATCGCGACGGGGAGCGCGTCGTCGAGGCCTTCGAGAGCTCGCTGCAGCGTGAGAAGCGCGCCCGCGGACTGCGCGCCCAAGGCTTCCAGGTGAAGTTGACCGCGAAGCAGCAATACAGCGCGACCAAGGACGGCGCGGCCGGCTCCTTCATCGGCGACGTACTCGAAAAGGTCGATGCGCTCGACATGGATGCCGAGCAGAAAGGCGCGTTGATGGACCAGCTCAACCAGCTGGCCATTTCCGCCTTGCCGGATGCGAGCTATCGCAAGCACTTTGCCCACCGCAAGGGCACGCCGGGCTTCTCCAACGATGCGATGCGCGGCTTCGCATCGTCGCAGATGCACGCGGCCCACCACCTGGCGCGGATCAAGCACGCCGACGAGCTCGCGCTGCTGATTGACGAGATGCGCGCGGATATTCAGGCGACCCGCGGCGACGTCGACACCACCGAGCAGCAGCAGGTCGTGAATGAGCTCACGCGCCGGCTGGATTTGATGATGAATCCGACCACGCACCCGGTTACCGCAGCACTCGGCCAAGTCGGCTTCGTGATGTCGCTCGGCGGCAGCATCGCCTCGGGCATCACCAACTTGTCGCAAACCCCGCTTGTAACGTATCCCTGGCTGGGCTCGAAATTCGGCTTTGATGCCGCCGCCGGCGCACTGCTGAAGGCCTCGAAAGACTACTTCGGCGGCCGCTGGGAAAAATGGTCCGGCTTCGTCATGGCCGATAACCCCAACCTCGAGGACGACGAGCGCACTGCGCTGCGCCACCTCGAAGAAGCGGGCTTGATCAACCTCACGCAGGCATCGGACCTGGCCGGCACCGCGAATACCGATTCGACGGTGAGCAAGCGCGCATTCGCGATCAACCGGGCGATGAAGATCGTGGGCTGGACCTTCCACACGCCTGAGGTATTCAACCGGCAGGTGTCGGCTTTGGCCGCGTATCGCCTGGCGCGCGACGCCGGACAGGCCCACGACACCGCCATCGAATCGGCACGGCAAGCGCTGATCCGCACGCACTTCGACTACAGCGCCAGCAACCGCGCGCGTTTCATGTCTGGCAATGTCACGCGGGTAATCACGATGTTCAAACAATATTCGCAGAACGTGACCTACCTGATGTGGCGGAACGCCTACCGAGCCCTCAAGGGTGAAAGCCCCGAGGTGCGCCGCGAGGCTCGCCGGATGCTGCTGGGTGTGGCGACGATGCACTTCGCCGCGGCCGGCACGATGGGGCTGCCGCTCGGGATCTTCGGCGTTACGCCCCTGCTGGCGCTGCTCAGCATGGGCATGGGCGACGAGGACGACCCGTGGGACTGGGAAACCGAGTACCGCAACATGCTCGCCGACACCTTCGGCCGCGAGACCGGCGAAGCCATCGCAAAGGGGCCGATCCGCATGCTCTTGAATGTCGACCTGGCGTCGCGCGTCGGTCTGGGCGACCTGTGGATTCGCCCGCCGCAGAAGGAGGCCGAAGGGCGCGACCTGGTCGAGGCGTGGATGATCACCTTACTCGGACCCGTCGCGGGTTATGCCGGGCAGATGGGCACCGCCGCGAAGGCTTTCGAAGAGGGCAAGCTCGCCCGGGGCGTTGAGGCGATGCTGCCCAAGTTCCTGGCGTCGCCCTTGAAGGCGGTCAGGTATGAAGCTGAAGGCGTGCGCAGCTGGAAGGGTGCCGACCTTGGCATCACGCTCACCGAGGCGGACATCGTCGGCACCGCGCTGGGCTTCAACCCGGCACGCGTCGCTGAGATGTACGAGGGCCGCAGCGCGGTCAAGGGGCGCGAGGCGCGGCTCCAGGCCCGCCGCGAGGAGCTCACGAATATCTGGTGGGAATCGCAGCAGGCCGGCGACCGCACAGGCGTCGCCGAGGCGCTCGACCAGATCCGCCAGTTCAACCAGCGCAACCCGCCCTTCGTCATCACGATGAAGACGCTGAAGCAGTCCGCGATGGCCCGTCGTCGTGCCCAGCTCCAGACCTCGCAAGGCTTCTACCTCTCCCGCCGCCGCGATGAATTGCGCGAATACGGCCGCTTTGCCGTCATC
>ERZ761596.111-NODE-111-length-17707-cov-6.526286_pt1 | contig 17707 bp, 18 predicted proteins | sample MGYA00512166_ERZ761596 | MGnify/ENA primary metagenome ERZ761596 (study PRJEB28899, sample SAMN03785556) | bioreactor sludge metagenome | biome: EBPR Sludge; feature: EBPR Bioreactor; material: 0.22µm filtered reactor supernatant | place: Saint Lucia: Queensland...
CATCGGCGATGGCGATGGACACGGTACGGCGCAGGTCGACCCGTAGAGGCTCCTCCTGCACGACGGTCACGTCAAAGGGCCGCACGTCTGTCATCTTGCAGAAGAGCGTCTTGAGGTCGCCCTGCGCGGGCAACTGGAACATGAAGTAGATGACCGACTTCTTGACCGCCGACACCTCCCACGACACCGCGCCGATGCGGTCGCCGAAGGTGTCCAGGTCCTTGCCCTTGATGTTCCGCTTGGACAGGATCCAGACGTGAACCTGGTTCAAGGAGGGGTCCACGCTCACTTTCACGTCCACGGAGGACATGCCGATGCCGATGGCGTCGCAGATGAAGGTCTTGTAGGCGTCGGCACTGGTGGTGCGAGCAGGGGCGGTGGCGATCACGATGGGGCTCCTTGGGGGGTGGGGTCTCCCTTCATCTACGCCGGAGCAGGAGGACCCTGAACCGGGTTGTTTTAGATGGAGGGTCGGTAGGGTGCCTATCCCGTACTACAAGTAGGACGCCCTCCATGACCAAGCCACTCCGCATCCGCCTTCCCGATGACCTCCGGACCAGGCTCGACAACCTCTCCACCACGCTCACCCAACGCGCGGGCGGTGTGGAGCAGGACTTCAGCAAGGTGATCCGCCACGTTCTGATCAAGGGCCTTGAAGCCATCGAGAAGGAGACGGCTGATGACAGGTGACGTGCTCGACCTGTTCGGAGGGGATGAGGCGCCTAAGGTGCGGCGGCCCTACCCTCAGAACCGGGCCCGTCCGAGCCTCCTTCAGGCGGGAGATGTCTTTGGACGACTCACCGTCGTAGAGCGAGTGAAAGTAGATGGCACGTGGCGATACCAATGCCAGTGCTCATGCGGGGGCAGCACCGTAACCTACGGATGGTGTCTCAAGAAAGGAGCCTCCCATAGTTGCGGGTGCGTTCGTTCCGAGAAAGGTCTTGAGTCGGGTCGTGCAGGACTCCTCATCGCCTTGAGGGATTACCGTAGAGGCGCAAGGCGTAGGGGGTTGGTTTTCGACCTCACTGAGGGGGAATTTACTTCTCTAGTCACAATGCCTTGCCATTATTGCGGCGTCGCCCCCTTCCGCGTCGTTCACTCACCAACTGAATACGGCCGGTTTAGGTGCGGGGGAATTGATAGGGTGGACAATGCGCTTGGATACACGCATGGCAACTGCGTGCCGGCCTGCACACAGTGTAATCGCGCCAAGAGCAATTTAGCGGCCGATGACTTCCTGTCCAAGACCATGCGAATACACCCACCAACTTTGCGGATTGTGGAACCATCCACACCGAGCAAGGCCGAGAAATACCGATTCAAAATATACGTTAATGCCTCACAGAGGCGGGGCATCGACCTCTTGATCTCGGAATCGCTTTTCGCTAGTTACTTTCGGATGCCGTGTGCGTACTGCGGGGAGCCCCCTTCGGGTAAGGGGCATGCTGGTAGCAAGCATTCTGGCGTGGACCGGGTGGACAACACGGTCGGATATGCGGCCGGAAACATCGCACCATGTTGTCGATGGTGCAACTCGGCCAAGAGAGACTTGACCCTCTCTCAATTCATCGCGTGGGCCGCTCGCCTACAAGCCTACCAGGCAACCATCCAGACTACTGCGTGAACTCCACGAGGTAGCGGATGCGGACGTAGGAGGCGTCGAAGAAGACGTGCTCGTCGTTCTGCAGGCCGTGCCCTCGGTCCCCACCGACACCGAACACGGAGTCCTTGCCATCGGGCGGGGTCATCCACGAGCCCGTGGACGGTGCCCGGTAAGCGTCACCCATGATCGAATCGCAGAGGAACATGAAGGCACCGCGACCCTGGACGCCGCCGCTACCCCCACTCCAGGCCGAGCCGGTGTTGCTCGTGTAGCCCACGGCCTTCCTGTAGTCGGTCGCCTGGTAATTCCCGTGGCCGAAGTTCGCACCGGCAATCGGCACTCCCTTCAAGGACTTTGGCATGCGGAAGTGGGACTGCATGATCGGGGCGATGTTGACCGACCGGGTGCCGTGCTGCGTGAAGATGACATTCGCCTCACGGTAGAGGTCGGCCATCGTCCCGAGATCCGTGCGCGTCTTCGGCTGGAGCCCCGCCTGCAGGGTGAACCGACCCTTGCGCATGGCCGCCACCTTCCGCACCGACGCGAGGAACTGCGCGTCCCGGTCCGGGCGCTCGATGGCGAACACGTTGAGGATGGTCGGGGGACGGGAGAGGTAGCCGTGGCGGTTGTTCGTCATGGCCAAGTAGGTCTTGACCAACCAGCGCCCCTCATCCGAAGCCTGGTCAACATACCGCACCTGCGCGTTGAGCAGGGAGTCCGGGTCCGTCGTCGGGGTGGTCGGGGTCGCCTTGACCGTGAAGTCCTCCCCGCGAAGCGCACCCTCGAACGCATCGAGGTCCTGCTGAATGCCGAGGATGTTGTTGGACGTGAGCAGCACCGCCATCGGGTCACCGCTCTGCGGGATCGGGCGGGGCACGATGGTGGCCACCAGCTTGGAGAGGTCGATGAGGTCCCGATCCTTGAGCTGTGCGTTCACGTCGGGGCCCGTGCGCAGCAGGATCTGGAGGGCGGCCGGGATGAGGTCGTTGCGCACCTCTTCGATGGCAGCCATGGTCGGCGTGACACCCGTCGCGGCCGATGCGGCCCGGGCGTAGTCCTTCGTGCCGCCGACGAGGCAGCGCGCGAGGGAGACCACGGCGGGGTGGTGCATCTTGGCCGGAAGCGAGGGGGCGGTGCTGGTCTGTGCGGACACGACCACCGGAGAGGCGACCTTGACGCCCGTGGAGTCCTTGATGGTGTAGGCGTCGGGGAGACCGCGCTCCCGCGTGGCGAGGCGCTGGATGAGGTAGCCATCCTTGCCTTCCTTCGCCGCCCAGATCATCCGGCCCCCGATGTTCTTCTGCGAGAGGCGCTTGGTGTTCTTGTCCGCCATCTGCGAGGCGAAGAAGGTCCGGGCCTCGGACTCGGATGAGGCTTCCACGAACTGGAAGTCGCTTCCGGTGAACCCACCGTTCCAGGACTTGCCGGACTTGATTCGACCCCACTCGAGGTAGACGAAGAACCGGCCGGTCGGGACGTGCTGAACGACGCCGCCGTGGTAGAACTTGTTGTTGTTGGCGTTCCCGTCTTCGGTACCGAACTGGTTGACGCAGGCACCGTCGGCGATTCCGACATCCGAGCCAAAGTCCCCCTGGTCGATCGCGGCCCGCCCCATGTACTTGAAGTCTTCGGCACGGGTGCCAGCGGGGAGGGTCTTGCGGGCGAGCTTGGTAGGGGCCATTTCTCGTTCTCAGGTCAGGGGGGTTGGTAGACACCCCTCCTACACGGAGAGCCCTCCACCCTGAACCCGCCAATCCGATCAATCGCCCGTGATCATCCTGTAAAGCTCCCGACCGACCGAGATGCCGGCGAAGGACTCGTCAAGGACGCCAGCCGAGCGGAGGGCGGCCTCGGGGTCCAGGCCGTCGACGCTTCGCGAGACGCCAACCTTGTGGAGGAGGAGCTTGTGCAGTTGCTCCTGCGCGCTTCCCTCGTACAAGGGGAACATGAACCGGGTCGGGAGCGTCTGCCCGATTCGGTCGATGCGCCCTTGCGCCTGACGGTACGTCACGGGGTTGCAGGCGGGGTTTTCTAGCCACATGGACGTGTGGAAGTGGACGAGGTTGTTCAGCCCCGTCTGCACGGTCACGGGGTTGACGACCATCACCCGCTTGTTTGGCTTGACGACCATCCGGTCAATCCATGCCTGACGCTTTCCCGTGGGCACCTTGTCTGCCTCGAGGTAGGCCGTGTCGACCCCTGCGTTCTGGAGGAGGGTGACGAGTCGGGGGAGGACATCGGTGTGCCATCCGAACAGGAGGACATTGCGTCCTTCGGCCAACTCGCTGGCCACGGCCTTGAGCATCCACTGCTCTTTGGGCAGGATGACCGAGGGGTCGATCTGCGGGACGGAGGCGATTACGTGCCCCCCTACGTCGGGCACGTTGTCGGGCCACTTGATGACGTAGTCGCCGCTGCAAGCGCGGTCGAGGTAAGCCGGGAGGTGGGCCATCGCGCCCCACAGCTTCCCGGCGAGGCCTGGCTTGAACTTCGTGCGCTTGATCTCGGCCAGGAGTTCCCGGAGAAGGTAGGCGTAGTTCGACGCCTGCTCGCTGAGCATGTCGACGTGGGCCACGTGGTCGCTTGTCGGGGGGATGCCGATCCGCAGGTCTTCCTTCTGGAGGGTGACCGAGACGGGGAGGAGGTGCTCGAGCAGGAACAGGGGCATCACGCCTGGAGCCACACCCGCCTTGCGTGCGGAGAGCTGGACGCGATCCGTGCATGAGCCGAAGGCGACCACTTCACCCTTCTGGTCCTTCTCCTGCACGACCCGCTTCCAGTAGCCGTAGCGGTCGATGAACTTGGTGCGATCATCCCGTGCGAAGCTCGCACGGAACTTCGGGGAGACGGCGTGCATGCTCCCGAACACGCTGTCAGCGTAGCCGTTGGATAGGGAGCCTGTCAGAAGCATCGTCTGTGTGCGGCCGTGGAGGAGTCGTTGCGCGGCGTGAGCCTGTGCGCTGGTCTCACTGGAAAGCTCGTGTGCTTCGTCGAGGATGAGGAAGTCGTAGGAGTCCCGTGCGTGGTGGCAGATCCAGGTAGCGAGTGGGTAGCGGCGGGGCTCGGCCACGGCCTGGTAGAGAGGCTCCTTGCACTGTGCATACGATGCCTTACTGTTGGCGCTAAGCGCGTTCACGAGGTTCGTGAGGGCCTTCGCAGAGCGTCGGTGGACGCCCTTGTACGTCCCGACTCCGTAGTCCGACCAGAAGTGTGTAGGGGGTGAGTCGCCACCGTGAACATAGTCGTGGTGTTGATCCCAGCTGCTCCAAGCGGGGCATCCCCAGGTGTGCGCGGCTGCCCATCGGGGGAAATCTGTCCCTGGATCAACGGCGAGCAGAAATCCCTTTCGGATACTGTCATCGTTGTAACCGATGTCTGGAATTGGCTTGGTGGCAAGCTCTGGAGCCAGCTCGGGTGCGAGCCAGGTGAGCCAGGACACCACGGCCACAGGAAGATCGCTCATCGCCGCGATTTCGGCGAGTGCCGGACGCAGGGCGTTGAAGTCGAGCGCCTTCCCCTTGCCCATTGCATCGAGATAGCGTTCGGCGTGGGGCGTGCTGCCCACATATGCCTTGATCACGGCATTGTGGGGGATGTAGCGAGCGAGGGTGAGGGCGTGACGTGCGATCCAGCGAGAGAATCGGTCACGAGGCTTGATCTGTTTGTGGTCGCAGACTTCGCGACGCGTCGCGAAGTCTCGTGGCAGGAGGGCTCGGCCGCACTTCGGACATGCCTTGCGCACGCTCGCCCACCCGTGCCCCAGCTTTGCCCGCTCGCGGCTAAGCACGGCGATGGTAGGGGTCGTGGCGCTGGCGAACCTGCGAACGTCTGTAATCTGATCCAGGACGATCACGGTGTACTGCGGTGCGACGGCCGCCACCTGGTCTCGCCACCCGTCCAGAAGGTGCGGGGGACACACCACGAGGATGCGCCGCTTGTTCAAAGCCACGGCGGTGGCGAGTGAGACGCTGGTCTTTCCTGACCCGATTTCGCCGAGCAGGATGACATCCGACTTCTGCTCGTACAGCTTCAAGGCCGTATGCACGGCCGATGTCTGCGCGGGGTACAAGGGGCGCGCCAGGTCCGCGATCTCGGGCTCAGGGTCGCCCCGTCGCCCGTCGTGAAGCACGGGACATGCCCGGAGCATCTCACGCATCAGCGAGACCCCGTAGGAGTCCAGGAGGTCACCCATCGTCATCCCTTCCAGGGATGACGGGGTGGTGAGGGCCGACGATGGTGCAATCGTGTGGAACGACCCGTCCTTGAGGTCGAGGACCGTGACCGAGAGCTTGGGTTGCTGCACCTGCACCTCGGCTACCTTGTCGCCGTCCTTGTTGAACTTCTCCTCGATGGTGCGATACTCCCGGTCGAACACGCCCTTGACGAGGATCGCGGGGAGATCCGACTTGGGGTCCGTTGGTGTGACCCGCGTGCCGTTGAACACGCCTGCAGAGAGCGCGGCAGCTAGGTGGGCTGGTCGCGGCATGGACGCCACGGGGTACGTGCGCTGAAACTGCGTGGCGAGGTCCGATGGAGGGCACACGTTCTGAATGGGGCCCCTGGGTCCGATCCACGGATGGAAGGACGAGAGGGCGGACTTGTCGAATCCAGCGGACACCCATTCGTCAACGTGGTTGCAATTTCCCCGGATCGGGAACTCGAAGTCCGGATCCAAGGGGAACACAGGCAGGTCTTCGGGGCACGCGGCCCATTCGGCCACCATCGCTTCTGCGGCGGGGTCTCGGAACTGCCCCTCTGCCCGTCGGGCAATGAGGATCACCTGCCGGTAGCTCGCATACTCGGGATCTGGGAAGCGCCAGCAACGCAGGTCCGTGAACCCCTCCCCCAAGGTTGCAGCGGATGCGGCCAGGGCGTAGCCGGGGACGATGAACACCAAGAGCCCATCGGGCGCGAGGAGGTTCTGCGCACGCAGGAGGAACCGCTCTTCAAGACGCTTGAACTCGCGATCCGTGTCGTAGGGGGGGTTGAGCCACAGGAGGTTGGCGACACCCTTAGGCGCGTTGACGTGGAAGAAGTCGCCGTGGGCGACCTTGTCCCCATAGTGCGCGTGATGCGCCAGCTTCGCGTGCCGAGTCTTCTCCATCTCGACGAGCAAGAGGCGGGTGGGGCAGTGCCGCTTCGCTCTCAGCGTGTCGCGCAAAGCAAGCACGGCTTCACCCTCACCCGCGCACGGGTCGGCGATGACAACGCTGTGATTGGAGACCGTGATCACCTTGCACAGGAGGTCGACCACACGCGGCGGCGTGGGGTAAAACCCCGCTATGGCTACACTTTCACGCCTGGCCATTGGTCACACTCCCCAACGAGTTCAGCCATTGCTCAACGAGTGCCAGATCGGCCCGCTCACGTGCGGGGAACCAGCGTCGGACTTCCTCTGACAGGACATCCCCGAGGTAGTCATGCGTCGCATCGAACGCGAATCCTGGGAGCACCTGCACCCGCTCGGCCCCCGTGACCTTGAAGGAGGTCCTGTAGTAGTCCTCGCTTCGGGACAGCAGCTTCTTGTATTCGCACACCATTAGAAGCCAGGCCCCGAACGCGGGAGCGAACGGGATCGGGTAGCGGCAGCGCCGGTCAAGGTAAGCGAGGAAGAGCACGCCTTCGGCTAGTAGCACCCGGAGCTTATCGTCGGATGTCGCGGGCAGGGTGTCCGTGAGTTGGCCCAAAATGGCTCGTGCCTCCCCAAGGTCAAATGTCTGCGCGTCAACCCATGCCTTGGGTGGAAGCGCGACGAAGCGAACCCGGTCCGGGTCCACCATGCCAGGGTCAAGACAGAAGAGGTCGGGAAGGTAGACCGTCGTGACAGCGCCACCGCCTACCTTGACCGTGTGGTGCGCGTACCCCGCCGACTTGAGTAGCTCGTACTTCGAGCTGCGGTTGTACGAGTGCTGCAACGTGGCGACCTTGCCCGTCATGAGGTTGGCCATGAAGGCGCGCAACTCCAGCTCGGACCCACCGAACACGGCCCACACGGGACGGATCGCGTTGTTGGATGTCTGCCCGCCATCCCATAGCGAGTCAGCTTCAGCACAGGCGAGCAGTTCCGCCGTGAACGAGCGGCCCTTGTCGCCCTTTGGATCGATGGTCAGTTGCATCAGAGACTCTACGCCCAAACCCCGCGGGCTGAACCAATCAATCGACCCGCGATAGCTCGCGAGCGCAGATTTTTTGGGCGAGTTCAGCTAACCAGGCATGAGTCTCGTACCCGTCATCCTGCGAGCCCGCACCGGGTTGCGGCATCCACGCGCGCCGGAGCATCGAGAGGTGGTTGGCGAACATCAGGTGCTCCCCAATGAGCCGCAAGAACCGGGGGATGTCCGAGGAGTCCGCCTCGACCATCTCCACGAGGTGACGCCCGAGGTGGTCCTGGAACTCCATCCCGCCATGCGTGAGGAAGTGCTGGAAGTCGTACTCCTGGCTCCTCCCCTCGTACTCAAGGCCCTCGAGGTCGAAGCAAGACACCATCTGCTTCCGGGGCTCCGTCTCCTCTGCCTTCTCGACCATCTTCGCGCGGAGAGCCGTGACGAGCATCTCACCCTGGCGGACGTACCGGCTCACAGTGACTCGCTTCGGCGTCCTCCACGGAGCCGAATACCCCCGACGGATGAGGGCCCGGTACACGTCCTCCCGCACGATCACGTACCCGTAGGGCTGCACACGGCCCTGGTAGTCCTTGAACGCCCCCCGACCCTCGTGGATGCAATCCTGGAGCGTGAATGGGGTCAGTTCCGAGCGGACGACTGCGGGGGCCTCGCGGCCATCTTCTTTCGCAGGCAGCTCGATGATCCGCTCCCGAATGCACCGCATAGCCATCCGGGCCTCGAGCGAGTCCTCCTTGATGCCCTCGACCCGACCGTAGGAGTCATAGGTGCCTGCGAGCGCAAACGAGCTGGGAGCCCATATGTCGTGAGGGTAGCAGAAGCCAGCACCGACCCTGGCACCTTGCCAGCCTTCCATGTGTGCCAGGAAGAACAGGCGGCACTTCCCCCCTTCCAGGATGGGAAGGTGGGACACAAAGCACGTCTGATTCCAGCTTCCCATGTCAGCCTCGCGTAGTAGAGCGACCCCTACACGGAAAGGCCTAAATGACCCCCTACCATATTGACCAGTCCCCCGTAGCCGTAGAAGTCTGCACCGAGGTCTGCACCGAGGTCAAAGGCAGTGGTGATCCCGAACCCTGGAGGGCTCTGTCCGTGGGTGATGGGGGGGACACACCGATGTACGGGACCATGACTCCCGAGATGGAGGCCCTCGTAGCCCCCCACGTTCAGGGGAAGGTCGTGTGGGACTTGGGGGCTGGAGACTTGTGGCACTCGAAGATGCTCCTGCGCCGTGGGGCATCCTGGGTCATGGCGGTCGACAAGTGGGGGTTCACGAGCGATGACCCCGTCTTCGGGGTCACCCGTATTGAGGAATACTTCCAGTTCGTCAAGGTGCCCGTAGGGGGCATTGACGTGGCCTACCTATCGTGGCCTGACAACCTCGAGCACCTGCCGGGCCTGATCAACATCCTGGAGCAAAGCCGGGTGGTGGTCTACGTGGGATCCAACATGGACGGCACGTCCTGTGGAAACAAGGAGCTGTTCACCCACCTCTCGTCCCGAGAGGTGCTCGGCCACATCCCCCTCGCGCGCAATTCAATGATCATCTACGGGGGGGTGTCCAGCACTCCTCGAGAGCTTCTCCCCGAGGAGTGGGCGGGCATCTATCGGGGACGGCGCTGGACGCTGGAGGAGGCAACCAGGGCCGCGAAGTCGGCCCCATAGGTCCGACGATCAGACAAATCTGCAGTGATCCGCAGGCACACTTGTCCTCTCTTCCCGCCCATTGTTGGGGTTGTACACCTGCATGGTGAATATGATTCTCCCATGTTCGGGGTCGTCCTCGTACTCCCAGTAGGAACTCTCCACCGTACTGATGACCACTCGACTGTCTCGCCCTGGCTGCCAGTGGGTGAAGGTGACCTGGCGGCCCTTGAACCGCTCCAGTTCCTGACTGATGCGGTCAAGGGCGTCCGAGAGGATGTTCTCCACCACTGCGCCGAATGCTTTCACCTCTGGGTCCATGTTGGCCTCCTCCAATGCCTACGCCGCATAGGGGTGCATCTGAACCTGGAATTGTGGGCCTACACCTCGTTCCCACTGAACAGGCTTAGCACCGACCCATCCCCTTCGGCCGCAGCCATGAGGCGCCGCATCCGAGCATCCTCGCTAGGGGTGAGCAGTTCGCCCCGCTCTCGGAGCTTCTTGTAGACCTTCATGACCCACCCCTCGGCAGCGAGGAAGACCCACCCGTCGTCGGCCTGGAAGAGACGACCATCACCCCCGACGAGCTTGTTGAAGTACCGGATCTCGCTCGGCTCCTTGGCACCTGCAGGGGCTGACCGGGATGTCTCGACCCACCCGAAGTACGTCAGGGCCTCGGAAGAGGCCGCACGGCTTCCGAAGACGATTGAGTACAAGCCCGGCCCGTAGACGGCGGTGGCCTCCATCACGGAACCCGAACCAGCATCTTCACGCCCTTGACGGTTTTCTTGGCCCAGCCACGAGCCACGAACTCCCCGGCCACGGCTCGCTTCATCTGCGCGAGCGACCCGTTGTAGTCGTCGACGTACAGGGAGCCGCATGCGAGGGACACGGACTCCTGCTTGGGGTGGTCCTCAAGCCAGTAGTCCACGTGCTGGCGCACTTGGCCGGTGGCACGGGCGGTGAGTCCATTGAGATGCTTCATGATGACTTCCTGCAGAGAGGGTCTACGCGAGTTCGGCCCCGTCGCGCACCGGGAGCGACTTTACAACCGTGAGCCACCCGGGGCTGAGCACCGTAAACTTCGGCTTGCGGTAGCAGCGCCCGTCCCGAGTGCAGACAAGCCGGACGATCACGAAGGGGATGCCGTCATGCCGGAGCCCTACCGCCTCGACCACGCCGTACCAGGTGGACCGGTAGTGCGAGCGCACCAGGGTGCCAGCCGCCATCGGCCCGTGCCCATACCGGCCACCCTCGGCACGGAGCCGAGGGGTGAGGGTCGCGTTTCGGGGGATCATGTGCTGTATCGGCTCATGTACTTGGTGGTGTCCCGCGTCATGAGCCGGTTGAGGATCGCATGCCCTTCGGGCATCGGGGACGCATCGTCGAAATTGGCCTCGTCGAAGTCCCGGACAATCCAGGAGTTTTTGTTCCACGTGACGTAGGTCATCTGAGGCTTGTGCCCGATGTCCACAAAGACCATCGACTCGCCGTCGATCCGGGAGGTGATGACTCCTCGGTCTCCCGTGACCTGGCACTCTGGCTCCCAGCCGAGGAGGATGCTGATCTGCCCGTCCCCATCGAACCAGGTGAAGCCGGGGGTCAGGTGGAACCAGGAAGGGAGGTGGGTCATGTTCGTCTCGTGGTTGGTGGGGTCGGTTTCCATAGCAGACTACACGCGACTGAGATGACCTGAACCTATCAATCTGGAAAGGCATCCTCGAAGGCGGCCACAAGCCGCTGCAGGTCACTCGCGTAGAAGCCAGCCGCGTTGATGCAGTTGACCTCGACTACGCGGTAGCCGTCCGACGTGAGGGCCACGTCTACCACGAATGCCCGACTCGGCGTCCAGCTTGCAATGCACTCGCGGGCGAACGCTTCGGCACCGGGATCCACGTCCTCGTTGAAGGCCACCCGGCCCCCGATCTTGTACAGGCTCCCCGTCACAATCTTGCCGTCGATCACGAAGAAGCGGGTCTCCGTGTAGATGGCCCGTGGGGCGGCGACAAGCACCATCGTCCCTCCGTGCACGGGAGACAGCTCGGCCTCTAGGTCGCGCACGGACGCCTGCCAGGTAGCGAACTCGGCCTCATCGAAGACCGTCCCAGAGAAGCTCTTGCTGTCCGTGAGGGGCCGAATGAAGGCGGTGCCCTTGACCCGAGCGTCCCGCAGACACCCGACCCACGCATTGGGGTTGAGCATCCGGTCGGAGCCCCACCCGGTGGACCACGACTCGTAGTCCGTGTGGTCCAGAAACGCCCCCGGCGACCAGCCACGCGCCTTCGCGATCTTCGCCAGGCCGTAGGAGCCCATCGTCAGGATGGGCCGATTCGTGTCGATGACGGGCTCGGGTACGTCGTTGGGGTCTACCGACGTGGGCGAGTCGAAGTCACCGGGCAGCAAACGCCCCGTGAACGGGACAGCCTTGACGAACAGGTAGTCGCACCCGACGCGATCCAGGGCGACTACCAGGCGGCCGTAGCCTCGCTCTAGGCCGGTCTGCAGGACCCAGAGCATCAGTCATCGTCCCCAAACATCGACAGGGCGTCGGGAGCGGCCGGGGGGGCCACTACGGGCGTCGTGGGGGTCGCCTTGCGCATCGTGCGGGCGGCGGTGAGCTGAACGGCCCCAGTGCCCGGTGAGCGGCCAAGGATGGCCCACATGCCATCCAGGTCCGTGATCTCCACCCCGTACTGGATGGCCTTCTGGGTCTTCCCGGACTGCGAAGCCTTGTCCTTCTGGACGAGGTAGGTGAGCCCAGCCCCGACCGACCCCCTGACGGTGCCGCCCGCCTCCTCGAACGCCTTCTCCATCTCGGGAGAGCGGACGCCCGTGAAGCAGACCGACTTCCCGGTCATCACGCCGACGGACTGCGCCTTGATGGTCACCCCGTTGTCCAGGAGCTTGTCCATGAGGGTGCGGCGAGCGCGGAACCCATCCACGAACTTCTGCGCCTTGGTCGGCCCCATCTTCGCGATGGAGGCGATCTGCGTGACCGTGGCCGCCTCCATCTTGTCGAGCGTGTCGAACCCGGCGTCCACGATGGACTTGCAGATCGACCGTCCCGTGTCCGGGATGCCGAGCGACCCGACGAAGGTGTGGAGGGGCACCTCGGACTTCGACCGAAGCTCGGCGAGGACGATGTGGGCGGTGCGGCCGAGTCGGGAGCCCGAGTTGGTGACGATGCTCTCGCACTTCACGGGGTCGAGGGTGTAGAGGTCGGCCGCGTCGGTGACGTTGGCGTGCTCGATGAACGCCTCGATGATGCTGTCCCCCATCCCGAGGACACCGATCTTCTTGACCCAGCGGCTGATCCCGCCGAGCACCTGTGCCGGGCAGTCCTCCCCGCGACACACGAGGTACTCCCCGTCCATCTGGAGGCCCGTGTTGCAGGCGGGGCAGTGCGAGGGGGGCTTGCAGTAGACATGGGGGGTCATGTAGACACCTACGCTTTAGGGGATGGGTACTGAACTAGAGATTGGCACTCAAAAGGTGGCGTGTCGGATAGCGTCCACGGCCTGAGCCCCACGCACATCTCCATACGCTCAATTTCAGCAAGAGACGTGACGAGCCTGGCATTCATCCCGTTGCGAAGCACGAAGTCGTTTAGCGCCAAGAGCTTCGAGAGGTTCTTGCCCGTCCAGAATACTTGAGGCTTGACCTCCCACACCTCTACGATGCCACCCTCAAAGTACACTGTGAAGTCGGGGGTGTACCTGCGTGGCACTCCTTCATGTATGTAGGGGATGACAAAAGACTCCACCTCCAACTCTTCCACGTAAGGGTGCAGGTCCAGTACCCGGAGCACCCGTTCCTCCCAAGTGGAGCGAACGAACACTTCGGCGTCTGCCTTTTCGGATTCAACCCACCACCCGTGCCAAAAGGTGTGCCGTTGTATGGCCCTTGACACTCCCGCCGAAATCTTGTCCCGGATTTCGGGGGTGCGCTCGTATTTACCCGTGACACCAATCCCTTTGCCCTTACGGTTTTCCCGCATCTTCCGAATGGTCTCTGCCGAATGGGCTACCCCCATTCTTGGATTGTGTGCCTGTTGGTACTTCGCATGGTCTTCCTTTTTTGAGGGGGCTACCAGCACAATTTCCCCATACTGCGCCTTGAAGTCCTTAGTGCCCTTGAACCCATGCGTCCGCATGTGGCCCACGGTGATTACGTTCATCTGCAACCCGCAAGCTGGACAGGATGGGGCGTCAATGCGGAGGTTCTTCTGCGCGCGGTCTCGGTCATAATTGCGTCGACAACCTATCTTGAGCCGCGCCCACTCTGACCGGTGCTCGACACAGGCACCCCAACGGCCCGATGAAGCCCCGCACTTAAAGCAACTACGGCTCAAGGTTGGCCTCCACGTATGGGATGCAGTCGTTTCGTCGACTCACGACGATCTTGCACCCAATCCATAGTTTGAGTTCTGCCACTCTGGCTGCTGTGGACAAGCTCGCCCTTTCCACATTCACACCTGCGAGACTGACAGTATCAAACTCCGCAACAGGGGTGATTCGGCCCGACTTCCCCACCTGCCACAGGATATTCCTGAGAGTCGTTTGCTTTGTGTCGGGAGGAAACTTATAGGCAACCGCTCCCTTGGGGCGCCCGCCAAGATCACCAAGCTCCTCCATCTGCATGATCGAGTCACACTCGACCACGAGGCCGTCGATGTCGTAGTCCAGCGCCTCACGGTCGCCGTTGATGTAGGCGTCGTAGCGGGCCTTGACTTCGGCCACGGTGGCCACGGCGGCCCACGCGGGCACCGCGCATCCAAGCCGCTCCAGAAGCTGAAACTCGATGGTCTTCCGGGAGATGACCGCATCGTTCCTGATGACCTGGTAGTGGAGCACCGTCAAGTGCTCCACACCGACGCCGTCCTCGCGCTTGGCGATGCCAGCCGCTGCATTGCGGCAGTTACTGTAGGTCGGGAAGTGGGCCTTCCAGTCGCTCTTGCGGAGGACGATCTCGCCCCGCACATGTCCGGAGAACCCCTTGATGAAGGGCTGGATACCCCTCATCTTGAGCACGTTCCGGGTGATGTCCTCGCCCACGTCGCCGTCCCCGCGTGTCGCGGCGAGGACGAGCTTGCCGTCCACATAGGTGAGGTTGACGGAGATGCCATCGCACTTGTCGCTCACGACGAGGAGGGCTACGGGGCCGAGAATCTTGACCCACGAGTCAAACGACACCGCGTCCTGCGCCTTGTTCAACGAGGTCATCTTCACGGCATGGGTGACCTTCGCCCACTTCCCATCGGAAGGGGGCGGTGCCCCGACGCTCAGGAGGAACTTCCTGGCCTCGACCACGTCCGGGTCGGTGTCGTCCTCGTCGCAGACATCGAGGATGGCGCGCAGCTCCCCCTCGAGGTCGTCATAGTCGGCGTCCGTCATGACGGGGGAGCCGTTGCGGTACGCCTCGTTGGCGGGGATGAGGATGTTGAGAAGGGTGCGGATGGTAGGCATGCTTCCTCTACGCGGAAGGAGGGTGAAGCTGAACGCCGACCACTCTACAAACAGGATTAGAGAAGTCGAAGAGGATCTATTCTTGGGCCTACCCGCTCCGACCTGGACCCCGCCTGTCGAGTCCACGACATGGATCGCGATACGGTGTAGTCGGACTTCTGCCCCCTCGAGGCCGATTCAGCTTCTGAGCCTCGTACCAACCCGGACTCCGACACAATTCTCTGGAGTGTTGATGACCCCCAAGTCATGTGGACTACCACCTTGAACATCATCACAGCACTCGCAGGGGGTCAATCTTCGGGCCACCCCAATTGAGCGAATACGAGAGGTAATGCGATATCAAGCAATAGGACGTTGAGCACGAAGATGTACGCCACCCCGGCCCCGACCGCGACACCACCATACTACGCGCGTCTCGCACCCCCGTACGACAACAACGCCGCCGCACTGTCGCAGTTGATGCGGCCGACCGTGGGCCGGGTCGCTCGTAATGGTTGAACATGAGCATCACAGGAGCCGAAGGGGGTCAATCTTCACCCCACCCCCGCTAGATCGTGAGAAGGGAAGCGAGCGACCGGTATGGCGCATAGACTCTGACCGTAAGCACGGCAGCCAGTAAGCAATAGTTGAGGACTTCGCCCTTGTTGTCCCATGTGGCGAGAGCACATAGGACCGGCCCACCACCAGCACTTTACCGGCTGACAGGAACATCATCATAGGAGCCTCAAGGGATCTATCTTGTCCCCTTCCTTTGTGGAGCGGGAGTAGGGGTGGCCCCGGCCATTGGCGGCCTCCGCGCCCGACATTACACGTTGTTTCCATAACTGTGACCCGGTCACAGACTTCGACCTTGCCAAAAGGTGGATGTCGTCAACCTGTACACACGACAACACTCGAGTCCCGGCAAGGCGTGGGCAGGCCGATAGGAACGTGATCACAGTAGCCTCAAGAGGTCAATGGACGGGCCCGCGAGGGGGCCTCGACTCGACCACGAGCTATACGCAGAACTAATCCAGGTGCCGGACAGCGACCACTCGTAGTGGGCCCAGGCTCCACTGCGTGCTAGGGAATACGGGAGGGGGATCATAAACGGAGCATTCCCTGTCATGGTCTCCGACCTTGGGCCACTGCCCCTCCGGAAGAGCATCATCACAGGAGCCTCAACGGGTCGATTAGGGGGCCCATGTGTGTGGACACAGACCAGTGGTGTCCTATCGCGGCCCCCGGCCAAAATACGAGGGGCCCACCTAAGGAACCTGACCGTGTGACGGCGTTCCTCGCGACACCGATAGTACACGAATCCGATACCGTCTGGCATTCGGAAACCGCGGAATTCACCGATCCCGTCCCACTCCACGACCGCGACTGTATGTCAACCAGTGTGTGCATCATCATAGAACACGCAGGGGGTCGATGCGCGGGCCGATGCGTGAAGACCAGGAGGCCGTATACCGCAACAACTCCGCGGACAGTGACCATGACAACATCCGAGTCGTGGCACCCCACTCATTGGTGGATTGCCCGGTGGCCCAATTCCGTGTGGTCGTGGCCCTTGACCCCCGTAAGCCGCCGTAATGGGATGTGGCCACAGATGCGGCCATGTCATCGTCCCGTGTGGACGACCAGGACCCTGCATTGGGCCGCGTGGGCATACGCCGCATTATCATCACAGGAGCCTCAGAAGGTCTATCTTGGGGCCTATCCCCCGGACCTTGATGCGAGGTACCAGCGCGCCTCTCCATATGACTGCGAGCACGCTCTGGATGAGTTGCCCCCAGTTTACGGTGGATTGTGAGACTGGCCATTTCTTTGCGGCTATCGACCACGAGCACGTGACATACTCGTCATCGCCGGCTTGCGACTCAGACAACGCAATCTCACTACGCCATGTAGACGACCACGATCCCCACCTCTGCAAAGGAAGCAGCATCATAGGACACGCAGAGGGTCAATCTTGGGGCCGCCTTTCAGCGACCTTGAGCTTGTTATGTTCACGTTGGGGGACGGGCTACCTGGACTGCCAGCCTGCGGACACGATGACCAGGCGCGGATCTGCTGTGACACTGCACGAGTCCATGACTCCCGATACCCGACCATTTCATACAACGACTCGGACCCCGTCACCCAGTCGTCCTTGGTCGCACTCCGCGACGACGCCGGCGCCGGCTGCCTGGTCTTTGGGCGCATCATCACAGGAGCCTCAAGGGGTCTATCTTCGGCCCACTACCTGCACCGTGCCTTGACATCCCGGTCACCTCCTCACCCGACCGCGACCAGGGCCACTGCCAGGTACCTGACCGCGCTTCCGAGCACGATATGTGCATCACCAGGAGAGGACTCCCATACCCGGACCAGGAGTAGGCATACCTGACTTCCTCTCGCCCATGCGACAAGGACCGTAGGGGTGACCCGGCTCGCTCTAACTGGTGCTTGCACAGGAAGGTCATCACAGGAGCCTCAAGGGGTCTATACGTGGTCCAGATTGCAGGCCGTGGCTTGGCCTCGACCACGACCACGCCAAGGAGCCAAGCCGAAGTCCTGATCCAGACCGTGCCACGCACCTCCACGCGGCCCACGTCCATGAGCACGTCTTCGTATCCGCCACGGACCTTGATGGCGAGCCCGCGCCAGCCAGGAAGATCATAAGATTACCCGTAGGGGGTCAATGGTGGGTCCTACTCCATGCGTCGACCCCGCCCTTGCCCCCGACCACGACCACGACCTTGCCCCCAACCACGACCCCGCCCTCGACCACGACCGCAACCACGACCTCTGGGTGGACCTCGTACTCGACCCCGACCACGACACCGACTCTGATCTATTGGGAGATGGGTTTACAGAACGAAAGATCACAGGAGCCTCAATGGGTCGAT
>ERZ761596.112-NODE-112-length-17630-cov-7.658151_pt1 | contig 17630 bp, 35 predicted proteins | sample MGYA00512166_ERZ761596 | MGnify/ENA primary metagenome ERZ761596 (study PRJEB28899, sample SAMN03785556) | bioreactor sludge metagenome | biome: EBPR Sludge; feature: EBPR Bioreactor; material: 0.22µm filtered reactor supernatant | place: Saint Lucia: Queensland...
GCCTAGTGACACTGCTTCGCTCGCTGTAAGATATAAATCACGTTGGCAAACGTCTGCCCAGAACTCAATAGGCATTCTGCTATTATCTGCATAAATCTCATATAACTTATCTTGTAAGCGCTTCATCTCTGCTGCCTGGATCTGACCATCTGTATGCTTTCCTTCAAATCCATCACTTCCATCATGTACCATCACTGTTGCGTTAGGATGTAAATATCGCTCATCTGAACCAGCCATAATCCATGTAGCTGATGACATGATTGCACCAGAGCCGAAGAATTTAATCTGACAAGGACAAGCATGGATTTCGTCATATAGTCTAAGCATCTCATAAGGAGAGCCGCCAAATGAAAACATGTGGATTTCAATAGGTTTACCTGGAGCCTCTGAAGACATTTTGTGAAGAGCTCTAACAGCTAATTCAACACTAGCTTGCGTAAAATCACATAAATCTTCATTAGATCCATCAAGTGGCGAGCCAAAATAAATCCTTCTATTCTTTAAATCAACACCATAAGATAAAAGTTCGTCTAATTCTATTTTCATTTTGAACTCCATCTTTCTTTAGCACTTTTTACTTTATGGTCTTCAAACCATATTGGACGTAAGTTTTTATAATGACATACTATTTTTTGAGCTTTTTCATCAAATATGTCGATTTCACTAAAAGGAATTATATGGTCTATTTGCCATTTTCCAGGACCTAGTCCTCTATTTTCCCAAGTCATTCCAGGCTCAAATTGACTTTCAATGTATTGCTTTAATTCATCTATCGTACAACCTAAATTTTTTATAGCATGAGTATTTTTTTTAGCTTTCTTAAGCGCTTGATTGTGTCGATTTCTTAGATTTTTTTCTAATTTATATTCTGGTGAATCTTTAACTGAGTTTCTCCAGTTTCTTTTATATTCAGCTTTATAGTGTTTTTTACACATTTTGTGAGCATAATGTGTCTGTTTACAGCCTTTTAAAGAACAAATTTTACCACTAGCAATGGTTAATTCTCTATACTCTTTATAATGAGCTTCACATAAATTTTTTGCATAATGCTTTTTATCACATTTAGAACAAATTTTCATCTTTTTATTATAACATAAGTAGATACTTATGTATCTCTTTTTCTAATCTTTCTCCCTGGTAAAATAGATATAGTTATTATACCTGGCGGGGAATTAGCGTGACGAAAGAAGAATTAATCTACTTAACTTTGAGGCAACTAAAAGACAATTTAAACGTGTCACCTCAAAATTTCAGAATTGAAGATCCTGAGTTGGGTGGTATTAATGGTGGTTTTCATGGTCCAACTATAGTGTGGCAGTTTAAAGTCGAGATAAAGCCAGGTGAATTTATAACTGATCCACTTAATGCAACTAAGACAGTCATAGTTACACATAATAGGATTAGTAATGAGATAACTTGTTTGATCTATTTTAGAGAAGTTAATAGCGCTAATACAGCGATGATGCCAGAATCGCAAGCTTCAGTGAAACTATATAAGTGGAGTTTCTTTAACAGGACTTATAGACAGTTCGAGTACATTAGAAAAGAACTAATCAAAATGCGTCGACAAAAAGAATATGTCGACTACTTACAAAAACTAAACAAAATCTTTCCTTCAACTCATGAAGAAGACTTATTTAAGTAGATAATCCGAAACAAATATTCTCTATAAGGTAGAGAATCTCGTCACCAAAACCGTAACGTTACGCCCGTACAGTTAAATCTCTGTCTTATATTTCTGAAATTATATAACATAGAGGTTGCAATGTCGAAGAAAATAAAAGTAGAAAGTATAGAAGAATATTTAGCTAGAGGTAATAAAATTACTATTCTGCCTTCTGTCACTGAAAAACGTCAACCAGATGTTATTCGTAAGACTGTAGTTGGTCCAGCTATCTTTCTAACTCTTGAAGAAGCAGATTTATTTTTTGGTGAAGCTAAAGAAAACATTAAGCCAAAAAAGCAGAAGCAATCACCACGTATTGATATAAATGCTCTGCCAGAAGCTCTAAGAGCTAAGATACTTCAAAAAATTAAGGAGGAATCTGGTGGCGAAGAAGAAGACTTCTACGAAGAAGAAGACGAAGACTAAATTAGGTCAAGCCCTTATAAAGGGCTTAAAAGAAGCTGTTGAAGCAGAGAAACCTAAAACAGTAGCTCCAGTTGATCCTGGTCTAGTTACATTAGCTATGTCTCAAACAGATCTAGCTATGTATATTAACTTAATGCATGTATGTGCTCAGACTTTTGAGAAACTTGCTGCAGCGGCAGCAGAACAAAACGAAGAGACTAGTTTTAATATTTATGTTGCACGATATAAATTAACTATTAATTTTGCTCAACAACTAGCTGCTCTAGCTAGAGTTGGAGAACCTGAAAATAGAAACGTGCACTGAATCTGATTTTAATTATTTTTAAATAAAGGCAACATTCCATTTAGGAGGAGAAAATGAAGCCAAGTAACATTCCAGTGGTGCTAGACTTAGCACTAGAAGCAAGACGTCAAGGTAGAGCAATCAACCCAATTTTTACAGGTGAAGCAGGCCTTGGTAAATCAGAAATTACCCAATCATGGGTTAAAAAACAACGTGAGCGAAACCCTCAATTCGGATTTGTCGACTTACGTATCGCCTACATGGAAGCCCCAGATCTAATTGGTCTTCCTGTCGAAGAAGTTGTTAACGGTCAAGGCCGTACTCGTCACTTCTTACCAGAATTCTGGCCAACAGAAGGTGAAGGTTTAATTCTTCTTGAAGAGCCAAATCGTGGAACAACTGGTGTAATGAACTGTCTTATGCAGCTTCTTACTGACTTCAAAGTTCACAACTATACATTACCTGCCGGTTGGGTAATTGGTGCCTGTATCAACCCTGACTCATCTGAGTACGATGTTAATACAATGGATGCTGCTCTTAAAGACCGTTTCGTTGAGTTCGAAGTTGAATTTGATCACATGTCTTTTATCGACTTCATGTCTGAAGCTGACTGGCATGAATCTGTTCAAATGTTCGTGTCTTCTGGTATCTGGACTTACAAAACGACAAAAGAGATCGGTAAAGATGGAAAGTATATCTCTCCACGTACATGGTCAAAAGTTAACGCAGCTGAAAAAGCTGGCGTAAATAAAAATCGTGCTCTTCATAGATTGACTGTTCAATCTATCTTAGGTAAAGATATTGGTAATGAATACCATAAGTTTTGCTACGATTCTGCTCCAGTTACAGCATCAGATATTCTTAAAGATAAAACTGCAGCATTTAAGCGTTTAGTTGCTCAATCAGATCCTTCAACATACCAAGGCGATATGATCGCAGCTACAGTTGAATCGATCGAAAAAGCTTACGGCGGATTAAAGAAAGATTGCAAAAACGATCAGATCGACGAAGATACAATGGCAGAAGTTGCTAAGATTATCCCTGCTGACCATGCGGTTAATCTAATTAAGACTTGCGGATTTAAACAATCTAAAGGTCAAATCACAAACTTCTTCAAGGAATTCACTCAACGTCATCCTGAATTAGTTAAAGTTCTTAAAGATAATATTAAAATTAGCCGTGCAACTGGTGTTGATAAAACAAAGTAGTTCAGCTAATCTTACCCAGGGCGACTCCTCCCTCAGCCCTGGGTAAGTTTCTTTTTAGGGAGTTGAGGTTTTATGGGCGCAGACATTCACTTATTTATTGAGTATAAAAAGGGAGATCAGCCCTGGGAAACTGATAAGAACCATATTCTTCAAACAGAAGATGACTATGAAAGATTAGAGAGCTGTGCTGCTTCTCACAGAAATTATGAAGTTTTTGCAGCTTTAGCTGGTGTAAGAGGAGAAGGACCAGATCCTCTAGGTTTACCAGACGATGTAACTGATAAAGTTAAAGCTGAGTCAGATAGATGGGAAGACGATGGCCATAGTCATAATTACAACAGCTTAGAGGAATTTACTCAAATTATTAGAGACTTATATAATTCACCAGAATATAGATCTTTTGGTTCAACAGGTTTTAAAGACGATGCTATACCTAAAGCTTTTTACGGCTCTAATGCTTTTGATTCAAACGAATATCGTGAAATGAACTATGAAACTTTGATTGCTTACTGTAAAGAGCAAGTAACTAGATTTAAACTTGAACTTGAAGCAGAAGCAATGTTACTTGACCAACCAATAAATACACAAGTGCAATGTAGACTTGTTTATTGGTTTGATAACTAAAACCCGATACAATAGAATCCTGTAGTAAGGAGATAATATGTCATCAAGACTTAGAGACCCAAAACAAATTAAAGAGCAAATGGATAAAGAGTTCGTCTCAGTAGAGGATAAATCGCAATGTCTTGCGACAGCAATCTATGAGACCTCTAAGTCTCATCCATTCTTAGGTTCTGTTCTTCAATGTTTAACAATTCAATATTCCCATCAACTTCCGACAGCTGGTATCTTATTCAATACAGATGCTAAGCGATGGGATATGTTAGTTAATCCATATTTTTTCTGTAAAAAATTAAATGCCGCTCAACGTAAAGCGGTACTAATACATGAATTATCTCATATCACTCATAAACATCCACTTCGCGTACCTTTCTTAAAAATCTCTGCACGTAAGCGAATGCTTATGAATATTGCTGCTGATATGGCAATCAATCAATTTATTAAAGATTTGCCATCTGGATGTCAGCATTGTCCTCCAATCGAAGCTAAACAACCATGTCCAGATGAGATGTGTCCAGGTCGCTGTATCGACGTTAAAGATTATTATGACGTAGATGAAAAGACACAAAATAAACTTCCTTGGCCAACAAATCAAACTATGGAAGCTTATTACGAGCGCTTAATCAAGCGATTCGAAGATCCAGATAAAGACGATAAAGGTGAAGGTAGTGCTGGCGGTGGAACAGATACTTCTGATCTACCAGACACTATCGACGAACATATGTGGGATGGAGCTGGCGACGAGAAAGAAATGCTTGATGCAACTGAGGAGTTAGTTAAGCGTGCAATGGTTAAATCTCGTTTATCATTTGATGATTTGCCAGGTCATATTAAAGATTTATTAGAAGAGATTAAGACACGCCGTGCTGAGTTAAATTATAAAGCATTGATTATGGCTGCTATGAAAAAGCATGCTTCTGGTCATAATCGTAAATCTACTTGGAATCGTAAAAATAAACGTCTTGGATTTAAAGCTCCAGGTACAAAAGTAGGTGATTTACCTAAGCTCGAGCTACATCTCGATACTTCAGGTTCAATCTCTACAGAAGAACTAAATGAATTCCTAGAGATCGTAGACCAATTCTTAAAAGTTGGTGCTCGTAAATGTAATCTATCTTTCTTCCATACTGAGCTGTACGGACGTCAGCAATATAAGATGGGTACAAAAATTAACAAGAATGATATTCAGTCTGGCGGTACAGAATTAACACAAACAATGCAAGATATTTTTCAACGTCGTGGTGATTTAAGTATTATCATCACTGACGGTTGTTACGGTGATGTGCCCGTAGAGTCATGGATGAAACCTGGTCAACAATTCCCACAAGTCCTTTGGATCATCTCTAAAGGTGGAACTGAAGACCATCCATTAAAACGCATTGGCGATACAGTTAAAGTACCAGACTCTTCAACAAGTAAGAGGTAAATATGAGTAAAGATCCAGGTTATGCTAGCAGTTGCGGAAGCAACTGCGCATGCTCAACTAAGAAAAACGATAAGTCAATTCACGATGTACATATCAAAGCTCTTGAGGTTATCGATAAAGAGCTTGAAAGACTTCACGCTACTTTAAGATCTGGCGACGGTGACGATGACATCACACAAGAACAAATATCAACTCTAATAGAAGAGCTTACAAGGCTATCTGAGCAGTTAGCTGACGCTGAGGTTGCGGAATGAGTCGATTAACTAATAAAACTGCAGTAAATGTTTACTCTTTATTAGATAATGAGCTGGATAGGATGCATGAATTATTGAGAATGCACTTAGCTCAAGCTCCGAGAGAAGACAGATATTACAATAATGCATTCGGTCAGCAGCCACCACGAGGTATTTCTAGTAGACATGCAGACCATATTTATTCAAGAATTCTTGAAATACAAGATTCTCTTCGCAAATCTGTCGAAACAACAGATGTGCACTTACAAGAGAAAATTGCTGAGTTTGCTTTAACTGGGAGCACCAAAGATGAAGATTAAATGTATTCAAGATCATTGGCCAGCATCAGAAGGCTTTTTAGGTATTGGTGCACACGGCGAAGAAAAAATTGATGGGTTAACTAAGGGTAGAGTTTATGACGCTCAAGTCTTAAATAAATTAAGCGGTGGCGGAAACTTAAGCGTAAGTAATGACATTAAATTCCTTATATTTAACGATAATGATGAGTGGAGAACTTATCAATTAAACCTATTCATACCTGTTCATAACGAATAATATGGCAATAAGAGATAAACAAATCAGAGCTATGATTGAAGAGATATTGGCTAGGGTCTCAGACTTAGAATCTGAGATAGAGAACCTAGAGAATATGCTTGAAGAGAAATGCGATGAGTACAATGATCTAGAGAAAGAACACGTAGATCTAGAAGATAAATGCTCTGAACAAGAGCTTAAGATAGAAGAGCTAGAAGAAGCTCTTATGGAAGCGTATTTAACTGGGGAAAAAGATGAGTAGATTATTTCACATTGCAGACATCCATGGAGAACTAAAACTTCTAAATAAACTTCTAGAAAAACTAGAAAAAGAACACTCTTTAGATCTCTCTAAAGATAAGATTGTTTTTACTGGAGACTATTGCGATAGAGGTCCAGATACATATGGTGTAATAGAGAGACTCAAAAACTTAAATGAGGCTCACCCAGATAATGTAATCTGTCTAGCTGGTAACCACGAATGGATCAATATTCTTTACTTCACTAGACATTTACCTGATGATGTTTGGCTATTTGATAATAATGGTGGACCTCAAACACTTATGAGTTATCAGATGGCTGGCTTCAATAAGATGACACATGACCATATTCAGTGGCTTGCACACCTACCTTTTAAACACGAAGAACCCGGTTTCTTCTTTTCCCATGCCCCAGCTCCTCGCGAAAATAGAAGAAACATAGTTAATAGAGGTCTAGAATTGACCCCAGATGAATTAACTTGGGGAATCTGGGATGGAGTGGGTGATGAGTTCGGAATGGCAAGGGACCATGGTAATGGCATTATAGGCGTATGTGGACATATACATGCTATTAGAAAAGGCCAACTATACCCTAGATTCTATGACCATTATATTTATGGAGATACTGGGTGCGGTTGTTCACCTAAAGCCCCTCTAGTAGCTACTGAAGTTAGAACTAAAGAAGTAATATATGCATGGCCCGACACTGCTTTACCTGTCAAATAGTAGTATAATACCCTTATGGGTTGTTCTATCAAAGACTGTCAAGGTAAGCTCTATGCTAGAGGTTGGTGTCGAAAACATTATAGACACGTAATTGAAGGTGGACACGACCACCCACTTCCTACAACATCTACTATTTGTTCTTGTGGTACACAAATTAAGCAAAAGGCTGGATCGTCTAATCTGTGTCGCAAATGTTACTACAGACAATGGAAAGCCTACAATTTAAAAGAACAGCAAGCTTATCATAAGCAATATAGAGAATCTAATAAAGAAGTAATAACTGCCCAAGTTAAAGCGTGGCGCAGTAACAATAAGGACAAGAATAATGCTTGGTACGCAGAAAAACGGAAAGATCCTCTATATAGATTAGCCCATAACTTAAGAAGTCGATTATATGATTTTTTAAAAGGTAAAATCAAACATAAAAATACTGAATCGCTAACTGGCTGCTCGTTTGAAGAACTTAAAAAGCACTTAGAATCTCAGTTTCAGCCGGGAATGACATGGGATAATTATGGATCTTATTGGTCAGTAGATCATAAAGAGCCCTTCATCTCTATTGATCCTAATGATAAGATAGATATAGAGCGAATTTGCCATTACTCAAACTTAAAGCCAGAAACTATAAGTGAGAATAGTCGTAAAGCAGCAAAGGATAAGAAGTGGAAAAAGATTCAAAAGTAAGCGGACTACCAACACAATTAACCCCTGATGATGAACTTAACTTAACTTCTGAAGAGTTTGAGTTTTTAGAAAAAGGTCAATGTGTTAGATGTAGTAATAAAACATCTGGCGGCAAAGGAGCACGTTGTGCTTCTTGTCTTAAAAAACTCTCTGCTAAGCGTAAAACTCCAGGAACTAAAGAGCGAAGTTGGCAACATGCTGACCAAGCTTTGAGACGTGAGCGCGGTGGCTCAGGCACAACGACTGGTGGCCATAAATCTGGACATGGTAATCGTCAAGCTATTCAGCGTAAAATGAGAGCTGCAGAAAAAAAGTCTGGTTCTAAATTAAGTTTAGATAGACGCAATAATGAACGAGGTTATGAATCTAGTAATACTAGAGCCGTCCCACAGTCACTCAATCGCGGTCGCCATCACGTAGATGAAAAGAAATTAAAAGCTTGGAAGAAGCGTTTAAAGAAACATGATTTAACAGCTGAAGAGTTTTATACTCTAATGAAGGCTAAGTTTGCTGCTGACGAAGCAGTGTCAGAACTAATTAAATCACTTGGACCAGAAGGTCTAGAAAACTACATCAACGTCTTTGATGAAGACGTTGAAAATACCACAGAATAATCCGATCGTATAATCCTCTTGAAGGATTATGGCAAAGAGTAAATTTTTTATGTTTGCAGCCATTTTATTATGGTTCGCAAGCTCTTTTATTGAGTTTCTTTATAGCGGTAGCGTTACATCATTGATGTCTGTTATTAGCTCGATACTATTTACAGTTGCCATAATTACGGAGGAGAAGAATGGAAGCAGTAGAAGTACTAAGTAAAGTAACTGGTCTCACTCAAGGTCTATTCAATGAGATTTCCTCAAAGACTAGAGGAATGCTAACTCAAAAGATATTTGAGTGTCAAGCTGAATCTGATGAATATGAAGTGTTACTAAACCAGAAAAATGAAGTTCTTCAAATTAAGAACGCGTACACTACCTGGGATAAAGAGATCATTCGCGATCTATTAAATCCACCAGTTCAATCTGCACCAGTTCAGAGTCAATTTACTCAACCATCTGTTGCTACACCACCTCCGCAACCTAAATTAAACTATCCCGCTGCAATTACAATCCCACAAATCAATTATTCAAACATATCACAATACATTGCAGACTTTGTAAAACTAAATCCTGGTTGTATATATTCATTATTCGACCCAAATAACCCTAACTGTGTTAATGAATCGCTGTGTCACTCTGCCCAAGTTTGGGAATTCTCTTCATTGGAGAATCGTGAGAGTTATTCTTCAAATAATAAGATCTTTAGATTTGATTTTAGACCGAACAGTGGTGACACTTCTATCGATGAACAAGTTATGGCTATGATTGAAGTAGATCCATCAACAATGCAAATTCTCTCAATAGAGATTGAGGGATAAATGTTAGAGTTAGTAATTTTATTATTGTTTGTGGTGATTGCTGCTGCGGCTGGTTCACTTTATTATGAAAAGAATAAAGATAAAGTGGATAATAAATTAAAACAGATGAAAGATTCTGTTGTTCAACAAAACAATAATGTTTCTAAGAAAACTGTAAAAGGTGATTTACATGGTAGATCTAAAACCACATATACAGTAAATGGTAAAAAATATGATGAGGCAGAGTTAAGTGAACAGTTTATAAAAGACTTTGATGATGCTATGAAATCTATGGATAAAGATATGAAGAAAATGTCTAAAGACATGAATAGATCTATATCTAAGATTAATAATTCACTATACAATACAACTACTAAAACAATTACAAAGATGCCTAGAGCTCGAAAGGTTAAGGCTGACGATCTTCCGGATATGCAGACTACAGTAACCATTGAAGAACTTAAGAAAAAGATCGAAGCACTTAAAAATAAAAAATGAAAGTAATAGAATCGCACAGAACAGTATTTTTTGACGTAGATGATACTTTAGTTATTTGGGACTGGAAGGAGTTTTCTCCAGATGGCTCTGGATTAATTCAAGTAAAAGATCCAGGTTCGAATCACTTTGAATTGGTGTTGCCTCATGATAGACATATTAAGCTATTAAAGCAATTTAAAGCAAGAGGTCATACAGTTATTGTGTGGTCTCAAGGTGGATGGGCTTGGGCAGAGAGTACGGTTAAAGCTCTAGGGTTAGAGAGTTTAGTAGATGTAGTGATGTCGAAACCAGATTGGTATGTTGATGATTTGCCTGCATCTGCTTATATGGGCAATAACATCTACAAACATCCTACAGATAAAAATAAAGATCAATCTTGTTGGGTAGTTGAAGAGAAAGTTGAGCACTATGCTAGTGAAGAATAGTTATAAAATAACTGATGGCGATTTAGTGATTGTTCACTTAAAGGGTTCAAATATATCATCAGCGACAATGGAAAAATATAGAGAAAAATTAATCAAGTGGGCGAGTAAAAGAGGTTTATCTAACGTTGAGATACTCATCTCTTCTGGAGAGATTGATTTACAAGTAACGCAAATTTCTGCAAACGATGTCTTTGAAAAAGAAGTATTAGGAGATAATAATGGATAAAATTTTAGCAGCTATAATTGGTTTTAGTATATTGGCTTGTATCGTGCTATTAATTAGCTTATTCTTTATTAAGCTAGGTTGGAGCCTATTTATGGTTCCTATGTTTAATTTACCAGAATTAACTTGGATGCAGGCTTTAGGTCTATCTTTCTTAGCTGGTGCTTTTAAATCTTACAATTATAAAACAAAGGATTAATATGGTTAACAAGCAAAACATCTTAAGATTTTCATTAGCATCTTTCGTACTAGCTTCTATGTTAGGTATCTATATTGCGCTATTTACTCAGCCAGATGAGCGCGGTGTAGCTTCTGCAGCAAGAACAACAGCTGTTGCATCTATTTTAGGTGTATTAGGTATAAGTTCATTCTTTGTTGGCTTAGCATACCCTAAAGATTAATATGGAACAATTACGACTTCTCAAGTTGCTATGTCTATTAGATGTTATAGAATTTGAGAAGTACGTTCATTTACATAAAAAATTTATAAAAAAGCATAAAAATATTACCACTCAATAAGAAATCGTGGTATAGTAATCTATATGAAGGCATTATTCTCTTTATATTCATTGAGATCATCTTATTTATCGCGCTCTGCGATGAATGCCTTTTCTTATTTTAGCTACAATTGTAGCTCAAATAGGTAAGTCCACGAGACGTTTAAATCTAAAACATTTTAAAACATATATTGCTACTTAGCTCAGCGGTAGTAGCAGCGCTCTGTTAAAGCGAAGGTCTGTGGTTCGATCCCACAAGTAGCAGCCATTTTTTTTGGTATAAACAATATATGAAAACTTGTAAAAGATGTCAAATAAATAAAGAAGTGAATTGCTTTAGTAAAGATAAGAACTCTAAAGATGGTTTGGAAACTTACTGTAAAGAATGTAGAAAAGAAATTAAAAGCAATTGGTATTTAAACAACAAAGAAGAAGAGATTAAAAAGGTAGTTAATTATAAGAAAACAAACTTAGACGCTATAAGTAAAACTCAAATAAAAGAAGAACTCCTGGCTATAGATATAAAATGTTTATTCAAGCCGATAAAGAAAGAAATAAGGGAATAACAATAAGTAGTTCAGAATATTTAGAGTTAATACAGAAACCATGTTTCTATTGTGACAAAGTCACTTTTGGAATAGAAACTGGATGTGGTCTAGATAGACTAGATAATAAAAAGGGATACGATTTAAATAATGTAGTTCCATGTTGTAAAGCTTGCAATCACGGTAGAAATGATAATTTTACAAGTGAAGAGTGGAAAATAATGATAACTGCACTAAAACAATACAAACTAACGCAACTTTCGTAGATGTGGTCATGACGTGGGTCTGAAGAACCCAACAAGTAGGTTCGATTCCTACAGGTTGCACCAAAACTAAGGAGATTCTGAATCTAAATAAATTTGAAAGAGTGTGGACTGAGAAGTCATCGCTGGTAAATGCAATGTTTACGAGAGGAACTTCGGGGCTCCATAGAACGGCGTAGCAGGTAATAACTGCCCACAGTAATGTGAGCGACGGCAACAGAGACGAATCGTAATCGAGCATTACAGTAAGATCGGAAAGTTACCCTCTTTGAGGTTGATCGAAACTGTAATGTATGCCAAGAGTAGGAAGCACCGAACTGATAACTCGGAGATGCTGCCGGATAGTTGGTGATTACGGGTGAAACGGGCGACAGCGTACGCGGAGCAACAGAAAATAGGATTGCAACAACCTTGTTCGGGTAGTAATCGGGTTTCTGGCTTGAGGGTAAGTGCGAATTTACTCCTAGACGGATGGTGACATAAACAGAACCCCGGGTAACACAGTCCACACTCTTTCATCTTACTTAAATAAAATATATGAAATTGATCAATGGTTGGTACTTTGACTTTAAAACAATGACGGCCTTTCGTAAAGGTAATTCTTACGATAAAAGAGTTTTAATGGCTGTTGGTACCCCACCAAGTATTCTAAAAAGTAGAGTTGATTCTTCAAAAAGAATTTATGGAAATTTCTTTTGCGAACCAGAAGATCACTTTAATAATGTGATTGACCGAGAATATCATGAGTATCTTCTATCAGAAGGTATAGAAGAGTTGTTGAAATCTGAATAAAATAAATTTTGAACAAATAACAGTCCCTAACTTTTACAAAAGGAGAGTTTTAAATGGACAATCGCGTCAAGTTGATTATTGCATCAGTTGCACTATTGGTGCTAATCATTGGTACTGCTACCGTCGGCAAGCAGATTTTTGAAACAAATAATGCCGGCTACTATCAAATCAAACAGGCAGCAATGTCTGGTGAAATGACAGTTATATCTGATCCGGGTACATATATGCAGCTATTTGGTAACATCACAACATACCAAATCTCTGATGTTTATTACTTCTCGAAGACAGAAGGTGAAGGTGAAGGACCTACGGCTGAGCCAATTAAAGTTCGATTCAATGATGGCGGTACTGCTGAGGTCTCAAATGATTAAATTATTTGTCGATGGCGAAGAAGTAAAGTTTGAGACCACTATTTTCCCAGATGGTACGTCTCAAGTCTGGAAATTAGATGACACTATTAATAATTATGATAAATTCTCTGGAGATCCAGAGATCCTGTGGATGTTTGAGTCTGAAGCAGAGATAATGCACGTAATACAACTAACTCAATTAGTTGATAAAATTACTGGCTGCGAAACTGTAACTTTAAAAGTGCCCTACTTACCTTACGGTAGACAAGATAAAGATATAGATAATAAGGCTAGTTTCGCTCTACATACCTTTACATCTATTCTATATAATGCGAATATCTGTAGAGTTGAGACATTTGACGCTCACTCATCGGTTAAAACAAATACGTACATCGAATCCACATCTGCTGCAAATTTTCATAAATCAGTGTTAAATCACGACATCATATGCTATCCTGATAAAGGTGCAGCTAATCGCTATGGATCATATAATCTGCCTGTTATCTATTGCGAGAAGGTAAGAGATCAGCAAAGCGGTGTCATTACAGGCCTTAAAGTTAACAGCGACTACGATCTAACTGGTAAAAGAATCCTTATCATCGACGACATATGTGATGGTGGTATGACTTTCATTAAAGTATCAGAAGCATTAAAACAATATAAGCCAGCTATAGTAGACCTTGCTGTAAGTCATGGGATCTTTAGTAAAGGTAAAGGATGTTTGTATGATGCAGGTATCTCAAATATTTACACCACTAACTCTTTATTAAGAAATCCAGAAGGGTTTAAAGTATGTTAAGTATTTTATTATCATCTATCATTACTGTTGCATGTAGTGGTAAGTTCCCTAAAGAGGCTAAAGAGTGCGAAATTAGAGTATTACAATGCTATAAAAAAGAAATTAATGAAGATTTTTACAAAAGATATGAACAAGAATATAGGAAAGCAATGGTGTTACAGCACTGTAGAGAAATAAATGGAGTAACTAAATGATTACATATAAAAAGATGTCATTATTTGATGCACCTCCAGAAAACATCATTGTTCATGCCTGTAACTCCCAAGGTGTTTGGGGATCTGGTATTGCTAAACCATTCAAAGAACAATATCCTTTTAGTTTTATTGAATACAATAGCTTTTGTATTAATGCTAATAAAACTAGAGGTTCAGCATGTGGAAGAGCATCACTGTCTTCTTATCATGAATCAGAGAAACATTGGGTAGGTTGGATCGTAACTTCGCATAACTATGGTGAACTTAAAGACTCACCTGAGTTAATTAAAGTTAATACAACTATGGCTTTAATGGAGTTATGTAAGAAAATATATATGGCTCACCCCAAAGATGAATTCCCCACCATAGATGTTTATAGCAATAAATTCAACTCAGGTTTGTTTAATGTCCCATGGCAAGATTCTGAGTTGATATTAAATACAGTTTTAAAAGATTTTAAAAGAATAAATTGGGTTGTATGTGATCCGGAGCTTTATGACTACTCAACGTAAAACAATAAAAGTTAAATACGATGCAGAATCAGATTCGCACTATCTAGATCTAGAGGATTTTAAAGATCTTGTGGATATTTCTCAAGTTAAGAAATACACTCTAGAAGAAGTTGACGATGATGGTGTAATTGCTTTAATATTGAAGTTTTATAATGATAATGATGAGGTCATCAATGTCAGTGATACTTAAAGCAATGAAAAAGCCAGTTGTAGTTGAAGCTGTACAATTTACTGGAGAACCTGAGAATATATTATTTCTCGAAGAGTGGTCTAAAGGTAATGTATTCATCTCATGGAAAGATCATAGTAAACTTTATGTCGAGACTATAGAAGGTCAAGTACATACATACGTAGGATCTTATGTGGTTAAAGGTGTTGCCGGCGAAGTATGGCCAATTAGAAAAGACATCTTTGAAGAGACTTACGAGATTATAAAGGAGCAACTATGAGATACTTAGTTATAACTATGTTACTTCTAAGTGGATGTGGTCGCATCAACTCTGCTTATTACACTTGTTCTGCAGAACAGCAAGAGCGATTAGAGAGAGTTGTAAACAACTGTGCTAAAGAATCTCTTAATAATAAGCAGAGTTGTTGGGCGACTATGGTAAAAAATGTCTGCACTTATAAAGAATAATTAGTATAATATAATTAACAACCTTTTGGATATTAGGGTTAAACATAAACCACCACTAAGAATATTTAGTAGTGAGAAGCATAGGAGAATATGCATGAAGAAGTTAATCGTTCCAACTTTGGCCGACTTTTATAAAATCAGTCACCGCGCCATGTACCCAGAAAACACTGAATTAGTGTACTCAACCTGGACCCCACGAACAAGCAGAGTTAAAGATGTAGATAATGTAGTTGTGTTTGGAACACAAGCATTTATCAAAGAATATCTTATTGATGTCTTTAATGACAATTTCTTTAACCGCTCTAAAGAAGAAGTTATCTCTGAATATAAGAGATTGATTAGTTCTACTTTAGGCGATCCAAATCCAGAAACTAAACATTTAGAAGAATTACATGATTTAGGTTATCTACCTCTATCAATTAAGGCTTTAGCAGAAGGCTCTATCGTTCCTACTCGTATTCCTACAATGACTATTCAAAACACAGACAAGAGATTTTTCTGGCTCACTAACTTCATTGAGACTCTAGCATCATGTGAATTGTGGCAGCCAGCAACATCTGCAACACTCTCTATCGAGTATAAAAAGATGATGGATAAGTTTGCAAATGAAACAAACCCTGAAGGTGCAGCATTCACTATCTTCCAAGGACATGACTTCTCTATGAGAGGTATGAGTTCACTTCGCTCTGCCATCTTGTCTGGAATGGGGCATCTACTTTCTTTCGCTGGTACAGATACAATTCCTGCAATCTCTGGAGCAGAGTATTATTACAATGCTAATGTCACTAAAGAATTAGTTGGAACATCTGTTCCTGCTACTGAGCACTCTATTCAATGTGCTTATGGCGATGATATGGCTTATTTAAAACGTATGCTTAGTGAAGTTCATCCGTCTGGTATCGTATCTATCGTATCTGATGGATATGACTTCTGGGATGTTATTACTCGCGTTGTACCTGCACTTAAGTCAGACATCATGGCTCGTAAAGGTGGATCTGTAGGAGATAAAGTTGTTATTCGCCCTGACTCTGGCGACCCTGTATTGATCGTATGTGGAGATCCATCTGCTCCAGTTGGTTCACCTGAATATAAAGGTGCAGTTGAGTGTTTGTATGAAACTTTTGGTGGAACAATGAGTTCTACTGGATACAAACTATTAGATTCTCATATTGGATTGATCTATGGTGATGCTATCACTTTACCGCGTGCAAGAGAGATCATGCAGCGTCTAAAAGATAAAGGTTTCGCTAGCACTAACGTAGTATTCGGTATCGGATCTTACACTTACCAATACAATACTCGCGACACTTTTGGATATGCTTTAAAATCAACTCTATGTGTAATTGATGGCGTAGAAAAGCAAATCTTTAAAGATCCTAAGACAGACAATGGTGTGAAGAAATCTCAAAAAGGTAGAGTTGCAGTATTAAGACAAGGTAACACTTACTCTTTTATTGATGGATTATCTTTAGAAGATAAAGTTAAAGGTGACCAATTGAGAGAAGTTTTCCGCGACGGTAAATTACTGATCGATGAAAGCTTTAGTGCAATTAGAGAAAGATTGCAGTCTCACATTAAATGATAAACTGTCACATTGACTTTGTAAAATACAAAAGATTACTTGGTGTACTGTATAAACTTGGAATAGATACAGTCGATACAGCACACAAGTATAATGATTGGTATCTAACACAAAAACGTACGCTATAACCTATGGAGAATAGAATGAAAATAACTGGCTACAAATTGCAATATAAACTTAAACAATTAGAACAGTTAAAAGAAGTTCACGCTCAACAATTCACAGATAATGTGATGCACTTCGAGTCATCTGAAGATAAATTAGATCTTAAAGAAGTTTTTGCTCACTACACTGCAGTAGAAAAGAAGATCGCACGCTTGCAAGCAGCACAAGCTGCATATAACATGCAGATTAAGATTAACGTTCTTGGAGAGGAAATGACTCTTCTTGAAGCTGTAAAATTAGTTGGCGGAGCAGGACGCTCTGAGAAGATGTGGAAAGATGTAGTTAAATCTGGTGGAGTCGCTAGACATCGTTTTGCAGAAGCAACCCGCTCTAAAGATCAGGAATATGCAAAGCGTTCCGTCTCTGTAGAAGAGGCGTTAAAACATGCGCAACTTGCTGCAAAAGTAGCATCTTCTTTAAGAGAAGGTATTCAAACAGCAAATGCAATTGAAATTGAATTAGATTTAGACGAGACCTTATTCGACTAGTTCGAGTGGTTTAGTCGGGTAGAGCATCTCATAATCTTGGCTAAAACGGTGCTACAGTGAAGGTCATAACGATAAGGTTCTCAAGTAGATACTACGCGGCACATTGGCCAAAAGAGTATTTAAAAAAGTAAGTGAAGACCTAAAACTAAAATCCGTATTCTTTATCTGTTGATTGTATCTACCTACGCATGGGC
>ERZ761596.113-NODE-113-length-17536-cov-6.083290_pt1 | contig 17536 bp, 34 predicted proteins | sample MGYA00512166_ERZ761596 | MGnify/ENA primary metagenome ERZ761596 (study PRJEB28899, sample SAMN03785556) | bioreactor sludge metagenome | biome: EBPR Sludge; feature: EBPR Bioreactor; material: 0.22µm filtered reactor supernatant | place: Saint Lucia: Queensland...
GTCGTGGTCGGGGTCGGGGTCGAATTTGTGGTCGTGGTCGGGGTCGAATTTGTGGTCGGGGTCGAAGTCGGGGGCAAGGGCGTGGTCGTGGTCGTGGTCGTCGGCAAGGTCGACGGCGAGGTCGGGGTCTAGGTCGAAGTTGAATTTGAATTTAAGGTCGAATTCAAATCATGGAGTGGATTCCGGACCCACCATTGACCCATTGAGGCTCCTATGACCGGGCCAACCTTCCAATGCTTCGGATGCCAAGCTCCATCTTGACCCTGGCACTGCTGTTGGCGCTGTGAACGAGGATCTCTGGCGGTGCGAACCCCCGAAGGGCGACGGCCTCCTCAATCCACAACACCACGTCATAGCCCGTGCCTCGCTTGTCATCTCCCAGGTCGTGGTCCAAGCTCACGATGGTCACGCCGCCAGTTTCGAGGAGGGTGATGACTTCATCGGGCCACCTGGCAGCCACCCAGCCCGGTGGCGTCGGGCGTTCGTCGTCGAGATAGACCTTCATCGTGGTAGCACCTTCCAGGTTCAGCCTTACCCGCTTCGCGTGTAGGAACACCACTGGAGCCTACCATGCCTTCCATCAAAGCAGCCGCCGCCACTGACATCTTCGGCATCCCGTTCCCGGACGAGGACTACGTGGATCTGAACGTCGTCGCAATCGCAGAGACGGAGGACGTGGGCATCCTCTACTTCCGCGTGGAGCAGGATGGCAAGTACGGCTGGGTCAAGGATGATGAGGACAAGGGCGCCGTCGCCTGGGGTCCAGAGAGCACCGAGCCCCCTGGCATCGCGTGGGAGGAAGTGCCCCCGGCCTCCTTCTTCGAGCCCGAAACGGCCACGACGGGCATCTTGCACGGGATGGGGATCGTGGTCTTCCCGGGCATCGCCCCGTACGAGTCCGAGCTGTACTACGTCATGTCCCGCAGCCTGCTCGTAGGTAACCTTCACATGTCGGTCGCGTCGTTCTCCCGCAAGGACAACGACCCCACGGTGACCTTGCGCCTCATTCGTGCCGGGGACGAGCCGACCATCGAATGCGCCGCGCAGTCCACGAACATCGCCGACTTGTGGCCCATCGTGGCCGCGCGCATCCGCGCGCTCGGGGGATGGTGCCACACGGAGTGGAAGTCCGTGCCCGTGTACTGCTTCGGTGCCAGCCAGATGGTGCGCTTGCGCTTGTCGCTGCTGCGCGGTGGGATCGCGCCGGAGGCCAACCTGGGCGAGGACGAGTGGGTCGAGCGGGCCATCATCGGCGGGGTGTGGCACATCTTCGACCCCCCGGTGGCCCGTGAGAAGCTGGTTGCGGAACTTTCGCAGCCAGAGGTTCAGGTCAAGGCTACCCGCGTGTAGGCACTCCTATGAACCTCTCAACCAAGAGCCCGACATGAACTTCTTCCTCCTCTTCAACGGTGCCCCCTCCCAGGCCACCACCCGCCAGGTCAACGCCATCGCCAAAGAGCACGGCGTCGACTTCGTCACGATCCAGCGTCCGGGCGAAGGCCCCCGCGGCTGGTTCAGCGGCCCCAATCGGGGCCAGCCGTTCGACGACCAGCTCGCCCGCGAAGTCCGTGAAGACCTCGAGGCCGCTGGCCTCTGGCCGATGCCCGTCAAGCGTTCCTGAAAGGACTGCACCATGACCACCGACCTCGCAGCCGCCATCAAGTGGCTTGAAGACAACGTGACCGACGCCGAGTGGGAGCGCCTCGTCGGGTCGGATACCCGTGAAGAATTCGCGGCCTTCACCCTAGACCTGGGCGAGAACATCGAGGCCGAGTGGGCCGCCTACGCGAAGTGGGCCAGCGATATTTTGTGAGTGGGTTCAGGATCCTCCCTACGGGCGTAGGCGGGCCATCCCTTCCCGGAGTACCTGATGACCAGGATCGTCCGCATCACTGCGGAACCAAGCCACGCGCCGACCAACTGGATCGGCGTCATCAAGGCCCGCAACGGCCGCATCATCGAGACGACGGGCGCGTGTCCGTCCTGGCAGAGTGCCATCAGGGCGGCCGAGAACATCGTCGGCCGCCACGACTGGGATGTAGCTTCCCCGCTGAGCAAAGGATAGACCAATGACCGCCACCATCGCCGCTCCCGAGTCCCTGCTCGCGACCCTTCGTGCCCACGGCATCGGTCGAGGGCGCACCCGCCGCCTCATCCAGGCCCCGCACAGCGCCATCGTGAGGGTCACCCTGCCCGATGGTCGGTGGCTGCAGGCTCAAGAGGTGGTGCGCGGAGCCGATTTGGCCCGGGTGTTCACGGTCGATCCGGGCCCGGATGCCGACCGTGCCCGCGAGATTGCGGGCTCCCTTGGATGGGAAGTCTGATTCAGTCGGTTCAGCCTACACCTGCTGCCGCGTAGAGAGAGCGACCAACCCCGGAGACTTCAACATGTCCGACACGACCAAGCCCTACGCCGTCTGCCTTTGGGGCTCCAAGCCCGGCGAGAACGACGACTGCTGGACCGGAAAGGAGTTCTCCTCGTTGGAGGAGGCCGTGTCGGCCTACAACAATCCCTCCGAGATGAGCGACTCCATCGCCTACGACATCAAGGTCGCGCTCCATGACGGGAGCGAGTTGTGGGTCGAGCTGAGCGGCAAGGGCATCGACCAGTCGCGATGCATCAGCCCCGGTCGCAAGCGCACCGCTCGTGAGAACGACGACCATCGCCGCGAGATGGCGATGGAAGCGGGCATGGCCTTTGGCTGCGACGCCTACAACGACATGATGGGCTGGTCGTAGCCGCCCACCTCTCTCCCCCAACCGGAACAGCCTCATGCCTGCCATCTCCCTCTCCCTCCAGTGTCCCGTTCCGAAGGCCATCATGGCCTTCGACGACGGTTCCACGGCCTCCCGAGATCTCCCGCTGGATGAAGTCGAGGTGACGTGGGGCATCCGCCCTTCGTTCCCGACCGCTCTCGAACGCGTGCCGCACTACCTCGAGATCGAGATCGATGTGACCTGGGGTGGTGTGGAGAGGCGCGTGCAGGTGGTCACCATCCCGGAGGAGTCCCCGCTCCTCAAGCTGCCTGCCGTGCAGGAGGCGTTGGCCTACGCCAACACCCTGCAGGCAGACCGTCGCAAGGGGCCGACCGAGGCCGAGATCAAGGCTCAGGCTGAAGAGGATGAGCGGCGGCGGCAGGCGATGGCGGGTCCATGGGCCGACTGGAGCCAGGCTGGCGGCTACTCGCGGGACACGGTCAAGCCGGTCGGCGATGACGGCCCGCCCCCTGATGGCTGGGCGTGGGTGCAGCACCCCAGCGTCGTGCACGGGCTCACCCGGGCTGCGGCCGTGCAGTTTTGGGTCACCCACGGCGGCACACCGCCTTGGGAACTCTGAGCCCGGTTCAGTCCCATGCACCCGTAGCGTAGTGTGCAGTGACTGCACACTGGAGACCTGGCAATGACCTACATCACTGGCGACACCCTCATCACCCGCTTCGTCGTCCTCTCGGGCGACAGTGCGGTGACCGTCGGCGAGGGTGAGACCGAGCAGGAGGCGTGGGCCGCTGCTCACGACGAAGCATTTCGCATCTCCGCGTGCATCTGGAAAGCGGAGGCCCTCCTGGAAGCCTGCGAGGTCGTGGAGTACGACCCTACGCTCTACGACGCCCATCTCAACTGACGAGGTCCATCATGATCAAAACCGCACACAAGCGCATCCAGAACGCCCCGCATGAAGGGGTCATCGTCATGTTCTACGACGAACGGACGGGGGACGACCAGCTCGAGGATGAGCTCGAGTCGGCTGCCCGTAGTCGGGGCTACGTCCTCGTGGAGAACGAGGACGGCGACCTGGTTCTTGAGGACGCCAACATGGACCTCACGGACGAGCGTTACCTCTGAGGGTGCGCCTTTGACCCACGTCATGGATGTTTCCAGATGACCCCCCCACGTACCAGGCTCGCGACACTCGGATACCCCACCATCGACTATGGCGAGCCCTCGCCTCTTGAGGACACGTCCGATGATGCGACTGACCAGGTGATGACCCGCGTGGACTGCACGGGGACTACCGAGGCCTTTGACTCGGCAGAGATGACCGGTGTCGTGGAAGGCGCGAAGCCGACATAGTCGGTTCAGGCTACGAGACTTGCTTGTAGTACCTACAACCCTGGATTTCCCGATGACCCCTGTCCAACGCGCGTTGCTTGACGACAGCCCCGTCTACATCGATGGCGAGTGCACCGATGGCTGGCCCTTGGTGGACGTGACCCCGATCGACGTGGGCATGACCGAAGACCCCACTGACCGGATCGTGGTCGTCGTGGACTGCTCGCAGCCTACCGAAGCGTTCGACGCCATTGCCGCGCGCTTCGTGTAGAGAAACCTACGAGGAGTGCCCCCATGCAGACTGCTGACTTCGAGGCCGCGTTGCGGCGCCAGCCCACCATCGCAGAAGTCCGTGCCGCCTACGATGCGGAAGTCGTGGGCTCTCCGAAGCAGGTTGCGGCGCGACAGGCTTACGCCCGGGTGGCTGGCTGGCCCTACGGGGGCGACCCGACCATCGAGCAGATCGAGGCCCACGTGTTGGGCAAGCCCATCCCCAACCGACCCTTGACCATCCGTGAGGCCCGCATCGCGTGGGAAGCGGCCTACAAGGAGTGGGTGGAAGCCTGCCTGATGGCGAGCATGTCGGTGAATCCGAATTGGAGTCGGGCCGACATGCTGCAAGAAGCAGAGGCCACAGCCCGCAGGGTCTACGCCAATGTAGCTGGCTGGCCGCTGGACGAGGACTTCGACCCGACCATCGAGCAGATCGAGGCCCACTTGTTGGGTAAGCCCATCCCCCGCAAGAAGGAGGGCTGAATGTCCCTCGCCAAGCTCCGTGCTCAAGTCGAACAGGCCGTTGCCCTCTCGGACGTCCATCTTGGCGATTCGGCCCCTGCGCTCGTGCAGTTGTCCGTGGATTTGCTGGCTGAGTGCGAGCGTGTCGAGAAGGCCACGAAGGAGGCCACCCTCCGGTTCCTGGAGAAGCGGGCTGCTGCGCACGATGGCCATGCGGCCCAATATCACCAGGCATGTGTGTATGACCTTGTGGAGATCCACCAAGCCAAGGCTCGGGAATGCCGCACCCTCTTCAGCCTCATCGAACTCGATCTCCACCTGAAGGACTGATCATGGACACCGCACTGGAACCCCACACCTACTTGGGCGACGGCGTCTATGCCACTGTCACGTCGACGGGAGAGGTCTACCTAACCACGGGCAATCATGACCTCGCGATGGCCGACGAAGTGATCTGGATCGAACCGGAGGCGGTCGTCGCGCTCCTGAAGTTCATCCAGGCGCATGGGTTGATCAAGTGAGCCGCAAGGGCTGGCGCGAGGTCAAGGGCACGTTGCTTGGCCTCATAGGCATGTCCGCCTTGTGGGCGAGCGGCTACATGGCGGCAGGGCCTATGGCTGATTCGTTTGCGGCTCTGTTCGCCTCGCTGATTGGCGGCTTGCTCCTTGGCTATGGTGAGCGTTTCCGCAACACCCCTGTAGAAGAGGACGGCTCGTCCGAAGAGGAGGGTTCCTGATGGACATCGATGCACTTATGGTCCGAATCCGCGCGCACTCCGAAGACGCGATCCTCATCAGCCCCGAGTGGCTCGGAGACGCGCCCTATTGTCGCTGTGAGGAGTGCCCTTTGTTCGTCGAGTCTGGCATCTGGGGCCGCTGCAAGTTCACGGGGAAGGCGGCGCAGGACGTGTGCGAGCCTGCCGTCATGGTGATGGCGCAGATTGTCATGGGTGTCTCGTGAAGCTGGTGGTGCCCGCCGAAGGACACGGCCTCACCTCCGCCCTTGTGGTGGAGGGCGGGATCGCGATCCTACAGGCGCGGGCCACCATCCTTAGCCGGCATACCTCCGTCACCATCTCCGATGGTGGCCCCGTGCGACTGGATGCGGGTGACGTGCTTACGTGGGATTGGGATACGCACCTACGTCTACTTAACCAGTTGGAGATCGAATGACATACCGCTACTACAGCGTGTGGACCCCGGGAAATGGCCCATCGATAGCACAGTTCAAAGAGCTGCACGAGCACGGGCTCGACGCGGTGCATGAGTACGCCGACTACGGGTGTGGTTACGAGTTCGTAGTCCGCATGATGCCAGACGAGGAGGCAGCGGGGATGGCCACACTTACACATGTGCTCGGGATATGTTGCGTCACACCAACGACGGCCGAGAAAACGAACTCGTGGAAGGAGTCGTACGAGTCCCTGTTCGCCCGCAAGCACTTCAAATACACCCCGGGGGACATCAACAAGACAATCTGACTACGAACTGGCCCACGGGGCCAGTTCGGGCCTGCATGGGTCAACGAGCAGGATGGACCCGGACTCAATCCCCCACCCCGTGTTTATGATTGGCGTGTTCTTGAGGACCTTGTGGGCGAGCCGGAGCAGTGGCCCGTAATCTTCCAGGCCGTACATTACTGTGTTGTGTGTGCGGCTGGGCTCCACAAGGTCCAGCGCCGTAAGCGGGCCCACCACCATGCTCATCTGGGGGAACAGCACCACCCAGATCTGCCCGACCCGGTAGCCGGGATGGGGCAACGGCTTGGCCTGGTCGATTGCTTCGGCCTCCTCCTCGTCAATGGCGATGACGCCATCAGTCCGAACGACGAACCGTCCTTTGGACTCCTCGTCGTTCCGCCACCATGGCCTGTACGGAATGGGGAGGGCATCCCAGCGTGACATCTGGTACTCGGGCGGGACTTCGCGTAGGGTTCGCATCGAGGCTCCTTGGGTGCGTCCCCCTACCCGAACGGAATCGCAGGGGGTGTCTGCACACTAGATGGTGTAGAAGAGCACAACCTGCCCCCACACTTGTGCGGCGGGGAGTGCCCGGAATGGACGACCCACGGGACTCGTGTGCCCCCCTCCCTGTGGAACTTGTCGGGAGGGGGGCACGCGACACTCCGATATCGAAGCTATAGCCTTCGGCAAGTAACGGAGGCTGCCATGCTTTGGCCCTGGGTGATGATGAGCTGGCCGTGGATGCTCGCGGGTGCGACAACCTATGGTTCGATGATGGCTCTGAAAGTGCCCCCGATCGTTGTCCCGGGTGCACAGCGGTGCCTTCCGCACCGGGTCGTTCGATGCCCGACGTGTGCCACGGCACCATAGTGTCTGCGACGCCTCTTTCCACGTGGCCCCTCTGGTCCATCATCATTTTGATCGGGCTGATCGTAGGCTCACTCATGGCGCTGAGTGTCGGTGCCGATGGGAGCGCCACGTTGTTGGCGCTAAGCGCCTTGGGGCTCGTGTACTTGTATGCCCGGTAGGCCCTCTATGGGGAGAGGTGGGGAGAGGTGGCCCATGCAGAACCTTCGCTCCCAACTCATTCGCCTTGCCCATGACCGTGTAGATTTGCGTTCCCACATCCTCCCATTGCTCAAGGAGGCGCGCGAGTTTGGGACGGAAAAAGCACTGAAGCAGTACTTGGAAGACCACCCGAAGGCCAACCCGGCCAATCACACGGTCACGAAAGACAAGCCAGCGCAGAAGAAGAAGGAGGTCAAGGAGGCCCTAGCCGACTTGCTCGACATCGACAAGAACGTCAAGAAGTTTGGGGACAAGACGGTTGCCTCCGAGAGCGACATCCAGGCGTTCAAGGATCATCCAGCAGTCAAGGAGCTTGGTGAGGATTTCAAGCTCCAGATCATCGCGGGAGATCACGAGAAGCCTACTCGCGGTGACCTCATGCGAGCAATGCACATTGCCGCCCACATGGTCAAAGGCATCGGCAAGTCCACGGATTTCTGTAAGGTGAATCCTCCTGCGTGCAAGGGCAACCTTGGCATCACGCGCGACAACATGCCGCAGATCATGGACAAGCCGATCCAGAAGCTTCTGGATTCCGATGACCCAGTGGACAAGCGTAAGGGTCAAGCAGCAATTGATGCCGGCGCGAAGCCCTCGGACACCCCGCAGAAGCTATGGTTTGACCAGCTCAAGAAGGACGGGATCAAGATTACGGACGATGAGCTTCCCGTGGGGGAACTTACGGCTTCGCAGGCCGAGATCAAGGCAGGCAAGTCGTACAGCATCGCCAAGTCGTTCCTCACGGGTGAATTCGACAAGCTGCCAAATTTGCCCATCTTAGTGGCTCGGGATCCCAAGACGGGCAAGGTGACCGTGATCGATGGCCACCATCGGTATGCAGGACTCCTGCTCGCAGACCCGGAGCGCAAGATCAAGGTCAAGGTCATCGAGACGGGCATCGAGGATGCCCTGGACCGATCGTTCAACGTGCCCGGCGTGTTTCGTGCGGACTTGCAGGACAACATCGTGGACGCGGACAAGCCGCTCGACCTGGCCCGCAAACCAGGCAGCACGTGGAAGCAACAGAACGGCAAGCACTACGCCAAGAACTCCAAGGGGAAGGTTGGTGGCCCGTTCGCCTCCGCAGACAAGGCCAAGGACTTCGCTTCAGGCAAGAAGAAGGGCAGTCTCCGCAGCCAACTCATTCGCCTTGCCCACACAAACCCGACCCTTCGCCCCCACCTCCTGCCAATCCTTAACGGGTAGGGTGTCCTTGATAGGAGATGCACTCATCAATGTCGACGAACGCCCTCATCCTCGTGTTGTTTGGCATGGCGGGGGGGTTGATAGGCATGGGAGCCTACTATTTCCGCAGCGCAAGGCGGACGTTGGACGGCATCCAGCAGATTGTTGGGGACGACTCGGTTCAGTAGGCGCATGAATCCGTGTAGTAGGGGGGCGACACACCCCCACACGGATCAGCGTCATGCCCCCGTTCGAATACCAGATCGGCCCCCTCACTGGACGGGCCAGCACGAAGACTGCCGCCCGCCAGGCAGCTGAGGATGTCGCGGCCCGGGGTGCCCAGGCGGCGAAGGAAGGGGCGTGGGTCTACCCGGCCCCTGTGTTCCCAAGCAACGCCTTCGAGAACCCCAACGACCGGTGGGTCGCTATCGGGGTCGCCCCCGACGAACACGGGGACTGGTACACCTTCCTCGTGAGGGCCGGGGGGATGCGCACCATCACGGCCTGCATCGAGAAGCGGAGCGATGCCATCGAGGCCGTCGCCCGGCATGCCGCCGCCCTCACCCTCAACGCCCGCACGACGGAGGAAGACCTGGACAAGCTCGGGGTCTGGTTCGCTGGCGCGCTGCGAAGCGATGAGCTGGCGGCCAAGGAGCGTCGAGAGTGGCAGGACATCGTCTACCGATCCCGCGTCTTCATCGATGCCGTCAAGGCGGGCAAGAGCGAGACCGAGGCCCATCGACTCATGTGCGAAGTGGAGTGTCCCCGATGACCTGCCTCGACTCGGGTTGCGTGTTCCGATCCGCGCTGGAGGAGCGACAAGGAACGAACGGTGGGTGCCGATGCATCCCGCTTGTGGCGACCCCTCAAGACCGCGTGGAGCTTCGCAAGAGCATCCGAGCCGTCGTTGACCGGGCGGACGGGTTGGCTCGGTCCATGGCTGCTCTGGAAGAGCGCAATCGTGCGCTCGCCGAGTGCCTGGCCGAGTACGTCCGAGAGGACGACACCAACGAAGGCGGCAAGTGGGAGGAGGCCAATGCGCCGTGGCTGCGTCTCAAGCGCAAGGCGCAGGCGCTCCTAGGCATCGACGACTAGCTGTCTCGGCGCAAATGCCGGTCAGCCACGCGCTCGGCCGACACCCGAATGAGGTTCGGGCTCCTGCGCAGAATGTCCGAGATGGCATCTTCGTGCTCGTCAAGGAGGCCATTGAGCGTGCGCTTCTGCGCTTCCGTGCCGGGGCGGCCCGCCTTGATGATCTCCCCCATGGACTTCGCAAAGTCCATGAGCCACGGGTTGCTCCTCTCCTTGCCCACGGCGTAGAGGGCCCGCACCTGTCCCAGGAGCCGGGGGTTCACATTAGGCTCTTGAGGGCCGGGCCGGGCGTGTCCCGCGCGCTCAAGGGCCTCCAGTTGCTTCTGCGTGAGGATGCCATTGGATTCAAGGCGATCATGCAGACTCTTGAGGAACTGATCCTGCTCCCAACCTGGGATGGCCTCAATCTTCGCCATGGTGTCTTTCTTGTAGGCGGCCCTGTCCTCGATGGCGGCAAGGGCGTCGTAGAACGCGGACGACTTTCGGTAAGCGTCGATGATGCGGTCAATGACCTTTCCCAGATTCACGCGCCAGTTGGTCGTGCGCTTGACGTGGTCCTGCCCCTGCGCGACCTTGTTGAGCGTGAACCCCGTGACCTGGCTCACGAGTCGGGCCCCCATCGACGCCCCCGCGTAGGTCACCACGTTCCCCTTGCCTGTCATGGACGAGGACACCTCAACGGCCACCGTGTCGGACAACGGGGTGACGTAGATGCCTGCTGTCCCTGGCTTCAGCTTCCACCGATGACCCGTGGTTGCAAGCCAGTCCTCAAATTCCTCGCGGGTGAACTGTACGTATGCCATGGGCTACCTCTGTCCTTGTAGGTAGGCGTTGATCGCCTCGTCGCTGAGAGGGGACACGCCCGCCGACCTGTTCATTTCACCCTGCATCACTTCGGCTTCGGCGTCCATATCATCTCGGTCACCCGAGGTGGCCAGCCGCGTAGGAACGCACAGCTCACCGACGAACTGACTGTTCTGGATGACCGTGCCTTGCTTCGTTTGCCGGGCGGTGGGGATGTCCATCACGACAACCTGGTTCTCGCCGCGCGTGATGGCGACGTAGGCGAGCCGCCGCTCGGCCGCAAGGTCTTCTTCGGAGGCATCCGAACGGGGGAACCGACCACCGACGAGCGGAACGTACATGGTCGGGACTTCCAAGCCCTTCCACGAGTGCATCGTCCCAAGGGTCACTGCGGGCTCTAGGAAGCCCTTGGCGTCGGGGTCGTCCGGCGTGCTGAGCTTCTGGTTGGCCGCCTGGAGCTGCCGCGTATACTTCATCGCTTCGGCCAGGTCGGGCCGTGCACCGAGAAGCCCCTTGAGGGGCTCGATCGGCGCAAAGGCCATCTCCATGATGGCTTCCTCGGTTACCGTGCCGTCTGCCGACTCTGCGCGCAGCTCGGCAAGCGCCTCATCGTCCTCGCGCACCTTGTCGATCAGCACGTCCGTCACCGAGCGACCGTCGAAGCCACTTAGGGTGAGCACCTCGTTCATCACGGCTTCTGCGGGCTGCCCCTGCATGTTGGCGATGCGGAGGAGGTTCTGGACGTAGGCATAGACAAGGTCGGCCCACGGCCCCTCGCTCCCATAGATCCGCTGCCAGTTGTCCTGGAGCCACACAAGGTAGTTGCCCGACGCCCGCTCCGTCAACTTCTCCTCGAACTTGGCCCCAAGTCGGGTGGCAGGAGCCGAGCGAGCACCGAGCACCGCTTCGTTCACTCGGTCGGCATTTCCGGTGAGCCCTTCGTCGGCGATGGTGAGCCAGTAGAGGAGTGCCTTCGTGTTCGGGTCGTTGAAGAAGTTCGCCTTCGACCGGAACGGGATGCCGCGCTTCAGCAACTCAAGCCCATAGGCGTAGGCTTCGGCGTTGGAACGCAGACCCACACCATAGGAGTCGTAGCCCTTGGGGCCCGCACGGCCTGCCTCCATGTCCTCGGCGATCTGCGTGGCAAGCCAGGCGGCCGGGCCCTTCATGTTCCGCCCTTCCGTAGGCTCGAAGCGCACCACCTCAATCCCGCCCTTGTCCACACGGTCCGGGTTCGGGTTACAGGTCATCGGGATCTGCCGCGTGTTGTAGGCGATGAGCCGGTTGGCCGCCTCCACAATGAGTTCACCCGACCGGTAGTTCGTCGTCAACACATGCGTCTTGAATCCAGCACCACCCTCCACCAGATCCGACATGTCAATGAACGCATCCGGATCCGCCCCGCGGAAGGAATAGATCGCCTGCTTGTCGTCCCCCACGAAAGCGTAGGTTTCCGCGGTCATATTCCCATTGTCGTTGGCAAGCTCGCCTATCTTCTTGGCCTTTGCGACGTTGGGGACCTTGGCGGGGTCGAGGAAGCCCGAGATGAGGCCAAACATGATGTGCTGCGCACGGTTCTGGTCCTGCGATTCGTCTACTAGGATGGTCTTGAACCTAGACTGTACTTGACGAAGTACGCGCGGGTTGGACACGAGCATCTTCGAGACGTCAAGGAGGATGTCGTCGAAGTCTCCCTTGCCCTGGAAATCCACTTCACCGTTGGGTCCCTTGAGCCATTCGTAGGCAGCGTAGACGGCCGCCTCGTTCGACGGTGAGATGGCGTAGGCTTCGGACGGGGAGATAGCAGCGCCCTTGTACTTGGTGATGGCCTGCTTGAACACACCCATCGGAATCGGTCGTCTTTGCCCGTCTGGCCCCTCTTCGGTCAAGTCTATGCCGAGGTTGAACCACTGGTTCGCAGGCCGGGAGTAGAACTGGAACTTGTCCGCGAGCCCCACGCTCTTCTTCTTCGGTGACGACACGGCCATCACGGATGCGGCCGTCTTGGACTGTGGGGTGAGGAGGGGATCCGTGGCCACCCGGTAATCGATGCCTGTGCGCGCGAAGATGTCCTTGAGGATGGCGCTCTGCTTATCGGTCAAGCCCCGTGGATCCCTGAGGTTATTCGTCTTCTGCATCGTGAGGCGATGCCACTGGTCGCTCGTGTTGAAGAAGGACTCAATGAAGGACTTCTGGAACAGGTTGAGCTTGCCTCGACGGTCGTAGGCTAGCTCACACGCCTGGCGGAACGTGAGGTTGGTGGCAAGGGACGCCTCCCCCTTGCCTGGTGCGGGCGGCCCTCCAAAGAGACTTGTAGGCTCAGGAGGGGTCTGGCCACCAGCCCCAACCATCTGCACCTGCTCCATAGCAAGACGCACGAGGTTGGTCTGCTCATAGCTCTTGAGCCCTTCCCGTCCGCCTTGTCCGTACTCCCTCATGAGCTTGCCAGCGATGGAGTGCGTCGTTCCGAATCCAGTCTCAGCACTGTTTGGAATCGATGCCCCGTACTTCTCGATGCGACGGCGAAGTTCTGCCGCCGACTTCCGAGAGAACGAAGTGGCGATGACCGCCGACGGTGGGACACCAAGCTCGTTGATGTGGTAGACGACCTTGGATGCCAGCACGCTGGTCTTTCCAGAACCTGCGCCCGCAGCAATGAGCACCTTGCCCCGAGCCATCATCGCCTTCTCCTGTGCCGGCGAGAGGCGCTGCGCCTTTGCGGTCGCCGTCGCGTAGTCCACGGACTGCGACGCCTTCGCGACGGCCGTGGACAGCACGACGGCCGGGTTCGGGCTCGAGGAAGCCACCGCGGCCAGATCGGCAATCAGCTCCTGCTTTTGTGTGTGGAGATCCGCCGCCCCTTCGGACACGGGGTCTGCACTCGCAAGCTGGGCCTCGACCTGGTGGAGCGTTGAGCCGATCTCCTGTGCCGTCGTGGCATCCGTGAGAAGAAGCTCGGTGTCCGTGGGGGCCACACCCGCAAGGGCCGCAGCCTCACGCACCCACTTGCGGGTCACCTGGAATCGCGAAGCGGGCGGGACGACGGCGAGTCCGTTTAGGATGCTCGCAGGGGAGTCGTTGGTGACCGTAGCCCCCACCTTCAGCGCAGAGGCAACGGCTCGCGAATCCGAGAGCACTTGGCGAAGTACGGTCGGCCGCGTGTGGAGGACCGTGAACATCCCCGTGAGCATCTCGGCCTGCAAGACAGCCTGGTCTAGACTACGAGTTGGCCGCATGCTCCTGATGACAAGGACTTGGAATCGACTGAACGTCGGGTCGTCCGTCAGGGGGAGGATGAACCGCTCGATGCCATCCACAAGATCATCCTGGTAGCGCGCCAGAAGGCCGATGACCTTCTGCAAGTGGGGGTCGTCCTCTCCCTTCAGCTTCTGGTAGGCGTCCACGGATAGGATGAACACGGACAGGTCAACGAACTGCCCCGGTGGGATCTCCACCTTGCGGCTCGTCGACACGGGCTCGTCCGCCGCAAGGCGAAGGTACCTCTGCGCGATTTTGGATGCTGATGTGGTCATAACCCTCGCTCCTACGCTTGGACGGGCATAGCATAGTTACCGACTAGCAGGTTCAGGTTGTGGGACGGTGTGCGTAGGGGTTGGCGAGACAAGGAACATCCTGGAATCAACCCCACCCTCTGGAGCCCACCATGGACATCATCTTCCTACACGAATCCAACGCGCCCGGCGAACGCTGGTCGCGCATCTTCTTCGCCTCGTTCCTCCTCACGATGGCTGCCTCCTGGTACGTCATGCACGTCCAGCCCACCAACGACCTGATGCGAGAAGTCATCGGGTGCGTGGGCGGACGCGTGCCGACCAAGCAAGTCGTGGATTCGTGCGCGGCGCAGGTTCAGTCGTAGGCGCCTGCGGCGTAGTGGCTCGTGACCAAGGAGACTTCTGATCATGGACACCGCATCACTCAACGCCCTGACCCCCGAAGCCATCGGCGAGATTATCGCCGAGTACTCGGGCAACCCCTGTCAGGTGACCCGGGCTCCCCGGCAAGTCCGGTTCAACGGGGGGACGCGCCTCCAAGTCATCGGGTTCATCTACCACATGGAGAGCCGGGAGTTCGAGGGCGGGAGCCTCACCATCACCGACGAGCATCTCGCTGAGATGCTCACTGAGTAGGATGCTGCATGCACAAAGACCAGAAACGAGTTCAAAGCGCCCTGCTCCCGATCCTCATGGATCGGGTGTACGGCACCGATCCCGCCTCCGAGCGAGACTGCACCGTCATGAACAGGGCATTCCTGCAGGGCCCCGACCCCCTTTTCCTGATGGAGGTGTGCCCCAAGGAGTTCCACGACCTGTGCGAGAACCTCGGGCTGGATGAGGCCGTGGGGCGCGACGCCATCGAGCGTGCCCATTGGAGTGGCCCCGGTGTGCTCCTGCCCAAGGGGTCGACCGGTATCCCGGTTGGTGCCCATCAAAGCGACCCCATCTTCGACACGACCGAAGCGAAGTGCGAGGCCCTGTGGCTCATTCTCGCGTCCCTCTCGGACACCACCGAGGAGGACTACCAGCGGGACATCACGCTCCTGGAGCGGCTGCAGCGGGTGACCCGATCTGCGATCAGGTTTGCATCCCGGATCTACACCTACAACAACTGCTCGCGCGACCCGTTCTACACGGCGCTCCGCGCGCTGGACACGTTCAACGCGCGTGCGGTCTTCACCATCGACGACAAGGGGATCCCCCTCACGGACGTCGACGAAGGCTTCTACCTTGCCTACAAGGCGGGGCACAAGATCGCGGCCGTCCGCTACGGGGACAAGACCTTCTACGGCTGCGCCGGGGGCACGACCCTGGATGAGCACGGCGTCACGGTCGACGTGAAGGTGTCCGAGGCGTATGGTTTCGTTCGGAACACCCCGTAGGAGCATGACCCATGGACCCCTTCATCCAGTTCATCCTCATCCTCCTCGGCATCATAGCCGTGAGCGTGCTCCCACTCCTCCTGTGGCCCGACCCCAGCCCCCGTCGCTCCGGTTCGCGTAGGGGAGGAAGACGCTCAAGCTCGAGTTCGGACACCTACTACTTCGATCTGGGCTCATCCAGCCACGACTCCTGCGACGGCGGTTATAGCGATGGAGGAATTTGCGGCGGCGACGACTGAGGTTCAGGTATGGTAGGTGTCCGCGTAGAGCATAGAGAGGACACCGCCATGATCATCGGCCACTTCAGCGACCTGCACAGCGACTATCGCCGCATCGTCGGCACGCCGGATGTGTGGGTCAGTACCGGAGATATTTTTCCGAACTGGTCGCGTGGTGACGTGTCCGTCGAAGTGCCCTACCAGATGGACTGGTTCCAGCGTAACGCTGGAAAACTGGTTGCCCGCCTTGGCGGCAAGCCGGTCATCTGCGTGTCGGGCAACCACGACTACGTGAGCCTGGCCGAGCTTCTCCGCGCTCGCGGGGTCGAGACCTACGACGTGTCGGAAGGTCCGGTCGAGTTCGGTGGGCAGACGTTCGCTGGTTTCCGGGAGGTCCCCTTCATCGCCGGGGAGTGGGCCGGTGAGGAGTTCGACTTGGGGCCGATGGTCGAGCGAGCCTTCGCGCAGAACCCCACGATCCTGCTGACGCACGCCCCGCCCGCGGGCATCCTGGATGACCTTGCCCATCATGGTCGTTGTGGAGTCGGTGCCGCCCCGTTGGCCAAGGCCCTGACCTACTGGCCCCACCGCATCACCCACCACTTCTTCGGTCACGTTCATGAGAACGGGGGCAAGATGGTGGAGGAGATGGGGATCCAGTTCTACAACGGGTCGGGGACGTGCCGCTCCATCGAGGTCGGTTGAAAAAGGCGGGGTGGAGGTTCAGGTTCCACCCCGCCTGCGTAGTATAGGCATCAAGCTCACAGGAGACTTCCATGGCCCGCAAGACCTTCCACCACCTGACTCCCGGCACCAAGATCGAGATGCAGCATGTGCGCTGGCTCGCCAACACCGAGGAGGCCACCGTGGTCTCCACCCACATGGGCGAGGTGGTGGAGAACAACCCGAGGTCGACCCGACTCCGGGTCACCGTCCCCAACACGGTGCGCGTCGATGACCACCCTTCCAGGTCGTCGGTCATCAAGGCTTCGGACATGTCCTCGGACGTGTCCGTCTCCAAGCAGAGTGGCTTCGAGTGGAACGGCGACATCGAGTGGGGCTGCTGGCGCATCAACGCAGTCTTGGCCAAGGCCAAGACTGCGTAGAGGGCGTGTGGCCTACCAGCAACACAACACTCTCCCCGGCGGACGTGTCGAGTCGACCATCGGCAAGCTCCACCTGAAAGGCCGGTTCGTCATCGACCTGGGCCTAGGTGGGGGCGCGCTGGCCCTCCTTGCCCTTGAGGCGGGTGCTGAGTGGGTCTTGGGTGTGGAGGTAGACCCAACACTGCGTGTGCCCCACGGCCTTCCTATCGTCACGGTTCGGGCCGATTTGAACGAGGATGTGTACCTGCCTCCTGGCGCCTGTGTCGTGTCGGCACCCCCCTACGACATCTTCCCTCGCTGCCTGGATCTCATGGGGAAGTACACGGACGTGTGGACCCTCTGCCCGCCCCGTCACCTTGATTTGGCCCTGCAACGAGGGCTTCGCCTCGTTGCCACGGAGACGGGTGGCATGTTCGACCCACCCTCCAAGGGGCTGCATCACATCCTCGTGCGTGGGGATTTCGCCAAGGATCTCCCATGAACACCGCTGCGGGCACCTTGATCATGCGTGACGGCCTCGTGCTCGCCCTCGTCCGTGCGGACGGCCAAGGCATTGGGCTTCCGTGTGGCAAGGTGGAGCCCGGTGAAGACCCGCGAGTGGCCGCTATGCGGGAGACCTTCGAGGAGACCGGGTGGCGGGTCACCACGGAGGGGGATCCCTACGTGGCTGAGTGCGCAGGCTCGCAGGTATCCACCTGGCGAGGGGTGCTTGAGGACGAAGCGATGGCAGCCCTGACGCCTGACGAAGGGTTCATCGTCTGGGTGCCCCCAAGTGCGGTGTGTTCGGGCCCGTTCGGGGCGTACAACCGTGCGGCCATCGCCGCCCTGTACCCGGCCGAGAAGGGGCTCGACTTAGCGGCAGCCGTGGCCGCCACGAACATCCGGGACTTTCTCGCCAACGCCTTCCCACCCTCGTTGC
>ERZ761596.114-NODE-114-length-17066-cov-5.569337_pt1 | contig 17066 bp, 17 predicted proteins | sample MGYA00512166_ERZ761596 | MGnify/ENA primary metagenome ERZ761596 (study PRJEB28899, sample SAMN03785556) | bioreactor sludge metagenome | biome: EBPR Sludge; feature: EBPR Bioreactor; material: 0.22µm filtered reactor supernatant | place: Saint Lucia: Queensland...
CTATTGGGGCGCTCCGATTCCGATTATTCACTGTGACGAGCACGGTGCGGTTGCCGTTCCTGAAGAGCAGCTGCCGGTCATGCTGCCCGAAGTTGAAGATTATGCGCCGAAAGGCGACGGACGTTCGGCGCTAGCAAGCGTGGATGATTGGGTGAATACGACCTGCCCGACTTGCGGCAAACCAGCCAAACGCGAAACCGATACTATGGACGGCTACGCCTGCTCAAGCTGGTACTTGCTGCGCTACGCCGACCCGCATAATAGCGACCAAGCATGGGAGCCGGCCAAAGCGAACTACTGGACACCTGTCGATTACTATGTTGGTGGCGACCATGCCGTAGCACACCTGCTATACGTGCGGTTCTGGAGCCACGTGTTCAAAGAAATGGGCTTAGTCGAAACCCGCGAACCAGTCAAAAAACTGGTCTACCACGGCTACGTGAACGCCGAAGACGGCCGTAAGATGAGTAAGAGTCTAGGCAACGTCATTGACCCACTGGACATTATTGACCAAGGATACGGCGCCGACACGCTGCGTACCTATGTGCTGTTCATGGGCCCGATTGAACTTGATTCTGCCTGGAGCTCGCAGGGAGTGGGCGGCGTACACCGGTTCTTGAACCGCGTGTGGACATTAACGCAGGAATACCTGGCAGCCGAACAAAACCGCAATCCGATAAATCAGAATGTCGAAGCGATTCGTCACCGTACGATCAAAAAAGTCACGAACGATTACCGCAACCTTAGCTTCAACACCGCCATCGCGGCCTTAATGGAATACGTGAATGAACTATACAAGGCAAGAACGAACGGGTTTGATGACAGTTGGAAAGCGCACCTAGACAGCTTGGTGCAACTGCTCAGTCCGTTCGCGCCGCACATGACAGCCGAACTATGGGAGCAGCTTGGTCACGATACATCACTCGATACCGAACCTTGGCCGATATGGGATGAAGCCCTAACGAAGACCGAGACGATAACTATTGCCGTGCAAGTGAACGGTAAACTGCGTTCTACGATTGAGCTGCCTGTCGGTGTTAGCGAAGCCGAAGCGAAAGCGGCGGCTCTTGCCGACGAGAACGTGAAGCGCCATGTGACGGGCGAACCAAAGAAAGTCATTTACGTAGCCGGACGGCTCGTCAGTATCGTCGTGTAACAAATGCGCCGGTCTACTTGAGGTAACCTCGAGTATCAGGTATAATGCTCTCTAAGTTTATACCAACCTGAAAAGGAGAACATTTCAATGGGACAACCAAAGAAACAGTCGAGTCCGCGCAAGACCGGACTCCGACGCAGTCACCTGCGTCTTAAGCTTGCACGCGCTGTTAACGCTAAGTCACCGGTCAAAGTAAAGACGACCAAGCGCGAAACAGGCAAAAAATAACCGCTCTTTAATAAGCGCCCAGCTGGGCGTTTCAAGCAATATTCAAAGAAAGAACCAAACGCAAGATGGCATCCAACCGACACTTAGGAAGAATCGTAGCTCTTCAAACCCTCTACGAATATGAATTCCGACGCCAGTCAGAAGATACGAATCTTGACCTTGCAGAAGTACTGGGCCGAAACATTGAACGCTACAAAGAAGCGATCGATGACAAAGATTTCGTCAGCGCGCTCGTGGACGGTGTTTTGGAACACCAGGACGACCTGGACGCCAAGTTGCAACCGATGGCACCTGGCTGGCCGCTCGACCAGATAGCCCGAATAGACCGCAACGTACTCCGTATCGGCTTATACGAGCTGCTTTACAAAGCAGACTCTGTGCCGCCAAAGGTCGTGATCAACGAAGCGGTCGAGCTTGCGAAAGCGTTTGGTTCTGATAATTCGAGCAAGTTTATCAACGGGGTGCTAGGCACCGCGTTCCGTACACTTGTTGAAGCAGAGGACCAACCTGATGCAGCAACCAATAACTGATAAGTTCAAAAAATATTTTTCGAACCGTTCAAAAAAGCCTTCAATCCAAGAAATCGTCCGCGAACCGACCGCTGGCGGTATAGTATTTCGCCGCAATAAAAAAGGCGAGATTGAAATTCTATTGATTCAGGACGCCAAAGACCGTTGGACGATTCCAAAAGGGCATATTGAAGAAGGCGAAACCGCCCAAGTTACCGCCAAGCGCGAAATCGGCGAAGAAGCCGGACTGGACGACGTGGACATGCTTGGGTGGCTTGGCAAGATTCACTTCCGCTACCGCCGGCTCGACAAGCTGGTGCTTATGACGACGCAGATTTACCTGGTTCGTGCCAAGGGCGACACGAACGCCATTAAAAAAGAAGAGTGGATGAACGGCATTAAGTGGTTCAAGTTCGCCGATGCGCTGGATGCGATTGAATACGAAGACATTGGCAAGTTAATGTTACTGGCCATGAAAAAAATCAGACAGGAGAACCTATGAGCGGCATGCCGACGGCACCATACCAAGAATTCGCGAAAACGGTGCTTGGGTTTGAATTCAAGGACATTCAGCTGCTAGTTACCGCTTTAACTCATCGCAGCTACGTGAACGAGCATAAAAAAAGCGTGACGGAACATAACGAACGTTTGGAATTTTTGGGCGACGCGGTGCTGGAACTGGCCGTGACCGATTACTTGTTTGAGAATTACACCGAGCCGGAAGGTACGCTGACGAGTTGGCGGGCGGCTTTGGTACGTACCGAAAGTATCGGCGAAGCCGGCGACAAGTTGGGGTACGAACCGCTGCTTCGCATGTCGCGTGGCGAACGACAGGGAAGCGACCGGGCGCGTCAGCAAATCTTGGCGAACGCGTTTGAAGCTGTTATTGGCGCGATTTACCTTGAACGAGGCTACAAAGACGCCGAAGCGTTCATTAACAGGCACATCACATCTAAGCTTGAGAATATTCTAGAAGAAGGCTCATGGCGCGACCCGAAGTCGCACTTGCAAGAGGTTTCACAGCGGATAGACGGTGCTACGCCGCAATACAAAGTGCTTGAAGAAGTCGGACCAGACCACGACAAGGTATTTACGCTCGGCGTTTATGTAGCTGGCAAGCAAATGGGCAAAGGCTCGGGTCATTCTAAGCAAATCGCCCAGCAAAAAGCCGCTCAGGCAGCGCTTATTAAATACCAGAGCGAGAACACTACGCTAACAGATTGACAGGTGTCACGAAATAGCGTAAAATCATACGAAGTAGAAATACCAAATCTAACGATTCAATAAGGAAGTTTTATTTTTATGCTCGCAATCCGCTTGCAACGACTCGGCCGCAAAGGCTACCCAGTATACCGTTTGGCCGTTCAGGAAGCCCAACGCCACCCTTCGAGTGGTCGCGTTGTCGCTTACGTCGGTACGTACAACCCACACACCAAAGAAGCTAGCGTTCAAGTTGAAGCAGCACAAAAATACCTTGACAACGGCGCTCAGCCGACCCCTCGTGTCGTCAAATTGCTGAGTGACGCCGGTGTTAAACTGCCGTCATGGGTAAAGCAGCCTGCAACCGACAAGCAAAAGTCTATTCGTAACGCCGAAAAGCTGCGCCGCAACCAACCAAAAGAAGAAGTGGTTGAAGAGCCGGTTGCTGAAGAAGCACCAGCTGAAACTCCTGCTACAGAAGAAGCTCCAGTCGAAGAAACAGCCGACAAAGAATAGTCCCCGTCCAGAAATCGACGAAGCGAAAGCGCTCATGCTACAATACCGCCATGCATAAGCGCTTTTTTGCTGGCTTTACGGTTGCCGAACTACTTATCGTTATAGTCGTGATCGGCATAATCGCCGGAATCGCCATGATTTCTTACAGGGGGGTGCAGCTAAGAGGGCACGATACGGCCGTGCAAGACAACTTGTCGAAGATTGCCGAGGGCTACAATAACTACTTTACCGACAACAATGTTTATCCGCCCGCCGATTCGACCCTGAGTACCGCGAAGGTGCAGGTAAATCGGGCAAGTTATGACAACACGGCGACGTCCGGTGCGATGGTGTACTGTACGAATGCCGCCCGTTCCGAGTATGTGCTGTTGGCGCGTTCGAAGAGTGGAAAAGCGTATTACGTAGTAAGTGAGGGTCCGGTCAAAAGCTTTACGGGTACGTACCCTGTGACGACCGGTAGCCCGACCGTCGCGTCGGCATGCGACCCGCTACTAGGGTCTGCAACCGCTTCGTTCGCCTGGATCAATTCCGGTGGTACGACAAGCGGGACATGGAACTACAGCTATTAACCGCGTGGTATAATTGATTTACAAATCGGTAGTGATTACGGAGACCCTGGAGACTGAGACTATGACAACAATTGACCAACAATTCGTAGAATATATCGTCAAATCACTTGTCGGCCACCCCGACGACGTTGTCATTGAGCGTGTCATTGACGAAAAAGGTGTACTACTCACTCTGACTGTTAACCCGGACGACCTTGGACGTGTCATTGGCAAGCGCGGCATGACTGCCCAAAGTCTTCGTACGCTGCTTAGGGCACTAGGAACCAAGAATGACGCCCGTTACAACTTGAAGATCGTGAACAACGACGAAGACCGCGAACAGTACGCTAGCCAATCAAATGATGAATCTGACCAGGTTGTGGAAGAATCAACAGATACAGCTGTGGAAAACGAGCAATCAGACCTGGCAAAAAATACTCGTAAAGAGCTTGCCGAACTCGACGACCTCGATATATAATCATAAACAGTTCAACAGCACTGCGAGAACTACAAAAAGCTCTATGCGAGCAAACCTAAAGGTTTGAGAGCCTTATATGTGACAAAAACCGTCCGAACTCGGACGGTTTTTGTTTGAAGAGACATACTACTGTCTTTTAATAATACCATGTATAGACATAAAAATCAATAGCTGGTACTCTAGTACAGATGAGAAAGTTCCAGGTCATAACGCTTTTTCCAGATATGTTCACCGGCGTGTTCGGTAGTTCCATGATGTGGAAGGCACAGAACGGCGAGCACGTGGAGCTTTCGACGATTAATCTGCGTGACTTCGGCCTGGGGCCGCGTCGTCAGGTTGACGATACACCGTATGGCGGCGGTGACGGCATGCTATTAAAGCCTGAACCGTTGTTCGCGGCCGTCGAGCACGCGAAGTCGCTTGACCCTTCCGCGAAGGTGCTGCTTATGACACCGCGTGGCGAACGCTGGAAGCAAGAAACGGCGCAGGCATACGCTGACACCGACAACGGCTATATATTTATCTGCGGGCGGTACGAAGGGTACGACGAGCGCATAGTTAGCCTGGTGGACACGCAACTGAGCGTCGGCGATTATGTACTAACTGGCGGCGAGCTCCCGGCTATGACAATAATCGATAGCATCGTTCGGTTGATACCAGGTGTACTCGGCGGCGAATCGAGCGCCGAAATCGAAAGTTTTTCCGACGGTGAAACGTTAGAATACCCGCAGTACACCCGACCTGAAGAATTCCGGGGCATGAAAGTACCCGACGTGCTTCTCAGTGGCCATCACGGCGAGATCGCCAAATGGCGTCAGCAGAACAGCCTGAAAAGCAAAGAGGACTCGTAAGAGTCCTCTTGCTTGTTGTGGTGGATGTCGTAGAGCGAGCAGTCACATTTTTTTGTTGGAGTTTTTGTTTTTGTAACGTCGCTGTCCATCACTTTAAACGGTCTAGCATAAAAACACAAGCGTAATTTTCAAAATAACAACAGTTATCATACAGGGCATGTGGCTATAATAAAGTTATGAAGATCATTCCTTCGTATGGACCGACGCGGAATCCGCGTACAAGGGTGACCGCATGGGTATGCGCAGGCCTATTAGTAATTATGCTCGTCAGCCAACTTTTTTCGTACGAGGACTTCGCATCGACGTTGAATATTCTTTTGCCAATCAACGAGCAGCCGTTGATTCACTTGACCGCGGCGCTTGCCGTAATAGCGGAACTACTTGCATTACCGTACCTACTTGGCATGTACCTGTCCGCGTTCCTGCGTGTGGTGAGCGCTTTGTTCGCGGCTCTCGCTTCGACATTTTGGCTTATCGTTGCGCTTACGAACGCTCACGCGGCAAACAGTGGTCTGTTTTCGACGACATTCGTTTTGCCTGGCGGTATTTTGGCAGCTGTATGGACATTCGTCCTATTTGGTACGCTTGCGACGGTCATATACACTGACAGTAAGTTTCGTCACGATACCTCCACCTCTTGAGGTAAACGGCATTCTACGGTACAATTTATTTCTGTACAACCAGATATTGGGGATTAGCCAAGCGGTAAGGCAGTGGGTTCTGGTCCCATGATCGGGGGTTCGAATCCCTCATCCCCAGCCAAGTGCGACTGTTAGAAATGTGACCCATATGGGTCACATTTAATATTTATTCCATATTCTGTGCGATACAATGACTACAGTTACATGGGGCGTTTATAGTGGATAAGAATAATGACAAAATCCGGCTAGGGAATAACAAGTCAGACTGGGCTGCTGTAATGGCTAAGGGTGGACTCGGTGCTATCCCTTTTGCTGGCAGTTTTTTGGCAGAAGTTGTAAGTACCCTAATCCCTAACCAGCGCCTTGATCGGCTTGTTAAATACGCGACCGAGCTTAACGATCGATTAGAAAGAATGCCTGTAGAATTGATGGATCAACTGCGAAATAACGAGCAGTTCATTGACATGGTGGAAGAGAGCTTCATTAGAGTAAGTCGTGCAAGTTCCGAAGAAAGACGTCAATACATCCTGAGCATTGTGTGGCATGGTATGTCAAATGATAAGGCGGCTATAAATAACGCTAAGTACATTTTAGGACTACTATCGGAGCTCAACGATAATGAAGTAATTTGGCTACGCTATTTCCATGAAAGAACATTGCATGATAAAGGACAATTTCAAGCGTTACACAAGAACATACTTGCGCCCGTTCAAGTGATGATAGGATCTAGTAAAGAAGAGAAGCAAAAAGGAGCTATACAAGAAAGCTATAAAGAACACCTAGAGCGATTGGGCCTAATCAAAAGCCACATAAAGATGAATAAGGACCTAGGTGTTCCAGAATATAACACTTTTACCAATAAACCCGAGATTACTTATTCGGAAGCTACTACCTTAGGAAATATGCTCTTGGAGAATATTGGTTTAATCGAAGACTAGTGAATTATATTAAAACTAGGGGCAGTAGTTTTATCTATTCTTCTAAATATTTGTCGATCTCTAACAAATAGTGGGATGTTAAGGCCACGTATAAATCCATCCTGCTCTGCCAAAGTTCCTTGCTTGAGCGTATAGCTAGCAAAGTTACGGAAATGATCTCGTTTGGTCAACTTTATGCCGTGATCTTTGATTAGCTGACTCGTAATTCGCTTATGTTGCTCAATTCTTTTAAATAACATTCCATTTGGCACCACATCATCAAATATACCAGCTTCAATCAACCCAAGTATCTGATCAACTATCATGTTGGCGGTAATTGATCGTTCAGGACAATCAGGGTCTTTAGTGGACTTTGTGCAGCGATAATAAACATGCCGATTCTTACCACCATCCATGCGTTTCTTGAAGTGCTCCTCAGCTGTTAGTCGAGAGCCACACGATCCGCAATAGAATAGGTGTTTGAACGGGAACTTTTTTGATCCCCAAGCCGGTTTATTCTCGGGAACGATTGCGTTCATTCTGTTTCTAACAATATCGAACAGTTGCTTGCTGATAATTGGCTCATGCTTGCCTTTATATAAAGGTCCACCGGAAGGATAGGCGAAGTACCCATAGTAGAAAGGGTTGGTTAGTATTCGATATATCTGGCTAAGCGATAATCGAGCGCCGGCCTTTGTCGTAAAGCCAATACTGTCTAGCCACTTCTTTATTGTTCGACCACTTTGATTTTGAAGCCCAGAACGCTCGAACATTTCCTTGATAATTGGGGCGCGTTTCTCGTCGAGTGCCATTTCCTTAACGCCATTGTACGAGCGATTAATATAGCCTATAGGGGCAGGGCCTGGTCGCCAACCCATTTCGCACTTAGCCCGAATACCACGCTTTACATTAATGCCACGATTATCATTTTCGAGTTTTGCCTGTGAGCAAAGAATCATCAATAAGAATTTTTCATTCGGTGTATTACTAAAACTCTGCCCGTACGTTCGTATTTGTTGTAGCTTTCCTGCATCCATGAGGTCAACAAGCGAACCTAAGTCACCAGCATTACGTGAAAGTCGATCTGGTGCCCATGTGAGTATGCCATCGAACTTATCATTCCTGACTTCTTCTAGGAGTTCATTAAAAATCGGCCGTGTGGCCGATGCTTTTGCTGAATAGCTTTCTCGTTTGATTGATACAATCTGAAGCCTGTCACGTTTCGCCAAATCTATCATTTCTTTAATCTGTGAATCTATGCTCATTGTTTGCCGTTCGTCTTGCTCGGTAGATTTTCGTGCGTATAGGCAATACCTTGTTGGCTGTATTGTATCCATCAAACACAACAATACTCGGAATGAATATAAAGTCTAGTGGTATTTATATGAAGCGGATACCAAAGCTAATTGGGCTACTGATTTTCATTCATCCATCGCTCAATTTCCATGGTTAGCTTGTCTCGCTCCCCGCCAAGACTCATAAGAGTAACTTCGATTCCTTCTTTGATTAAGTCAATTACATGTTCTTTGTCATGGAATTGTGCGGCATGCTCAAGGATCACAGGCAATAGCTCCTTAATTCTGTCCGAGAGACCTCTTGCAACTGCAAGCTCGATAAATTGGACGATTACTTTCGCCATCGAAGTAACTTCTACCTCTTTTCGCGTAAGTGCATAGAGGCTACTCTCGAATGCGCCCTCTTCACTAATTAGTATTGATTGTAAAAGAATAACAGGACTGATACCTAAGTGATGCAAATTTGCTTCGGCTAATTTTATAGAAAGTTTTCCGTAGCTAATTAGATCTAGGTTTTGATTTCGCACAGAATACCCTAGAAGAGCCTGAGTCCAGATGTATTGTGTTCCAAACACTTCTTTAGCCAACGAGCCAATGCCAACATCATCAGTGTATAAAATTGTTTGATTGTTCGTTGCCAGCTTCATTGTGTCCATCTGCGAATCAAGCAATGCGTTTTCTAGTCCTGAGAGTTTTTTGTTATTCGCAACTTTCGTAAGTAATGCCTCATCAAAAGGCATTACTTCAGTATTACGATTAACCCATCTAATGAGCGCGTGAATATTTTTTACCCGTTGTCTGCGTTCTTTAGTGGTTACTTCTTGGCGAATATAACTATCACCTTGTTTATATATGGTAGCCCCTTGTTGATTAGCTTCACTTTCAAGTTTTGCAGCCTCTTGGATAATAAGATCTTTGGTGGACTGTGATATTTTGAATTTATCTAAGCCGATTGAATTCACATCGATGCTTAGCTCATAGAAATTAATTAATGCGACAATATCCATTACAAAACGGGGATTCTTCATCTGCTTCATCGCTGCGTTCAAGCTGTCCATTTCAGACGAACTTCCCATAGATGCTCTAACGCCTAGTTGAGGTGTATTTCGTAGTGCATAGACAACCTCAATGATATTTTTGCCAACCGACTCCGCAAACAGATCAATAGTTAATTTTCCGCTTTTATATAATTCCTCCACAGCAAGCGCGTTACTGTATGTTTCATCGACCTGCTTAAACAATGGCGTAAAATCTTTATCTTCAATGTTAAAGCCCATTAAATCGCTGCGATCGACAAAGCGTTGCTCATAATTCTTCATCGAGTCCTGCAGGGCATGGACGTATTTTGTCTGTACTTCAATAATTTGTGTGGTTCTTTCGCCACTTAATCTGTTGCGGCTAAGAACGATCTGATCTCCTTTTTTCTTTCCTATGAATCCTCTTCGAGCCGCATCTTCCACACTTATCTCATGGTTATTAATTGACGGTGGATAATCTGCTTCGATAATAAAGAAGCCACCATCATAGATCAGCGCCGTATTAGGACCAGCTTTATCGGCATCAAGGAACTTTTTCCCTGCATTGCCAAGACCAAGTAAAAGACCAATGTATGTACTATGAGCGTCCGGACTATCTATGAATCTCCTCCGCAATTCATAGGCTACGTAAAGCATTCGGGGTAGCATGCCGCGCGTGCGATAGAGGTGTGCGATCTGAGTCAATGATGCCTCATCAAGCTTTTCAAGATTAATATCACTACTCAGATAGCTATTTAAAGCTCGTGTGTTATGCGTTCTGAAATCGATTAAAGCGATGCTAAGTCTTTCGTCCTCATCTGATGGATCCGCCTTGACATAAGATGCCAGTGCTTTTCTCGCACGCTTAAGGTCTTGTAGGGCTATGTATGCCAACCATTCAAATCTTAAAACCTGTTTAGCTTTAAAACCATTATTTTTTAACGTAAGTACACGATCTATTAATGTATTGTATCGCTTGGCCTCATAAAGCGCATGCAGGTACTTTCTTGTCTCAACACTATCGGCGCTCGTGTCCATTATTCGTTCATATATGTCAGCAGCAAGCGTATATTCTTTTAATTCAAATGCGTCATTAGCAATTCCGTACATCAAACTTTTAGACGGCTCTTGTGGTAATGTTGCAGCCGCCTCATGTATCAACTGAATAGCTCGGGACGTATCTTGCTGAACAGCTGCAAGACGAGAGTAAAATAATTTTGCCAATGATTCATTTGTTTGATTTTGAGATGTATTATCTGCGAGCCTGAGGGCTTCGTCCAGTTTACCCGTATCAATGAATGCTTTGAATATATTTGAAGTCGCATGTTCAATCATTGAAGAATCATCGGCTAACTTTGGTAAGATCGATTGAAGAAGAACTAGCGCCTCATCGTACTTGCTTTGCAATATTAATGAGTCACTTAGCATTAAAGCCAGCTCATTGCTTTTTTCCGTACCAAGAGAACTCGACATTAAATATGACTCAGCAAGTTCGTACTTTCCGGATTCAACAGCTATAGCCGCCGCTTGTTGAATATTCGTTTTGTTCTCGGGATCAAGATCTACGAGTTCTTTTAACGAGTTTTCCAGTACGCAATCATTTTTCAGAAAACGATACCCCACGATTATATTGAAGAGCCATGATTGTCTAGCCTTTTTATCCTCAGGTGTCCGCTGTTGTTTCCACGCATACTCAAGATGATCAATGCCGCGCTGTATAGACTCACGATCTTGAGCATTAAGCTCACCTCGAATTTTGCCTGCCCACTTGCTTTCAACTCGTTGCATTAATGCAATTCCTAAGTCAGCTCTGATATTAATGTCACTACTATCTTTCTCGGCAGCTTTTTCTAACAATCTGATCGACTCATCAGGGTCCGTGTCACGGGTGACGTATGAAAGTGCGTGCAAGGCTTCAACAGATTCTAGAACTGTGTTGTCGAGAGATTTAAGTATAGCTTTGTAGGTTTTTCCCAATTCGTGCATTGCACGGATTTTTATCGATGCGGCATTCGGGTCAATGGGATTAACTCGTAAGACTGCATTCACCATCCTTAGTGCTTTGTCCGTTTTGCCTTCAAGCATATAGGCTAGGGCAATATTTACCTTAGCCTTATCTGACGACGACTCATTTTTATACGCCTCATAGAAGCATTTTATCGCTTCGGTATTATTGCCTAAGTGATGTTGAGCATAACCAATATTTGTCATGATTCTGAATAGCTCGTTTGAGCTTAAGCTCTCTTTTTTTTCTTCAAAGAGTTTTTGTAAAAGTTCAAGTGCTTCGCTAGTTTGGCCTTTATCTAAAAGATCCTTTGATCTCGCTATCTCTTTGGATGTAAGTTCGGTAAGGGCGGAATGCATTTTTTCGAGCGTAGATATTCGATCTTTGGTGATTTTAACCCAGTCGTCAATGTACCGCTTTTCTTTGATCGTGAATGAATTGCGCTTCGTAAGGTTAATAGATTTCGTCTGCTGTTTGGCGGTATAACTAGTAGCATTCGCTACATCCTCGTCGATATATTTCCAATAAACTCGCTGGTCATTGATGTCAGGAAGTAGCACTAGTATTGGTTGGCCCATCTGTTTGACATATTTATAAATACCAACTGGGATATCGTACTTACCGCCATGATCTTTAGGGAGGGTCTTAACTTGCGTTCGCCATACCCCGATAGGTTGATCGTTTTCAGTAATGCCTACATCGCCATCTACATTTGGCCAGGTATCATGCGTATTTATGTTTGAAGCAATTCGTCCATGGTATCCAAGGATATAATTTATCAGGCCTACAGAAGAAGTGTCTTTAAAAGATGTTTCTCCAAATTTTTTTATATCACCTTTACCGCTCATACATAAAGTATATACCTCTGAATATTACAAACCTATGCTAAGGCATATTAGGCAGAATTAATGATAATCCTCTTTGTAGTTTCCTTCGAATGACTTGCGCTCACCAGTTCCACTTGTATAGGTCACCTTATACGCCTGTCTATCACCGCGCTGGGCATATTTATAGTCTTGTAGATTGACCATCGCCCTCCTGTAGGCTTCTAGGTTCTCTTGCTGTGCTTTCTCAAGAAAGTCTTCCATATCGTACGGGTAATGACCATTCTCTATGTAATAAACTTGAAGGCCGGCCTTCATGAGCTCGACAGATGCATTCTCGACCTTCGCTTCTTGCTGGCTCATCGATCGGTAGGCATGACCGCTTGATTGTTGCGCAGCACTGACGCCGGCTAATATTCCTACAATGAGCACCAATACGCCGATAATGACGGCTATGCGATACCTATCCACAAATGCTACAAAGTTACTATTCATATACACTCTCCGAATCCCTTACTTAAGCGAAGTGCCCCGGGATATCAAAAGGACAGCCACGCTGGACTGTTGAGATCCCAAGCAAGCGGGTTACGCCTACCTTTTTTACGTAGCTGCCCATTTCATGGCGTAACTACGCGCGCAATAATGCGCGGCACTCGAATGCCTAGGATCTCAACACCTTAAAGTATACTGCCAGGAGTGAAAGATAGCTAGCCTACAGTAGTGCGGGGAACTACGAGCGTGTATGATACGAACATGGCGTCAAATAAATCAGATAGCTACAACCCCCTGCGTGAACTTTTCAACGGCGCTATTTACGTGGCTGTTACTACAGCTTTCTTAAGCGTCATGGGAGTATTGTATCAAGCGGGCTATTACAGTTACTTTGGTATTAATCCGGTTATTGCGGGTATACCACTTGATACTCTCACGATCACTAACGGTAGTGTCGTGCCGATCGCTAGTGCAATTGTTGCATTTCTGGGGCTAGGAGCCTTTATCTTGTATCGGAAAGCTCAAGCCTCTGACTTGATTCTTACGAGTTTTCTCTTAAAGGTAGTCGTACTTGCTATTGCGATTCTATCAATTTTCATCGTAACAGCATCGGAGGACAAAAACATTGTAACTATACTGAGTGCCGCCGCATCGGCGCTAGTTATTTTGATCAATGTGTTTGCAGAATTACCGAATTTAAGAAAATATTTAAAGCTTCGAAAGCAACTTCTGGATTGGGACGCGTTTTTTGATAACTCCGAGCGCAAAATGACTCAGAATTTCAATTACAAGCTTCTGCTACTGGCGATTGGAGCAACGATGATCATGTCGCTTTCTAGCGCACATGAAGTAGCAAGAACTGTTGCCCAGGGTCAGAGGGTATTCACGACAATCGCGAATGATAGCGGAGGTAACTTTATTGAAGTTGTCGTAGCAAGAGGAGAAGGTGGCTTAATAGTTAAACTATTCGATCCAGAGCTAGATGCCTGGGAACCGGGGTACTATATAGCTAAAGAGGATAATCAGACTTTTGTGATGAAAAATATTTCAACAGTGAGATAAGGGTAAGATAAATCCATTTTGCTAAAAGGTAAGGGATAAACAAATTATCTACTATCAAAATCAAAAATAAAGAATATACTTAAATTACGATTAAATTATTCAACATCGGGAGGGCTGTAATGTTGAAGAGGGTCTTGAGTCTGGTCGCAATTCTTGCGGCAGTGTTTTGTGTTGTTAACCCCAGCGGTACCGCACACGCAACGAGTGTGTATGACTCGGCATATCAGCGCCAAACCAGTGGTATGTACGTTCAGACCCCGACATGTAGCCAGCAAGATATTACTTCTGCGGTTAATACTCAACTAGCGAGTAGCACCGGTTGGCCATCAGGCCCGTGGTATGCGCACGACCAAATCAGGGACTATTATCAGGATATGGTATCTGGTGTGAAACAAGGTATCATTGCCATCACACAGCAAACATATACGGACAGTAATAATGACGTGTACCAAACAGTTGCTATAAATCCGGTCCAGTCCACCGGCTCGCAATACTTAGGTTGGATTGCTGACTCCTCTACCGATCACCGAGTGAGAATCTCTATGCCACCTTTTTACGGCATCCCATATTCTGGCCAAATCCTTGGATTTGAATTGGATTCTTCCTGTAACTTACAATTTCATAACATAGGAGGGTCCTCGGTTGTTCATATTTCGAATGACGTGTCAGGACAAGGAATGAGCTGGAAATCAATAAGCTTCAAGACATACGGCTCACCACTCCTTACTTTTGACTTCAATTATCCTTCTGGATATGCTGGAACACCAGTCGGTGGTACGGCAGATGCTGACGACGATGACCTTACTGCTTCGCAGGAGATGGAGCAGGGTACTTTAGACACGAAAGTTGATACTGACGGTGATGGAATATCAGATTTTGCTGAATCAAAATTTAATCCTGACTACGATAATACCTACTGTAATACAACAGTAAATCCTCATATTTGTGCGGATCCAAACCCTCGGGAAAAGGACCTGTTCGTGGAGGTAGACTGGATGGTAAATGGAGCAACTGAATATAAACCAAGCAGCACTGTAATCTCAGATCTTACCACGTACTACTCAAATAACGGGATTCATGCTCACTTTGATCTCGGTAATTATGGTGGTGGAAACTCTCTCCCGTTTTACACAAACTGGCTCTATTTTAGTGAACAGGAAGGTGACCTCGATATTCATGACTTCAAATATGGTGGGTCTCCGGCTGACACTGGACAGACTTCAACCATAGCAGCAAATTTCAGTTTGTATCGACAAAATATCTGGAGATACATGATTTACGGAGTAGGCGAAATATCCGATGATGATTCCATTATGGGTATTGCTGAAAACCTTGGTGATGATATCATCATTGCGTCGCAGAATAGTGCTATTCAAGATGATGCTCTACATTCATTGGATAGGGCATACGCAGGCTTAATGCTCCACGAATTAGGGCATACGCTATGCCTATCTAGTAGGCAGTGGTTTACGGAACAGAATTCTAATTGTGTGTTCAATGCAATCGATACTTATACAAATTATGATTATAAGAGTGTTATGGATGACTTGTTTCTTCTGCCAAAATATTCAGACTTAGAATATATACAATATTCAGACGGAACTAATGGTACGGGCGATCATGATGATTGGGCAGCAATAAATGCAGGAATGGGAGCATTTATATATGGCGAAGGTTTGACTATTGAATATGCAAAGACTGAGAAAGGCAAATCCAAGCATCATGATGATAGGCCGCTCGTCAAAGGCAAGGCTCAGGATAATAGAAACCTAAAGGTCCAGAGTCTTCATCTAAATAGAAAAGCAAATCAAGGAGCTCACTAAGAACATTAAAATGAGTCAATCATATAAACTTCTGATACTATATTGATAATGGTTAAAAAATCAACGAAATCACCGCGCATCTCAAATAATCTATTACTAATAGGGGGCTTACTAGTCTTAGGTTTAATCGCTTGTTATCTCATTTCAACAAGCATCTCTTATAATCGAACACAAAATGACGATGCAGTGAGTAATCGAAATGTACAATTAATACTTAGGGCTGTTGAATCTAAGAATCCGTCTATTTGTAATAGCATCGTCGGCGGAATTAAAGGAGTTCTTCCACCTGCAAGTAGTGCAGATGATTATGGTGTAGATATCACACGAACCGACCAATCAAGTCGCTCTGAGGCAGAAGCAAAGACTGATTGTCGCAATCTTGTCGGCCGTCTTAATCCGTAAGATTGCAGTGTCCTATTTCATGTAGAGGAGTTGATGGATAGCTAAAACTTGTCGAGATTGTCCTGAAATACATCTAACCACTGCCAAGCATAAACACTTTGCAATAGCAGAGTGTTTTTGATTTACTGAGCATATGAATTTAGAATCGGAAGGCATGCTGCAACTAATAACGATGCTTGCACAATTTAAGCCGGGTGATGGAATTAGCGCTCCTATAAATCAGCAGAATTTACTTACTCCCGAAAGCATATTCTGGGGCGCAATAGCAGTACTTGCCATAGTTGGTATTGTTTGGTTTCTGAGCACTAAGCGTCGCCGAAAATGAGATTAGAACTATGCCTAAAAAATTTACCTATAACCCAAAACAAGCTAATAAACACTTGAATCTTATAAGCCTCATAGCAGTGTTATTTCTAGCCCTTGGTTTAATACTGGGATATGTACTAAGCCAACCTAAAGCGGAACCCACCGTACCCGATTCTGTAAGTGAAAAGAATCTGAATGTATGGGCGGATGCCTTAACAAAAAAAGACGCTTCTCTTTGTGATGATATACAGGGTGGCATAAATGCCAATCAAGGTAGAGGGGTAAACCTAAAGGGCGGCGTGGGTATAGCTGATAGCTTCGGTAATGCTGCTTACGATGAAGATCAAGCTCGGTCTAAGTGCCGACAAGAAGTAAATGAATTACTTTCGCGCTAGCAGTAACTAAATCGTATAGGGAATATTTAATTCGTCACGATAAATATGCTATAAATGTATAGTTCTTCAGCAATCTCGTAATCGGGTCGTAGGGCACATGCTTTACGACCTTGTTCTTTGACAACTCGTTGATAGGAAGATAATGAGAAAAGAGCCATACAGCCGGCTTTTGGTAGTGCTGATGCTGGCATTCGTCACTTCACTTGCCGTGCTGCCAAATCCGGCGCAAGCAGCGACGCCATACGACGGCGCTTACAGGACCACGACTTCGATTGCGCTGAGCAATGACGGTTGGTATCCGTCCTACTCGGCCTGCGCGTCCGTTGACTACACGACCACCTGGAAGCAGGCGTTGGATGCGGCGCCCCAGATGACTAGTGCTTACAAAGCTAGTCTGAACAC
>ERZ761596.115-NODE-115-length-16805-cov-6.430507_pt1 | contig 16805 bp, 32 predicted proteins | sample MGYA00512166_ERZ761596 | MGnify/ENA primary metagenome ERZ761596 (study PRJEB28899, sample SAMN03785556) | bioreactor sludge metagenome | biome: EBPR Sludge; feature: EBPR Bioreactor; material: 0.22µm filtered reactor supernatant | place: Saint Lucia: Queensland...
ATCCCCCACCACTCAAGCCCAACATTCCACGTCTTGGACTCGTTCAGCCTATGGGCATTGAGCCGTAGAGGTTGCAGGAGAGACCGCCAATGGACATCGAGAAGATCACCGAGGCGTTCATCGCCTCGCCCGCGTACACCGAGATGTACGGTCGCATCCTCGCCGCCATCGACAAGCAGGACTGGATGGTCGTGGACGAGAACCCCTTGTGCGTGGAGACGTGCCTGAGCGCCACCTACCCTGCCTCCGGTGCCGTACGGTTTGACCTCGGTTCGGACAAGAAGCATGTGGAATGGCGGCTTTCAACCCACGTGTTCCAGACGTTGTGGACGCCAGCGTTCCGCACCTACTGGAACGACAACCGACCCCCCGACGGCCCCACCCTGGGCGAGATCGAGCGACCGGTGGCTGTCCTCGTGTACGAGGAGCACTTCAAGCCCGCCCTCCTGACCTACCCCGCGTGCATCAAGGCCATCGACGGCATCGTGGCGGCCCTGGCTGACCCGGCACGTGTCGCCCGTAGGGACGAGCGCAAGACGGACGAGGCTCTGTCGCGACTCGAACACGGGGTGGACAGCCTGAAGGCACTCGGCTGGACGTGGGGGGCCATCCAGAAGGTCGCTCGTGAAGCATTCGGAACACCGGAAAAGGAGTAGATCATGGACACGCTCGCGAACCTCGTGGAGCAGTACAAGGCGGGGACGTTCGACCCCACGCAGTGGAACTGGTGCGTCGGGGAGAACATCGTTCCCGTGGATGGCGACCCGACCGGCCCAACGGGCTTCCGGCCTGCCGTCTGCATCTTCGTCATGGGAGACGGGGCGCAGCAGTGCTACCGGATGATCCCCCTCGATGGTGTGCCGAGCCCCGAGCTGTGGGAGCAGGCCATCTCGGACATCAAGCGGCTGTTCGGGGTCAAGCGCGTGATCCGAGGGGTGGGGTGATGCTCTGGGTGGATCACCGATGCACGAGGTGCGGGAGGCCGATTGAGCGGCACATGAAAGCCCTGCTCCAGTGGAGTGTGAGGCCCACCTTTCGGACGAACAACAAGGTGCTTGTGGACTTCGACACATCGGACAAGCACTCGCTCCAACATGTCTCCTGCAACGAGCAGACGGCATGCACCAACTGCGATGGCACAGGGGTCATCGAGGATGGGCCCGCAGGCCGTCTTCTCGTCCCCTGTCCCGTCTGCGTAGGTGACGAATGAAGTTGTACCGGCACGTCCCCATTCGCCCTGGACCTCGCTGTGGGCTGTTCGACATCGGGAAGGATGCTGCCCTACAAGCTCGCGCGAACGAGCTTCCTCGCACGCGGATGCAATTCGCTGGCCTGGCAACGCATCACGCGGAGCACTGGTGGACCGAGCGGGGCCTGGCGGAGTTCGACGACCTCATTGGTGGGTTGACCGCACTATGGTGCCTTCAAGGGGCGGGCATGCGTTGCGTCTCGCACGACTTCGATCTCCCGGACGACTGGGAAGAGGTGGCCGACCAATGGGCGTGGAAGCCACGAGCCTGCAACCGACTCCTCCTCTCCAATCCGCTAAGCGTCCCTGTGCAACCGGAAGGCTACTTCCTGGAGTACACGGACATCTGGCAGGTAGCGTTCCTTGTCGAGAATGGCAAGTCCCTGCTGTACCGGGTAGGCCGCGTTCAGGCAGGAGACTCAGAGGTGTAGACCCGCTCGGAGGTTGGTTCGCATGACACGTGGCATCGTCCTCATCACCCTCGCACTCTGCATCTTCACGGGTGTCATCCTGAGCGACATGCGGGAAGCCCTAGCCCGAGCCGAGCGGAAGCAGGAGCGCGAGGAGGTGGCCGCGTTGGAGGCGAGCCTCCTTGCTGCTCGACTGGAGAATGACCTCCTCGCCGTCGACCTGGACGTGGTCACGGGCCGGATCTCTCCCGAGGAGGGCGAGGAGGCCAAGCGCGAGATCCGTGCGAGCTACAACAAGTAGGTTCAGGCTACGCCCCCTATGGCGTAGGGGTGGCATGATCACCACCATCGCCGCCATCACTGCAGGCATCGGCCTCACCGGGCTCACCTGGACGTGGTCACGGGGATCGGTCGGCAGACCCGTGGTGACGAAGTGTACAACGGAGCATCGCGATGAAGAAGTCGATTCAAGAGATGGGCGACGCCATCCTTATCCTCATCATGGATTTCAGTGCTCGCGCCACGGACTTGGCCGAGGACGGCGACCCCATCTACCTTGTGGATGGGCGACGCACATCGCAGGCAGCCCTCGACTTGTGGGAGGCGCATAGCGCAGATATCATCCGGGCACTCCACCAGGGTGGCTGGACCGTAGCCGAGTGGAGTGCCGTGGCCGAGGCCTACGGAAGTGCCAACGACGACGACTACCCGACCGCCTAGGGAGGCCTCCATGAACGTGCTCGTGATTGACGACCAGTCCTGGAGCGTCCCCGTGGACGACATGCGGACGTGCCTTGGGTGGCAGGTCGAGGTGGTGACCCACCCCGACCAGTTGGCCGATGACTACGACTTCAATGCCTACGACCTGATCCTGTTGGATCACCGCATGCCCGTGCGTAAGGGCGACGACGTGGCCAGGCAGATCCGAGCATCCAGCCAGGTCCCCATCGTCTGCATCGGGAGCTTCGGGTCGTCAGAGGGGGTCTACCCTGCGGACTGCCTTCGGGCCAACAAGATGTTGAGCTTCAGAAGGCTCCGCATCCTGGCCGACTTCGCCCGAGGAGTGCTCTCGCTGGAGCAGGCACAGGAAGCTGTGCGCAGCTACTAACCGGGTAAGGGGCATATGGACACCGTCACCCATGATCTCCACATCCAGGCGGGCACAATCGCCGGTCGCGAAGCCACTTGCGGCACGAAGGTTGACTACCAATCCGAGGAGACCGCTGCGAAGGCGGCCTTGACGATGAACGCAAAGCCTAGGACGCGAAGTGTGCTTGAGCCGTATCCCTGCGCGTTCTGTCATGGGTGGCACATCGGCCGGGCAATGAGCGTCGAGGATATGCGAGCATTCATCCTGCGGCAAAGTTCAAGTGAGTAAGGGGCATATGGACGCTGTCATCGACCTGCACGACCCTATCGAGCCCTTGCTGTTCTACGGGCACACGAAAGGGCTCTACTGCTCGTTCTCGAACTTCTACCCCGCTCAGTTCGTGCTTGACGGGATCACGTTCTCGTGTTCCGAGCAGGCGTTCATGCTGCGGAAGTCCGACGACCCCGCCTACCGGGCCAGGGTGCTCGAGACACCAGATCCCTACCAGGTCAAGAAGATCGGTCGGTCGGCCAAGCTCCGTGCTGACTGGGACTCGTTCAAGTACGGGTGGATGGTCACCGTGCTCAAGGCGAAGTTCTCGCAGAACCCGCGTCTACGCGACCTACTCCTGTTCACGGGCGAACGGCCTATCCACGAGAACTGCGCGGACTCGTGGTGGGGGGGCGGCCCTCACTATCCCAAGGGTCGCGACCTTCTCGGCAAGGCTCTCATGGAAGTCCGGACGTGGCTCCGGGAGCATCCGGGCCAGGTCTTCGACACGTCAGAGGCCACCGCACCGTGATGACCATCCCCGAAGAAATCCGCGACCTGTTCGACAAGGCCGGGTTCACCCTCGCCGTCGCAGAGTCCGCAAGCGCGGGCCATCTTGCTGCGGTCATTGCATCCGTGAGCGGCGTCTCGAGCTTCTTTCGTGGGGGTGTCGTCGCCTACCACATCGACGCCAAGGTCAACATCTTGGGGGTCAACCGGGATGAGGCCGCTCGCTGCAACTGCGTGTCGCCTCAGGTGGCGCAGGAAATGGCGGCCGGAGTGCGTCGCCTCTTTGGCACAAACGTGGGGATCGCCATCACGGGCTACGCGGAGCCGACCGATGACGTGGAAGATCCGTATGCCTGGATCTGCATCGACATCAACGGCTTCGCACGGGTCATGAGGGTCATGGCACCCGAGGACGGGCCCAACGGCCGACTGGACGCTCAGGAGGAATACGCCTGGACCGCGATGGAGACCCTCGTGGACTACCTGGATGACCCTGCATAACCTATGGGTGCGTGGGTAGCGTGCTGCATGACCCACTTCACGTTCAACTTCCTCCCCAACCTCTCTGATCCTGCATCTGCCCCCGTGGAAGCCGGACGGCTAATCGTCGTGGATGAGCTGTTCCACTCCTTCGAGTGGCTATCAGATCCGTCTACGTTTCAGACGAGCACGGTCACCCGTGAGATCCTCGCTACGTTCCCGGAGTACCTTCGGTACCTCGTGAACGACGAGTGGCATGCCTACGCGGGTCGCTACAAGCACGAGGGCCTGTCCGCGTTCCTCGTGCGAGCGACACGGGACACCAACCTCTACGTCGCGAGCATCATCACGTACCCATTTCCCGAAGACGACGGCGAGGAGTGACGGTGTTGCCGCCATACGTGTTCACGGGACATGATGCGGCAGACCGGCTGCTTCGATGCAGGCAGTCGGTGACCAGCATTCAGCACGTCGTCTCTATCGGGGCAGAAGGGTCCATCCCTCTTGCCCGATTGAAGTCGAAGCGATGGCGCTCGCTTCGACTGCTGTTCGACGACATCGAGGTTAACCCGAATCCGTGGACGTGCTGGCAACCACCGACCCGTGAGATCGCAGAGCAGATCATCGCGTTCGGCAAGGACGCCAACGACGGTGTGTTGCTCGTGCATTGTGCCGCCGGCATCTCGCGGTCGTCGGCCGCCCTCCTGATCATCCTCGCGGACAAGCTCGGGCCAGGTGGTGAGGACGAGGCCGTGAAGCTCCTCATCGATGCACGAGACCAGACGGTTGCAGCGAAGCTCCGGGAGCCTGACACCATCGTCCGACCGAACCGACGCCTGGTGTGGTGGGGGGACGAGGTGCTTGGTCGCAAGGGGGCCTTACTCGCTGCCTGTCAGCGCACATTCCAGTACGGCTCCACACACTGGAGTCCGTGAGATTACAGCCGGGCTGTTTTATAGCGCGCAGGAAAGGGTAGGAGGCTAACCACCCTGGAGTCCTGCATGTTCAACCTGGTCGTGTTCCTGCTCACCACTGCCAACGCGGGCAAGCTCGCTGACGACAACGGCTTTCGCGGCAAGTCCTTCGGGCCCGCTTCCGTCCTTTCGGAGGCCCCGATGGAGGGATGCCTCGAGGGTGCAGAGGAGGACTCGGCCTGGCGGTGCGAGACGACCATCGGCGAGCACCCCGTCACTGTGAACTACATCGTGGACGAGGACCTGTTCGGGGCGGTGATCCTCAATGCCTCGGGCTACACTGCATGCGAGGGCGTCAAGAGCGTCCTCACGCAGGCTTGGGGCAAGCCGGTTCAGCCGAACCGGTACATCGAGCGGTACCCCTGGACGGACGGGCGAGTGGTGGCCTCATGGGACTACAACAAGGCCACGAGCGGCTGCAACATCGTCATCGCGAACATGTCGGTGTATGCCGAGCAGAAGAAGGCCAAGGCATCCAAGGCCGCTACGGCGGTCGGGGACCTGTAGGGGGGTTCAGGGGTATTCGGTAGTGGTGTATAGTGCTTGAGGACTGCAATGCGATACGGAATCTGCACCACCTGCCAATCACAACACTCCGTCGGTTGGCGTGGGCACACGTACTTCATGCATGCCCACACCAATCCCTGGTCGAAGCAGGAGTGTGAAGGCTCCTGGACTCTCCCCGAGGCCGTCATTGGTGACTGCGAGGAGCAGCGAGACGCCGATGAGTGGGAAGATGCAACCCCCGACTACCAGGACATGTGGTGAACCACGTAATATTCGGTGATGTCCACGGCTCTGCACGCCAGCTATCCTACCTCCTTCGTCGGGCTCAAGAGGAGTACGGGGTCGACACGCAGTTCTACAGCGTCGGTGACCTCGTCGACCGTGGCCCGAACTCGAAAGAGGTGATCAACATCTGCATGGACTCCCGCGTCCAAGCGATCATCGGCAACCACGAGCTGTGGCTGTGCTCCGTGTTGTCGGGCTACCCGATGAGCGACACACCTTTCTCCAAGATCATGGGCGGGATCGCTACCTTACAGTCCTACGGGCTAGACAAGGGCCACCCCGAGGACGTGGGGCCTGCACTTCTACGCGCCGTGCCGAAGGCGCAGCGCGAGTGGCTTCTGGACATCCCACCGCACCGGTTCATCGAAGTGGCCGGGGTGAAATACCTGCTCGCCCACGCGGGCATCTTCGCAGCCACCTTGGCGCAGATCCGTGACCAGGCGCCGGGATTCCCCGAGGAGCGAGTGCCGGACTTGATTCGGCAGAGCGCCCCGAACATGTACTTCTGGTCGGGGCCGAAGCCGCACGAGCCGGACAAGATCGCCAAGTTCAACACCTTCGTGCAGGTGTTCGGCCACACGCCCATCGATAGGGTGGTGGACGTTACGGGCCACTACATCGCCCTCGACACGGGATGCGGCACCTGCCCCCCATTCGCCCTCTCGGCCGTCGTGCTGCTTGAGGATGGTGGCCGGGAGATCCTCAGCGTTCAAAAGGGATCCTGATTCCTATCCGTGTAGAAGAGGGATGCCACGCACCGTCATCATCGCAGGCCGCGCCGTCACCGAGCATGATCTCGTGTGTCCCGATTGCGGAGCCGCATTGGTCATCGTGGACTTCAAGGGCAAGCCCCTCTACAAGTGCGCCCGCGCCAACCAGACTGCTTGCCAGGGCGCGCACGGGGCCCATCCTGACGGGTCCCCCCTTGGAATTCCAGCGCATTGGAAGGTTCGGGCGGCAAGGAAGAAGGCACATGCAGTCTTTGACTTGCTTTGGTCTGGGCCCCGTGCTATCATGTCCCGAGGAGCCGCCTACACCTGGCTCCAAGGTGCCATGAGCATGACCCAGCAGGATGCCCACATCAGCCGCTTCGACGCTGCACAGTGCCGGCGCGTCATGGCGATGGTGCGTTCCGACTTCGGGTTGGAACCAGAACCCACCCCCGGCGAAGGCCAGGATGGGTTCTTTGAGGTCACGCTCTAAGAAATCCTGGCTTCGCCGGGGGCTACATTTTTAGCTCTCGTCGTCTACTGGCTAGGACACCCGGCTTTCAACCGGGAAAAGAGGGATCGATACCCTTCGAGAGCACCATCTGCTCTCATCGTCTATTTGGTCAGGACACCTGGCTCTCAACCAGGAAAGGCGGGTTCGATCCCCGCTGGGAGCACCACTACTGGCGGTACCACGAGTCCCGCTCGGCCGTGAGCGGCCCGTATGCCTCCGTCTCGGGCTCGACGTTATGTTCTCGGCACGCGCGCTCAAACGCACCATCAGCGGCCCAAGCGGCTTCAAGGCGGCAGGAGTAGCCTTGCGCTTCGGCACGACGGTCTGCATCTTCGGCGAAGGCCTGGCAGGCCACGTCGTCCGCCGCGTTGACCCAGTCGCTCATCGTGGGAACACCCGTCTGTAGGATCTTCTCGACCGTCAACCGGAACTCCCCGCGGGTCATGCCGAGGGCAACGGCCTCGTCACGGAACGAAGCGTATGCCTCGCGGTAGATGCGAAGGGAGTGGGCCTGGTAGTCGAACTCACCACCCTCATCCTCGGGGTGGGGGACGCCCTTCCCGTGGAGCGGACACCGGTGCCAGGTGTCCCAGTCGGAGTGGAGCCAGCCGTTGCGGCACTCACAACGAGCCGGGTTGCGGTTGGCCCAGCGGCCGGAGTCGAGTTCGTTGACGGGGTGGCTCATCGCAGTCTCCTCTTGATACCTCCCCTACGCAACGGCCCCGCAACCTGAACCACTAAATCGTAGCAATATCAGTTGTCTACGGGGACAAGTGCGAATTGTCCGTGCAGAGCAAGTGACAGGAAACCGGAGATGGAGTAGGGTGGTGCCGTGACTACCTTCCGCACAGCGTCGCCTCCCGAGCCTCCAGCCGACTGGCTGGAGCGGTTGCAGGACTATGCGCAGGTGCGGAGCCTGATAAACGGGGACTCCGTGTGCATCGGTGAAGGGGATTCGGCAGCGCACCGTATCCTTGAATTCATCGGACACGACCCCGTGGTGGCCGAGGCCTGGTCCACGTACAACGCAGGCAGACCAAGGCTCTAAGAGTCTTTGCCTCCGTAGCCTAGTGGATCAGGCACCAGCCTTCTAAGCTGAATTACGCAGGTTCGAATCCTGCCGGGGGCATCACAAGTTCAGGGGCTGTCCCTTGCGTGTAGAAGGCGCAGCGTGATAGTCTCCCCCCATCAACCCTTCACAACCCCCACGTCCCCGTAGTTCAATGGACAGAATACCTCTTTCCTAAAGAGCGTGGTTGCAGGTTCGAGTCCTGCCGGGGACGCCACCCACCCAAACCCTTCGCGTTGCAGGCGAGGAGAAGTCGAGAGAGACCATGTCGACCGCTGTCCTTCTGCTCAACGCTGACCACACGCCGATCAAGGTGATCCCGTGGGAGCGGGCCATCTACCTAGTGCTCGACCGCAAGGCGAACATCGTCGCGGACTACGCAGGTCGCGTGATCCGATCGGCGAACCTTGAGATCGCCTGGCCTGCGGTTGTGGCGCTCACCAAGTACGTCCACACGAGGAACAAGGTTCGGTTCTGCCGTGCCAACCTCTTCGCGCGGGACTCGTACCAGTGCCAGTACTGCGGGATACGCCCCAGGACGGGGAAGAAGACGCCGAAGCTCGAGGAGCTGACGATCGACCACGTCGTGCCGCGGGCGCAGTCTCGTGGTGGCAAGGTCACGCTTCCGTGGAACAAGCGGCAGGTGTCGGTCACGACGTGGGAGAACGTTGTGGCTGCCTGCTACAAGTGCAACTCGCACAAGGCGAACCGCACTCCGGACCAGGCGGGCCTCACCCTCCTAGCCATCCCGAAGAAGCCAACGCCGTGGGATGCAATCCGGATGTCCCTCACCAGGGCCGCCGTGCCCGACGAGTGGAAGTCCTTCATCCCGGCCGAGTCTGGGTGGCAGGACTACTGGGATGTGGAGTTGGCCGACGACTAGTTCAGGTAGTCGGGGCCTCCGTGTATACTGAATTCCTACACGGAGGCCCCATGGCCGAGAAGTCCGAGCGCCTGGACATCATGAGCACGATCCTCAACTCGTGCATCGTCGTGTGCTTGGCGTCACTCCTGCTTGTGGTGCTGTCCGCGACGCCCCTGCTCATATTTCGGGTGACCTTGGCCGAGCCTATCACCGTGTGGGCCGCCACCGTGATCCTTGAGGTGGCTGCAGGCATCCTTCTATGGACGTGGTCAACCGCGAGCAACCGATTTATTGTGTGGCTCGTGTCCCTCTTCATGCTCGCGCTGGCCGCGCTTCACTTCCTCGGCCTGCCCATCTTCGTCTTGCTGGAGCGGGGGATCGGGTAGAGGGCTATCCCTGGAGCCCTCATGCAAGTCGTCTACGCCACGCAGCCTTTCCCCGACGCCTGGACCTCAGCCATCTTTTTGGCCGGACCAACACCGCGGGATGCGGAGACCCCGTCATGGCGGCCCGAGGCCCTACGACTCCTGGAAGCAGCGGGCTACGACGGCGTCGTGATGGTGCCCGAGCGGGATGACGGCAAGTGGAAGTCGGGGCCCGACGCCTACATGGAGCAGGTCGAGTGGGAACGGCGGGGCCTCGACCTGTGCGACAAGATCCTCTTCTGGATCCCCCGCGACATGGAGACGATGCCCGGGCTCACCACGAACGTGGAATTCGGGCTCTATGCCTCGTCGGGCAAGATCGTGCTCGGGGCCCCCGACTGGGCCAAAAGCATCCGCTACCTGGAGACCGCCCTGGAAACCGCCACGGGCGACGGCACGCGATACCCGACCCTGGAAGACACCATCCTCGCCTGTCAAACGAAGCTCGACGGGATCCTCCCCGGCGTGTTCACCGGAAGGACCAGTGCAGGGTTCATGGAGCAGTTGCTCGCTGAACGTTACGGAGGGGAGCGATGCGTCCCGCTGCACATCTGGGTGCTCGACTCCTTCCAGTTCTGGTATCGCGCGCAGACCATGGCCGGAAACCGGCTCGACGACGCGAAGCTCCTGTGGCACTTCTGGATCCCCAAGGCGAAGCTCGTGTTCTCTTGGGCGCTGCACGTCAAGGTGTGGATCGAATCGGAGCAGCGGCACAAGGAGAACGAATTCGTGCTCTCCCGCACGGACATCTCCACCGTGTGCCTCTACTGCCCCATCATGAGCGAGGACGGGATCCTCGCCACGGATATCGTCCTCATCCGCGAGTTCCGCTCGCCCGCCCGTTCGGCTGACGGATTCGTGCGGGAGTTGCCGGGTGGCAGCAGCTTCAAGGGGGGTCAAGACCCCCTCCACGTGGCTTCTGAGGAGGTGCTTGAGGAGACGGGCCTCGTCATCGAGGCGGGCCGCTTCCGCGCCCTGGGGCACCGCCAGGTGGCTGCGACGCTGTCCTCCCATCACGCCTACCTCTTCGCGGCCGAGCTGACCCCGGAGGAGATGCGCATGGCGAAGCTCGCGGCCGACAATGATGAGGCTCACGGGGTTGATGAGGATTCGGAGCGCACCTATGTAGAGGTGCTGACGTTCCGGGACATCCTTGCGGGCAACCAGGTCGACTGGGCCACCGTGGGCATGATCACGCAGGCCGTAATGGGAGGCGAGTGACTCGGACTCCACCACGGGATGCAGCACTGGACCATGCCCTCGCCTGGATGTATCGCCACACCCCACAGGAGCCCGCATGACCAACCTGCCCGACTGGGACTTTCTTCCGCGCCAACCGAGAGTACGGCGAGTGGGACGCTGAGCCTCCGTTCCTCTTCATCGTGCGTGGGAAAGACGGTGCCAAGTCTACGTCGTGGACGGCCGGCCTGCAAAAGTGGGCGACACCATCCGGTTCCACTACGGCTTCTCCTATGGGGCCTGGCGGCGTGCGTTCCGCTCCCATGCCAAAGGGTACAGTGTCGGGGTCATCGAGCGGGTCATCTCGCGAGACGACTTCGAGGCATTCAACCTAGGCACGGCCTCAGAGGAAGACGTGACCGTGGTAGCCAACCTCATGGCAGGCGTACCGTTGCGCCCGCAGTGGGTGGACGAGCTGCTTCTTCAGATTCGAGCCATCGCACAAGCAAGGTGAGTCCATGAGATTCCGCGACACCAAAGGATGCTCCCTTGGCCCCGAGATGTGGGGTGGCCCCGGGTCCCTGATGGATCATCCCGGTCTTCGGGAAGACCTCACCGAGATTGCAGGTGTGGTCGAACGCGCATTCCCCGGGTCGGACATCCCCGCCCGCACACGCGCCTTGCTCGCACGAGCCGCGACGGTTCGCGAGGAACTCCTCGCCGAATGGTCGGCTCTCGCCCCCACTCTGGAGTATGTCGGGTGGGAAGTAGAGAACGGGATGCCCGAGGACCAGATTGCAGCGCGATTCCATGCATGGGAGCAACGCCGCAAATGACCACACGACCCTTCGTCCTCGACATGGAGACATCCGACCCGGACGACTTCATCACGCTCCTCATGCTCTTGGGGCACCCCCTGGTCGACCTTCGGGCCGTCACCGTGACCCCGGGTACGCGAGAGCAGGTGGGCCTTGTACGCAGGGCCCTTGTCTGGTTCGGCAAAGAGAAGGACATCGAGGTGGGCGCGTACAATGCGGACCACCCGAAGCAGTGCGTCTCGAAGTGGCACTACGACGCCTACGCCCTCCCCCCGTGGCACGACCCATCGTCCATCGAGGATGGGTGGCGAGTCCTCAAGAGGCACTTAGGGCCAGACACCACTATGGTGACGGGAGCACCGCTCAAGAACCTGGGCGCGCTCCTCTCCACACAGTCCTTACTGTCCGATCTCCAGCATCCGAACTTCGGCCGCCTGGTCATTCAAGGTGGGTTCGCCGGCGAGGGGGTCATCCCCCCCCGAGAAGCAACTGGAGAAGTTCCGCGGTCGGGTCACCTGTCCGTCGTTCAACCTCAACGGGGACCCCAAAAGCGTGCAGCGCGTCCTCGACTATCGGGCCTGGTTCACGGACATCCGGTTCGTAGGGAAGCAGGTTTGTCACGGGGTGCGCTACGACTCGATCCTGCACGAGCAGCTTGAGCAAGCCGTATGCGGGACGCACACGATCTGCGCCTGCGCTTGTCACACGGGCATCCCCCTCCTCCATGACAGGGCGTGCTGTGCCCCGTGTCCGTGGTGCAAGATGGAGAAGGTGGTAGGGGGGCACGCACAGCCCTCGAACCGGACGGAGATCGCCCGGTCGCAGATCCTGCACGGGATGGGCTACTACTTGGACAAGCACCCGGACGGGAAGATGCTGCATGATCCCTTGGCCGCGTGTTGCGCCATCGACCCGACCATCGGGGAGTGGGCCGAAGTCGAGGTGTATCGGGAACGTGGGGAGTGGGGGTCCCGCCTGGCTCCAGGTTCGGGAGTGCGGATCATCACGGACTACGACCACGAGAAGTTCGTGTCAACCTTCCTCATGCGGTAGGGATTGGTGGGGGTCACGCTTCTCCTCATTGCCTGCGCATCACCGGCTATGACCTCGACGTTTGACCTTTGCCTTGACCACTATGCGATCTCCTGCGACTGTGGGGACGGGTGCATGGGCGAAACAAGCATTCGGCGGGCATGCGCTGACTACAATCTGCGGTTCTGCGACCCCAATGGGCCCGTCTATTCCGCGGCACATTGCCGTGAGGCAGAGGCGAACAACACCCCCAAGCAGTACGACTACCTGGAATGCGTGAGCCTCGTCTACGCGGGCACATGTAATTACGAGGAGGCCGCCGAAGCGTGTAGAGGAGACGACTAAGCGGGGCGGGACGTGGACGAGACTGGTAGGGTGGCCTCCGTGAGTGACACCACCCCCTACAACCCCGCCAGCACGCTTCACCGTCAAGCTCTGGCGCAGCGTCTCTTGCTGCTCATTGCCGAGGCAGGCTTTGCAGAGGAGTATGTGGCTAGCACGGCCAAGGAACGGGTGTTCTATCGGGCTATTGACGAAGTCCCTTACGCCCGAGTGATCGTGTACTCCACCATTGAGGGGGTTCAAGAGCATGCTCAAGTGCGGCTAAGCGGCAAGGATGCAATTCGGGTCTGCGCTTTATACAGGCACCCGAAATCCAAAACTGACAGCCCCCTGTTTTCATCGGCCCCTGTCCTTAGAATTGGAACCATGGAAGCCATTTGCGAGCGCACTCTGGACCGGATGCGCAAAGCCTATGAATGTGCAGGGAACGCTATTCCCTGCCCTAAGTGTAAGGCACCCACCTTCACGTCGAAGAAGGGGAACATGGTGTGTGTGGCCCGGTGCTTTGAAGCCTCATAGTTGCGTTTGGTTTTAACTGGTGTAGTGGATAGAGCCCGATGGCTCTGCTATCCGGGTTCTCCCGCATCTCAACGGATGCGGCCACACCAAACCTGGACCCCATCATGAAAAACCGAGACCTCGACACTGCCGTGGGTGGCCGCCTGGCCCTCTGGATGCAACTCAACAACCTCGTCGACAGCAAGCTCGCCAAGATGGTCGGCGCCGCTTCACCGACCGTGGCCACCTGGCGCAACGGGACCCGGCCGGGTCCCGTGTGGCGGGAGAAGCTCTCCACCCTCACGGGGTGGGACTGGAACAACCCGGAGTCCATCGCCGCCCTGACCGATCAGCAGGTGGGCGTGGAGGTGGCCGGCACCTCCGACAAGACCTTCGTGGGGCTCCTGGTGAGCCGGGCCAAGCTCGAGGACCTGATCTCCAACGGGGCCGTCGACCTCACCCCCGCCCTCGCCCTCATCCAGGACAAGCTGGCCGAGCTGGCTTCGCAGGATGCCGTGTTCAAGTCGGCCGTGGAGCTGAGCGCCATGGTCAACGGGAAGGAGCACACCCGCGCGCTCATCGAATTCCTCCGTCAGCACACGGACCTCAATCTCGACAGCCCGGTCGAGCGCAGGGCCGAAGGGTGACATGACAGGGCGGTGAGTCGCGCGTAGCACGTGCGATCTTTCCGTCCTGCCCACGCTTCGGGGCTCCTTTGTGGTAGACACCCCATCACCCCAAAGGAGCCCCGTTGTACACCCTACCACAAGCTGAACACGTCACCATTCTGCGCACCCTGTCACAATGCCCTCCCGGCAAAGGACTCGTCGTTGGGGACGTGGGGCCCGTTGCCTCCTTCGCCTTCCGAACGTGCGAAGCCTACGGGTGGGTTGAAGCCGTGCGCTTCGACACCATCGTCGTATGGAAGGTCACGCCAGATGGGCGCTACATGTACCAAATGGCCATCGCGCATAAGCTTGCAGCTTCTGTAGAAGGCTGATACGCTAATCCTCCTATCCGTGTTACACGATACAAGGAGGAAACCATGAAGCGAGTAGGACTGGTCGGGGCAATGCCTTCGGGCAACCGGTGGCGAGCGCAAGGCAGCATCGACGGAAGCTCGAAGTACCTGGGCACGTTTGACTCGGAGGAGGAGGCTCACGAGGTGTTCGTGAGAGAGCGAGATCGCATGCTCGCAACACGGGTGGCCAAGGTCGCCTTGATTGAGCGACTTCTCCTCGACGGGCCCACATTCGTCTACGAGGGCCGGAAAGGACGCGGGGCCGACCTAAACGGGAAGCACTTCAAGGTCTTGAAGGCCCACGGCACGTTCCAATCCATCGTCGTGCCCCTCACCGCCACGGGCACCCTCGACTTCGCTGGACAGACCACCGTGACAAGCTGCTACCTCAAGCCCCTCACCAACACACCTCCCACCGTGCCACCCCTCCCAGAGTTCCTGCAAGGGTTCGAGACCGAACACTTCCCGGCGACCTCCTGCACCATTCCGAATGCCAGGGAGCCAAGCATCCGCGACTCGGCGGACACCTACCTCTGCTTCATCGTCGACAGCAGGTTCCCCAACGAAGGAAGGCTCGAGTACCTTCGGCCCTACACGGCCGAAGGCATCGAGGAGCAGGAAGGCACTCTGCTGTACGGATGGAATCGCACTTCGGGCGACGGCTTCGTAGACAACGTCACCCGAAGCATCCACGACGACTCAGATCGGGTCATCGCCTGGAAGAAGGTGGAGACCATCGCCCCCTTCGGCCCAACCAACTGGCCTGAGACGGCATCCGTGTAGGAGACTCCCAAGGAGTCCCCCATGCTGCTCACCCCCGAAGAACAAGCCGCCTGGAACGACATCCTCGCCCGCTACGAGATGGCCGTGGAGGCCAAGAACAAGATCGACGATGAGCGTGCAGTCTTCGCGTCCAAGTTCTTTGCGCAGCTCCTCGCCACGGGCAAGTGGGAGGTTTACTGCGACGACTACATGCGGCCGGCCAACTCCAAGGCCAGCGCAGCGATCATCAAGTTCATCCAAATCGCCCTCGGCCTCAACTACCACGACGAGTTCACCATCCAAAACGAGGATGTCAGCATCTACGGTCGGTTGGACGATGGTGAACTGACCGTCAATATCTACGCCTTGGGAACCCACGGCAGCAACGAATACGATGTCTTTGATCGCGGATGCCGCACCCTCAACATCGACATCGACCTCAAGTCCTGGATTCGGGAGCAGCAACAGGAGTCCCTGGCCCACGCCCGCGAACAAGTGGCCAAGGCACAAGCCCGACTCGCCGAACTAGAGGCCAAGCAGCTCCCGTGAACCACCTGCGCACCTGCCACGTCGGCAAAGCCACACCCTGCACCTCAAGCATCACCCTCCACGGGGAAGCTCCGGGTGAACACTGGTGGTCGGGATGGCCTGGAGCCTACTGCATGAAGTGCCACTCCGCGGACGCACAAGAAGAATGCCTGGCAGATAACTGCACGTGTCCATGTCACGACGAGGACTATCCCGTTCAGGTGACGACCAAAGCCGCGTAGAGGAACGCATGCGCTCCTTCCTCCGCACCCTCCGCACCCTCCTGACCTGCTACGTCATCCACGAAGGCGGGCACGCCATCGCGGCTGCCTTGCTCGGATACCAGGTCAAGAGCTTCATCCTCGGATGGGGACCCACGCTCATCTCCACGACGGTGTGGGGAACGGAATGGGGCCTCGCCCCCATCCCCCTCGGGGCCTACGTCACCCCCGACACCACGGCCCCACAATGGATACAGGCCCTCGCCGTCCTCGCCGGACCCCTGGCATCCTTCGGCACGCTCCTCCTGCACCCCTGGAGCCCCCTGCGCCTCATCCCGCCCACCATGTGGCGACAGTGGCGCATGTATGGGTGGGACATCGCCAAGTACGTCCCCATCCGATGGTTCTTCGCCGTCGGGGATTATGCCTTCGCAAAGCCCGAGCCAGAAAAAGACCCGGGCATCTTGGGCCGACTCCCCTTGATCGACATGTTCACCCGGTTCGGTCACTGGAGCATCTGGCAGTGGTCGGCCGCGCTCGGTGTGCTCAACCTCCTCCCCATCCCACCCCTCGATGGCGGCCGGTTCCTGCGACTCCTGCTTCTCCCTGAGTCCAAGACCGTGGACACCGCGTTCGGGATCGCCGCCCTCATCTTCTTCTTCATAGCCCTCATCGCCTACCCCGCCGCCTCCATCACCAAGCATTTGCTCCGCAAACGCAACGAAGTTCCCACATGAACACCCCCAACCTACGGGCCTACCGGCCCGTCCCACAGCACCCATCTGCCATCCATACTGGAATGCTCGCGGACATGGCCGACAAGGACATCGACGCCTGGGACGCGGCAGCCTCTGCGGTCGACGAAAGCAACCAGGAAGTGTTCCACAACAACCAGCAGTTCATCAAGAGGTTCGTCCGGGACATCCAGGCATGCGGCGTGAAGACGCACAATGGCGACGATTACACCGACCACGTCAAGCAGGCCATCTCCGACATCTACGACGCTGTCACAATGCCCTCCCGGCAAAGGACTCGTCGTTGGGGAC
>ERZ761596.119-NODE-119-length-15983-cov-6.602022_pt1 | contig 15983 bp, 20 predicted proteins | sample MGYA00512166_ERZ761596 | MGnify/ENA primary metagenome ERZ761596 (study PRJEB28899, sample SAMN03785556) | bioreactor sludge metagenome | biome: EBPR Sludge; feature: EBPR Bioreactor; material: 0.22µm filtered reactor supernatant | place: Saint Lucia: Queensland...
TAATAGGCGATCCCGATGCAACCGACCGTAATCAGAAAGCGCTAGAGGACTTGGGACTTGCGCCGTTACCCGTGTTTCACACCGGGTCAGATATGGGACACCTGAAAAAGTTAGTCGAGCGTTACCAGTATATCGCCCTCGGTGGCATGGTTCCATTTATGCGATTCCCTAAGCGTATCATGCCGTGGCTGATTAAGTGTTTCAAGCTGGCGCAGGGGCGAGCCGTGTTTCACGGCTTCGGCGCAACATCGTGGACGGTGGTTAAGGCGCTACCGTGGTATAGCGTGGATTCTTCGTCATGGGGTTCTGGCTTTCGTTATGGGGAGGTTCCCGTGTTTGATGTACGGGCCGGCAAGTTCCAGACATTAAACCTTGGAAATGTGGCGGCGTGGCAAAGGCACTCACGGCTAGTTGAGGCGCTGGGCTTTGATTGGCGCGACTTTGCCGACCGCAACCGCAACGACCGGGCAAAGATATGCGCAATTAGTGCGCTGTCCTACATGATGGCTGAGCAATGGTTACGCCATCGACACGGCGAGATATTTATACCCGGCGGGCAAAGTGCGCCCGGACGCCGGGCGCACCTAGTTACAGCAGATTCGACTTCTTCTAATATGGGGATGGTTAATCTATCTCAATCACTGCGAGAATATGGCCTAGAGCACACATTGCAAGGTGTAGGCGAACATCCACACCTTGCTGATACAAGTAACGGCATCAACTATGGTGATGCCGATAAGGGGTTGAAATTACATCTTGCCGCCTTCAGCGGCGGCGATCTCGCCGCCGCTGAAGGCGGCTTACGGCTCCACCTCGCCGAACACTCCCTAGACCGGGGGGGGGTAGGCGACACAAGCCGGGCGATGGAGATACTAAATGATAGAGATACTTAAGGCGATTGTAACGGGGGGGATTGTTGGGGCGGTGTTCGCGCTGGCACAATCGCCCGTCCCGGCTCCGGCCGTTCTTGCGGGCGTGGCCGGTGTGTTTGGTATATGGGCTGGTTACGCGCTGGTTATATTCATTAAGGGGCGACTGTGAAAGCAATAGCAATCGTTAGCGGCGGGATGGATAGCGTAACGCTGGCTTACTTGTTGGCAAGTCAGGGGCACGACCTGCACCTGTTATCGTTCGACTATGGACAGCGCCATGTTAAGGAGTTGGAATACGCCCGGCGCTGCGCGGCCGACCTGGGCGCGGAGCATACCGTCATCGACCTGTCAACGCTTACGCCACTCCTGCGTGGGTCGGCGCTAACAGATGACATCGACGTGCCGGAAGGCCACTATGCCGCGCCTAATATGCGGCTAACCGTTGTTCCGAACCGCAACGCGATTATGCTAGCGATTGCTTACGCGGCGGCCGTTGCGGAAGGAGCCGGGATTGTGGCGACCGGCGTACACGCGGGCGACCATCCTATTTACCCAGATTGCCGGCCGGAGTTTATCAAGGCGTTTGACGAGATGGAACGACACGCAACCGACGGCCACGCCGTTGAGGGGTTACACCTGTACGCGCCATTCGTCAACATGAGTAAAGCCGATATTGTGGCGGTAGGGGCCGCGCTATTCGTTCCCTACGCTAACACCTGGAGTTGTTATAAAGGCGACACCGTCCATTGTGGCGTTTGTGGCACTTGCGTCGAGCGGCGCGAGGCATTCAAGATCTCAGGGGTAACAGACCCCACCATATACGTGAGGAAACCATGACAAAAACCGTGATTAGAGCAATTGTATTGTTGGTCGGAACCTATGTAATGGCCCAGGCTATTGCCGATATAGGCGCGACAAAGTTAGTGCAGATTGGTGGGGTGGTAATGCCCGGCGGCACGTTTATCTTTGCCCTGACCTTTACCCTGCGCGATATGATTCACAAGCGGCTGGGCAAGGAGTGGGCGAAGATGGCGATCTACACGGCGGCGGGGCTTAACGTCCTGCTGGCCGTATACATGCTGTTTATTGCCCGCCTACCATCGCCAGAGTTCTTTTGGCTGGCCGATTCGTGGAACGCGATATTTGCTATTGTTCCGGCTATTACCATCGGTAGTATTGCCGCCGAACTGGTAAGCGAGCTGACAGATACCGAGGTGTATCACTTCTGGAAGACGCGATTCCCGAACGCGCCGCAATGGTCGCGGGTGCTGGCAAGCAACTTTGTTAGCTTGCCGGTTGATTCCATTGTGTTTACCGCGCTGGCGTTCGTCCTGCTCCCGCCCGTGTTCGGTGCTGAGAGTATGCCACTAGCACAAGCAATTACACAGATTGCGTCGGGGCAGATACTTTATAAGGCGGTGGTAACGATTCTCAGTTTACCGCTGATTTACACGATAAAGGACAAGCCGATTGACCCTAACTGGCAATTGGCAGATTAGGGAAAATGGCCGGTACTAAAGCCGACAAGCTAACCGTCGAGCAGCGCGTCGAGGCGATCTACCGCCTGATTCTCGACGGCTGGACAACGGAGCAGATATTGCAAAATGCCGCAAAATCATGGGGCATTAAGGACAGAACCGGCTATGACTACATCGGCAAGGCATGGCAGCGCATCGAGGCCGTGGCCGCGCCTGAGCGGGCCGAGCATCATCGCCGCGCCGTGGCCGCACATTACCAGATGTTACGCGAGGCCAAGACGATAAAGGAGAAACTAGCGGTATGGGCGGCGCTGTCGCGGCTGCAGGGACTGGACGCGCCGAAGGCGGTGGAACTCAGCGGCAAGGACGGCGAACCTATCCCGTTTCGGATGGTCGATTATCGTGCTGGATTTACCGAAACTGAGAGATGATCAACTTGCCATTGTCACACACCCGGCTAAGGTCAAGGTTCTATCAATGGGCCGAAGGTGGGGCAAAACGATGATGTCCGGCTGCATTGTGATGAATGCGCTCAGGCAACACGGCCGCGTTGCCTGGATAGCGCCGACCTACAAAAATGCCCGTCCTATGTGGCGATGGGCAGTGTCTATAGCGTCGCCCACGGTGATGGCGGGTAAAATGAGCATCAACCGCGCCGACAGAATCATCACAACGAGGGCGGGCGGGGAACTGGCTATCTACTCAGGCGATAACATCGACAGCATCCGGGGGGAAGCGTTTAATCTCGTCATCCTCGATGAGGCGGCCAAGCTACCGGAAGGAGCATGGACGGACGCTATCATGCCGACGCTATCGGATTATGACGGCGACGCTATTTTAATTTCCACACCACGCGGCCGGAACTGGTTCTATAACGAGTTTATGCAGGCGCAAGGCGATGGAAAACACGCGGCGGCATGGCAGGCGCCGACGAAGAATAATCCGTTGCCGAATATACAAAGAGCTTTTGAGATGGCCCGCGGCCGCGTTCCTGAAAGCACATTTAGACAGGAGTGGCTTGCTGAGTTCATTGAATCAAGCGGCGTCTTCCACCGCGTCATGGAGTGCGCGACGGCGACGGCGATTGACGCGCCCATACCAGGCCGCGCCTACATTGCCGGGGTGGACATCGCCAATGAAGCCGACTTCACCGTCATCTCGATTTTGGACAGTCGGACGCGCGAGCAGGTGTACATCGACCGTTTCAACCGCGTGGGCTATATCGCGCTGGAAGAGCGCATCGCGGCGGCCTATGCGCGCTGGAATGTCCAGACGATGATCATCGAAGATAACTCGATAGGGCAGCCGGTCATCGACCACTTGCGCGGCCGCGGGCTGAGCATCGTACCGTTCCATACGTCGGCGAGCAGCAAGCAGCCGCTGATCCAGGCGCTACAGGCGGCATTCGAGCACGGCACGATCCAGATACTCAATGACCCGGTGCAGATCGGGGAGTTGCAGGCGTATGAGGGCAAGCGCATGGCCAGCGGCATGAGCTACGGAGCGCCGAGTGGGATGCACGATGATACGGTCATGGCGTTGGCGCTGGCGTGGCACGGCGTGGACAGGCGAGGAGCGGGAGTATTCCAATATGCGTAATCCGATAGACACATTTGAGCGATGGCTGATTCAGAGCGACGGGCTGGGCTATGCCGACGTAGCGATGTATCGAGAGTTCTACAAGGGCGAGCATGACATCCGCCTGAGCAAGCGGCAGGAAACGCGGCTCGGTATCACGTCGGCGCAGATCCGTTCACTGGCGAACATCTGTCCGCTAGTGGTTGACACGGTGGCCGAACGCCTGAGCGTGCAGAGTTTCGCGGCGACAAGTCCGGCGACGGAAAGGGCGCTGGCGATGTGGTGGGCGGCGCGTGACTTGAGCGCGTACCAGGACGATATTCATCTGTCGGCATTGCGTGACGGCGACAGCTATGTGATTGTCGAGTGGGATGACGCGGCCGCTATGCCTGAATTCCATCATGAAATGTCTTATGACGGCAGCAACGGAACGGGGATTATCTATTCCAGCGAGCGGCGCGTGCCGTTGTATGGATTCAAAAAGTGGCGGCTCGAGGAAGGCAACGACCGGGGCAAGTCACGGCTGAATCTCTACTTCGACAACCGCATTGAGAAATACATCACCGGCCGGGCGGGGGCATGGACTGAATACCATGACGGCGAGCGCTGGCCTATCCCGTGGGTTGATGCGACGGGGCAACCGCTGGGCGTGCCGGTCGTGCATTTCCCGACAAACCCCAACGGCGACGACTACGGTACGTCGGAACTGGAAGCAGTCATCCCGCTCCAACGCGTATTGACCTCGCTATGGGTTGACCTGATAGCCTCGGCCGACGCGACGGGGTTCCGACTCGTGACGTTGACCGGCGACGTACCCAGCGAGGAAATGGTCAACGCGGCGGGGGCTATCTGGTACAGCAAGAATCCGGCGGCCGCGTGGGGGACAATCCCGCCGGGCGACCTGTCGCTATTGGTCGAGGCCGTGCGTCATGCGACGATGACCATAGCGCAGGTGTCACGTGTGCCGTTGACCATGTTTCAGGATAGCCGGGCCGTCGCCGCGGCGGATACAATTGTCGCCTCGGAGCGGGGGCTAATCGCCAAAATAGCCGACCGTGCCAAAACCTACGGCCTGTCATGGCGGCGCGTGATGCGCTACGCCGTGCGACTGCATAACACGTTTGGGCCGCGCCCGGCGCTCGATGAGGCGGGCATTGTGACCAACTGGGACAGTTTTGAGGAACTGGACTATCTGACCCGTGAATCGAGCCGCGCCGCCGTCGCCGCGTCCCATCTGAGCAATGGCCTGTCATTGCCCGCCGCTTATGCACTGGCCGGATATACAGCCGACGAACTGGAAGCCATCGCCCGTACCGACACCTATGGCGAAGAGGGGTTGACGCAATGACACCGCGACCGCCGGGGAAACGGGGCAAGGCGATTCAGTGGACAGATGAGGATTTAGACCGCATGGCGGAGATACACGTCACCGAAGATACGCCGCTCATGCTGGAATTCGTGCGACGCTACGGCAGCCCGCGCCTCATGGCGCTATTGACGGCCGCGCCGCCGGATGACGACGAAGACGAAGCCGCCAATGCCTGAGTACACCTGGACGGCAATCCAGACCCAACGCGGCGAACAACACCGCTATCGAGACGCCAAAACCGGGCGCTACGTTTCGGCCGCGGCCGTTCGCGGCGAACTGGACAGGTTCGTCGATAAGGCGGGGCGTGAATCCGGCCGGGCGTTGACCGAACAACTGCGAGACGGCAAGATTGCTCTGCCTGAATGGCAGACGGCAATGGCGCGGGCGGTGAAGAACGTCAACTATGCCGCCGTTGCCGCTGCGTCGGGCGGGGTCGAAAACATGACCGCCGTCGAGCGGGGGCGGGCCGGTGGCATCATACGCGGCCAGTATGCCTATCTACGCCAGTTCGCCGCCGACATCGAGAGCGGCAAGCAACCGCTGGACGGCCGCGCCGTGCGTCGGGCCGAGATGTATATGCAAGCCGGGCGCGGCGCGTTCCATGCGCAAAAACGGGCCGGCGCGGCTGACGCCATGCCCGGGCAGCGGCTGATGGTGCGGTCGCATCGGCATCGCGGCGACAGTTGTCGGACGTGCATTGCGCTCAACGGCAAATGGTTTGCAATGGGCGATCCTGAATATATTCCCGTTGGACATCGTGAATGTAATGTATCGTGCCGCTGCGATGAGGAATTAGGCACGATGGATATAGACGGCACTATCACGGGGCTGGGGCGCTCCTCTTTCTGACCACCTGTTGACATACACTCCCTGACTTCCCCCTTACTGCGCCCTTCACGTGTTTTGCATAAAGCCCGGCCTGATCCGCCGGGCTTTTATTATTGGCGACTCATCGTCAAATGGATTTTCGCCAACGGCATCTAATACAATTGCGCCCATGACTGACATCACACAGACCGAGACGGTAGACGAGCGAGACGCTCCTGTTGGTGACGATATTGAGAAACTGCGGGCTGCGAAAGAAAAGGCTAATGCAGAATCGGCCGCGCGGCGGCTTGAGGTAAAGGCGCTCAAAGAAGAACTTGACGCCCTGAAACAAACGCAGGCGGCGGCTGAGACGGCCGCGCTTGCCGAGCAAGGCAAGTTCAAGGAGCTCTATGAGACGGCCGAAAACCGCGCCGCGACGCTGGAGAAACAGCTACGCGAGCAAGCCGACGAGATCGCCGCGCAAAAGCTGGCGCTATTGCGCCAACAGGTAGCGACCGAGAAGGGGCTACCGGCTGTACTGGCCGACCGGCTGCACGGCACAACGGCCGAGGAATTGACCGCCGACGCCGACACACTGCTGGCCGCCATGCCGCGGCCGAACGCGCCGGCGCTTGACGGCGGGGCACGCGGCAACGGCAGCGGGCCGACGGAAGCGGATATGACGCGCATTCTGTCGCGTTACAACATTAGCCCGCGCTATATTGGGAATACGGAGTAGAGAAATGCCAATTGCGAGAAACACAAACGCGGCCGCTATCAAACCGGTCACTCGGCAGTGTGTCATCATTCGAGGCACGGTCGGGGCAACGGTAGAGGCGGGCGAGGCGGTAACGCTGCAATCGGACGGGTTTTGGGATCCCGCCATTGCGACGGCCGTCGTAAAGAATGCCGGTCTGGCCGTACAGGGCGGGGCCGTGGGTGACGAGATCGACATCGTTATCCTGGGTGAAGTTGAATGCGTTACCGGCGCAACGCCGGGCGCGATTGTCTATGTCAGCGACACGGCAGGCGAACCGGCCGAAACCGCCGGGACAAAATCATTTGTCCTGGGTTTCGCCAAATCGGCCACGGCGCTGATCATCATGCCGCAGACGGTGGCATTTTCTTAACGGAGTGAATGAACATGGCGATTAAAGGGTATCGAGATTTATCCTCCGTGATTCTGCCGCCCGCGCAAGACCTGGCGGCGTTGCGGAAATTCCAGCTGGCCGACGGCACGTCGCAAGAGCAACTGTTTAGCGAGTTGGTTGTGGCCGCGTCGGGGCTGGCCGGGGAATTTGCCCGTCATCCTCTGTGGCGGTCGCTGGTATCGTTTCAGGATGACCCGGCGGTCAACTACGCCGCCGGAGCGTCGAGCTATGCCGACGCATTTACCGAGTACGGACGCGGCACGCCGCAGCACGCCGAACGCAGCGGCCACATGTTGCCGCTCCGCAAGTGGGACGCTCAACTGGGTTGGACGTGGGCGAAGCTGAAAGAGATGGGACTGTCCGAGGGGCAGGATGACATCAATCTGGCAATCGACCGGATGCGTAACCGCTACCGGCAGCAGGCAATTCAGCGTCTCTTGCAGCGCGGCGACGACAGCGGCGCGGGCAAGGGGCTGGGCACGTCGGGCTATTCGCCGGGCTTTGCTACAGCGGCCTCAGTGACCAACGTCGATTTCACGCCGCCCGCGTTCGGCGGCACGACCTTCACCGACACCCACGAGCACTACGTGGCCGCGGCCGGTGGCTGGACAACGGGGATCATCGAGGACATGGAAGCCGAGCTGATGGAACACGGCCACGCGCCGACCTATCGGCTGCTCATTTCCGGGGCCGACGAGGGGACTGTTACCGGGTTGACCGGGTTCGTCAAGGCCGCGCCTCTGGCCTATCAGTTGGGTAGCGGTTCGGCCGTTGCGCAGCCTGAAGAAGAAGACAGCGCCGACGGGTTTCGCTTCATTGGTTCCTACCAGAATACCCGCGTCTATGTCACACCGGGCATGCCGCAGTACTACGGATTCTCCTATCGCAGCTATGGCGCACTGTCGCCGCGCAATCCCGTTCGGGTGCGCGTGGAGAAGGGCCAGAGCGCACCGGCGTTTCGCGTGTTGAGCGGCGGCGCGGATGACGAGATTAAGTCCGTCCGTGACCTCATGCTCTACATCGAACTGGGCGTCGGCGTGGGCGACCGTACCAACGGCACGACCCGCTACGTCAACAATGCGACGTGGGCCGACGGCGTGGCTCTCTAGGAGCGTGATATGGGCGAACCGATAACGGTCTACGACAAGAACGGCAGCCCCATAACGGTTCACGGCCGCGCGTATGCGGACGCCCTGATAGCCGCCGGTGAGGCAACTGAACGGCCGAAAGCCGCGCAGACGCCACCGGCGGCCGTTGAGGCCGTGCCGACGAAACCGCGCCAAAAGGGGAAAGGCTGATATGGCCTATGGCAACGCCGACAGTATCGCCGCGTTTACGCCGCGTTTCGCCAACAAGTCGGGGCGGTTCGATAACGTAACCGTCCCGACGCTGGAAACCGTTGACGAGTGGCGGGCGCAGGTTAGCGCCATGCTGGACATAGCAATGGCGACGGCCGGACTACCCGCGCCGGCAATGGCCGCGACAGTCGTCACGATGCTGGATTCGTTCGTTAATGCGAACGTGTCCGGCCTCGTGCGTGGCGTGAATGGGCAGGGGCGATTTGCCGAGAAGCCGACATCGACCGACGAGATGCTGCTGGCAATCTCCGACGCGGCCGATGCATGGGTACAGCGTCGGGCAACGGGCATAGCGGCGCAGTCGGGCATAACCGAGGACGTGGCAACGCCCGGCAGCACGACGGGGTCGCGTCTGCCGATGCGCGGGCTGGAGTACACACGAGAGCCGTCACGCGGGGAATACTCATGATTGTCTTTGAGTACCGCGAGAGGGGACATGAGCGGGTAGTGAGCACGTTCAGGCGTGTGGCGACGCGCGGCCAGAAGGAGATGGAAGATACGACGTATCTTTGGGCCGCGCAGCGCATGGCGACGCAACTACAGGCGAAACCATACCCGCCGGAACGGCCGCGGCAACGCTACGTTCGCACCGGGCAACTGGGGCGCTCATGGGGCGCACGTCGTTCACCAGGCGGCGCGACGATATTCAACAATCGACCCTATGCGCGGTATGTGGTCGGCGACGACAAGGGCAAGGGGCAAGCGTGGATGCACGCGGGCCGCTGGTGGCTTGCGGCCGACGTTATCCGCGACGAACGTCCGACGTTGGGGTCGATGCTCAAGAACAAGCTGAAAAGTTTGTTCTCTCTTGGAGCGGGTCGATGAGCGAACTGTCACGGCAACAGGCAATAGCGGCGGCGCTTGCGGACGTGTTTCAGGACGGCAGTATCCTGATCAACGACTACGCCACGCCGCAGACGGCCAGCCGCAAGCGCGCGCCATGGGCGGTACTGGCAACGGGCGACGATTTTAGCGCCACGCCGGGCGAATCGTGGCAAACGCCGACGGCAACATGGCGGGTCTTTCTGACACTGCTGGACTATCGCGCCGGGCGGTCGGAGAAAGAAGCGCTCGACGCATTTCAGGCAATCAGGCAATCGACAATTGAGGCGCTGCTGGCGGTTCCATATCTGGTTGAGCGCATCGAGGCGCAGACGACCGTCGGGCCGTACTTCACCGAAGAGGGGGAGCCAGACCCGGATTCAATCGCACAGGCGCTAGTGGTTCATATTACAGATTACGAGGTGTAACTATGGCCGGAGATACCGGGCAGGGACAAACAGCGAAGTTGGGGGCGACCGTCATCCCCAACGTTAAATCAATCACGACCACGAACACGGGCAATGTCATCACCGAGACGGTCGCCGATGGCGTTCTCTCGCAGGTCATGGGCGCGGGCTGGTCGTGGACGGTCGATTTTATCATGCCGACAACGGCCACCCACACGCTGGAAGGCGCGCTGAAATCGGGCACGACGGGCGCGCTGGAGATCACACAGGGCAAGACGAAATACACGTCAGCGACCGGCCGCAGTTCGGGGTTTACCAAAACCTCGCCGTCTAACGGGTTCATTACGTGTCAGGTGACATTGGTCATTGACAACGACCCGACAATGGCCGCTACGCCGTAGCGGCAAGGGGATTGTATGGCGGATAAAAAGGCAAAGGTAGACGACGACGCGGCCGACACGTTCGGCCGCGTCTTTGAGATAAAGAGCGATCTGCGGCAGCGGGACGTTGCCGCGTGGAATCGGGCGTATATCACACTCGACACCGGCAAGGGCACGGCCGACGAGCGGCAGGCGTGTCTACAAGCGGCTATCGAAGCGCGTTGGATTGAATCGCCTGAGACGCGCTATGAGGACGTGATCGACCAGGACGGCGGCAAAACGCGCCGGTTCTATTTCGACGGCGTGCAGGTCGATGACCTGCTGGCCGCCGAGGTGAATTACTACGGTTCGCTATGCAGCTATGAATTTCAGCGGCTCATGCGCGTCCCAAAAGCCTCGTCCTCGCAGTAGCGGCGTATGTCGAGGACAACGGCCCCAAGCCGCCGGAACTGGACTATTGGCTGTATCGGAACTGGGGCGCGCCGGAAAGCGGGGGATGGATGGATTGGCCCGCCGGGGAGTTCACCCGCGCCCGCGCCGCCGCCAATATCTACGTAGCCATGAGCGGCTACACGAGCGCAACGAACAAAGTCGTCTGGTGCGACACCAACCCGGACGGCTGGAAGGTCGTCTCCTACGTGTTCGCGCTACAGAACGAGGGCATAGATGGCTGATACCGAGTACACAATAGCCACGCGGTTTCAGGGAGACGGGGAGCTGCGCAACGCAGCCAATTCATTCGACGGCGTCCGAGACGCGGCCAAGCGGTCGATGGCCGCCATTGAGGCCGCCGGAGCAGGCGTCAAACGTTCCTGGACAGAACTCAAATCACAAATAGACGTGATTAAGGACGCGCTCGGCACGGTCAAGGCCGTTGCCGATGGCGCGATGGCGGCGCTATCCGAAGGCGCGGCGCTATCGGCGGCGCGTGACAAATTCGACAATCTGGCCGCGTCTATCAATACCACCGGCGATGCGCTCCTGGGTGTCATGCGTGAGGCGACCAGCGGCATGATGAGCGACGCGGAGCTTGTGGCGTCGGCTACCGATCTCATGTCGCTGGGGCTGGCCAAGAATCAGGAGCAGGTCACACGGCTGGCGAGTGTCATCAGCACACTGGGTTGGGACATGCAGCAGGTCGTCCTGACGATGGCCAATAACAGCACCGCGCGCCTCGACGCGCTGGGGCTATCGATGGAATCAGTAAAGGGCCGGGCAAAGGAGCTAGAGGCCGCGGGCATGTCGATGGATGAGGCGTTTGACCTTGCCGTGCTGGAGGCGGGGGAAGCCAAGATCGCGCTGCTGGGCAACACGGCCGACACGACGGCCGGAAAGATTCAACAGATGGGCGTCATGGTGGAAAACGCGGGCGACCAGTTCAAGGTCGCTTTTGCCGAGGGCATGGCCGAGAGCGTCGGCGTGGCGCTGGAATCGGCGGCCGAACTCGACGCCGCGATTCAGCAAATCGGCCGCAGCGCGGGCGACGCGATGGGCCGGGTCGGCGCCCTGCTCCTGTTCCAATTTGCCGAGAAAGGGGCCATTAAGGAGTTGAAAGATCTCGGCGGCGACCTCGACGCGATTAAAGAGAAGGCGCGAGAGATGGGGGCATTGTCGTTCATTGAAATCGGTTTGAGAGCCGAGGACGCCGAGAACGCGGCAACCCGCTATCGCCTGTTGAGAGAGGAGATTGAGCGGCTACAGGCGGCGCAGACCATGCTCAACGCGCCCATCGACTACATGGGGCAGCCGACGCGGCCGACAAAACAGGGAGAAATCGACGCCCGCGCGGCAATGTCAACTGAGACGTATTGGCGTGCGCTGGCTAATGCCACCGAGAAAAACGAGTGGCTGGCACGTGCCGCCGACATGGCCCGCGACGCACAGCGCCGGGCGGCGGCCGCCGACAGCGAGCGAGCGCAATCGCTGGCCGACGTTGCGGCAAAGCTCGAATTGGCGGCAACGGCTCAACAAACGTGGGCGGATTACGTGACGGGGGCCAATGCCGCCGGGGGCGGGCGATTTGCCGGGTTCCTTGACGACATTGACAAGGCGAAAGAGAAGGGCCGCGCATGGGGGTACGACCTCATGCAATCCATCTATGACGCCATGCGCGACGGCGGCGCGGGTGTCAATCCGCTATCGGAGTTTGCCGTCACGGTCGGCGCGTCGGTCGAGGATATTAAGGCATCGATTGCGGCCACGCAGGAACAGACCATCGTTGACTATCTCGCGCAACAGGCGAAAGACGGCAAGCTGGCATGGGAAGATTACGTCGCCACGGTTGAGAACGCTATCCGCATCCTCAACGGCGGGATGGCGATAGACCTGGGGCCGCGTGAAGCGCCTGAGATGGAAGATCGCGGTTTCCGCGAAGGGTTTCAGGAAGGGCTAGACCCGTCGGCACTGCCGGAAAAACACACGATTATGATAGACGCCGACACGAAACTGGCGATTGCCGCCGTCAATGAGGTGAAGGGGCTGGTTGAAGGGTTCGCTAATCCGGCCGAGGTCTATCAGGCGGTGATGGAGATGGACATCACGGCGGTTGAAGCGGGCACGGCGACAGCGACAACGCTCATTAACGGCATACCGACCGAGAAAACGGTAACGATCAATTTCAGGGAAACGGGCGGCGACGTGCTGAGCGCGCTGCGTGCGTTGGGAGTGATACCGTAATGTACAACGTACAAATCGCCAGTTTCGCGGCGACGTTCGGGGTGACGTTCAACGCCGAGGCCGCCGGGGTGCGCGTAGAACCGGCGGCAACAATCGGTGGGCCGGATGTTATCGTCCGCATTGTCAGGAACCAGGCGGGGGCGCTCATCGACATTGACGGCACGGACACGGCCGACACGACGCCGCCGCAGCTGACATTCTCTTTTCGATTCGTCGCCGACAATCCCGCCGGGCATACGCAGTACAACAATCTGATAGCGGCGAAGGGAAGGACTGGCACGTTTTACGGGAAAATACATGGCGCGGTTGGGTCAACCGTCTACAGCGCACCGGCGCGGCTGATTGAAGTGACCGGCAACGCGCGCGGCTGGCAGCGCGTCGGTATGCAGTCAGTATTGGTTGTCACAGCGACGTGGCAGCTAAAGGACTTCCTGAGCTAATGGCGCGATCATTTGGGGAGCTTCGGGCTACATTCTACGACCTGAGCGACAATACCGCCATCATCCTGGACGGCTCGCAATACCTCACGGACATTGTGCCGGATTCGGTCGAATGGGTGAGCTATATCTCGCAGTTGGGGAACGGCCGCGCGCGGCTGTACAACACGGCACGGGCGCAGACGCTGGCCGTTATCGGCCGGATATGTGTCATCGACCAGCGGAGTGGATACATCGACGGGAATAACGGTAAGGTCATCGCCATGTTCCTCATTGAGGACGTGGAGCCGTTTACCGACAGTCAGGGTATCAGCATAATCGAGATACGCGGCGGCGGCGTGGAGAAACTGCTGGCGCGTTATCCCGTCTTCACGCAGATTGGCGCCGAGACAATCTACAGCACGACGCTTACATCGAATGCCGTCGGGCCGACATCGACCACCCTGTCCGAAGGCGCGCCGGCCGGGAATAACAGCGCACGACTGACATCGTTGACGAATGTTGACGTAGGCGACGAAGTGCGTATCCAGATGAATAACACCGAGTGGCATATTGCCCGCGTATTGGCGGTTGAGCCGCCGGGCGCGCCGGAACGGGTTATTCAATTTGAGCCGGATTTACCTGGCGCGGCCGATTCGGGTAAATCGGTTTCAATCCGCACGGCAAAGCTGGCACTTGCCAACGTTGCCAACATGGCCGCCGGGCAGAAGGTTATCGTAACGCGCAACAGCGGCACGCACACGACGACAATCAAGAGCGTTGACAGTGGCGCGAAAACGATTGTCATCGTTGACGGGCTGGCCTCGGCCGCCGACAGTGGGAAAAACGTATCTGCCTACGACTACAGCAAACCGGCGACGAACGATGTAACGCAGGTCATGGCGAAAGCCAGCGGGTGGAGCACGAGTTTCCAGACGGGCACGGGCACGGCAATCGGCACGGCACACAAGCCGGTCGGCGAGAGCGTCTTTGATATCCTGCTCTCTATTGCCGAACGAACCGGAGAGTTTTTCCGCTACACAGTAAACACAACGGGCGTGCCAACCCGAAGCATCGATTGGCGTCGCGCGCCGGATGAATCGGGCATTGTGCTCAAAATGTACCAGCCGAACGCGCCCTATGAACAGGAACAGGACGAGGTGGACGCGGCGGTCGGTACGCTGTTCAGCTTGAAGAAACGCACGACAACAGGGCTAATCACCCGTATCTATCCATCGGCAGGCAATCAAAATATAGGGCTGCGTCATTGTTCAAACGACGCGTTGAGCGTCGCATTAAATGCCGGGTGTTATGTGACGCTATCGGAGGACGCAAGCATTCCCGACTGCGTGACACATAGCCCCGGTGTGACAAACTATGGTGTGCGGGCCGTTAGCGAGACCTATGGCGATATATCGGTCGCTGAGGACGCCAATCTCGACGAGCTAACGGCGGCAAGTGACCAACTCCTGTTAAACGCCATACAATCGCTGGTATTGGCGCAATCGCGCATCTACTTCACGGCAGAGGCGTTTATACCTGTCCACGTAAAGCCGGGGCAGAAGATTCAGGTGAGGAACACGACGCGCACTGCGCCGTTTGATTTCGGCAGCACGAAATACATCATTTTGGATGTTACCGAGCGAACGCGCGACGGCCGTCCGTATACGGTACTAACCCTGTCGGACACGATGGGATTGAAGAGGACGGCCGCCAACTCGTTCGGAATGACCGTTCGCGCCATGACACAGACGGTCAAGCGCATTGAATCGCGCGGCGGCGGCGGCAAGTCGATTGTCGTGAGCGGTGGAGGCGGGGAACCGGCGGGCGGGCCATACGTGCCGGTTGTCGGCGGCGTAACCGTTACCGGCAACATCGGCGCGGCGGCGGGGGTGACATTCGACGGCGTGGACGTATCTGCCCACGTTGCCGACGCCAACGCCCATCACGCGGCCGTCACGCTGGCCAATACCGGGCTATCGCTATCGGGGCAATCCGTCGGGTTGAATCTCGCGGCGTCATCGGGGCTGTCGATAAGCAGCGGCGTTAGCGTGCAACTGGACAGTCCGAGCGGGCTGACGAAGGCGGCGGGCGGCATCGCCATTGCCGACACACTGGCCGGGCAAGGGTTGGCCATAGGCGGTAAGGTGCTGAGCATCGCGCTGGCCTCTCCAAGCGGGTTGACGCTCAATTCCGGGCTGCTGGCATTGGGCACGCCGGGCACGTTATCGGCCACATCAACGAACCTGCTACAGGCGGGCAGCCACACCCACGCCGTCACGGCGACCGACAACGCCAAGACGACGGTCGGCACGCTGCTAAAGGGGTCGGCAGCGGGCGACTTGACGCTGCGCAATCTGACGGCCGACAAGGCGACCACGCCACTAATTAACACAACGGCGGGCAACTTGACGCTAGACCCGGCCGGGGGCACGGTCATCAGCGACGGCAATCTGTCGTTCGTCGGCGCGCGGTCGATAGTGACCGATAGCGGCAGTTTGACGTTAGCGCCGGTCAATTCGTTGATCATCAATCCGGCCGACAACATCGCGCAGATCAACAGCGCGGTAACACTCAAAACGGCGCACTGGGCCAGTGGATTCCTCGGCACGGGCTGGGGCCTGACCTACGACGGCGTGTTCGACGCGCGGCAGATAACGGCCGACGAG
>ERZ761596.120-NODE-120-length-15953-cov-19.566990_pt1 | contig 15953 bp, 15 predicted proteins | sample MGYA00512166_ERZ761596 | MGnify/ENA primary metagenome ERZ761596 (study PRJEB28899, sample SAMN03785556) | bioreactor sludge metagenome | biome: EBPR Sludge; feature: EBPR Bioreactor; material: 0.22µm filtered reactor supernatant | place: Saint Lucia: Queensland...
ATTCGCCCCCCGTGCGCCTGAGCGTGTGCACGAGGGCCGGCCCGGCACGGGCCACCAACCACCCAAACCCCAGACGCCCCGCCATGGGGCGAAAGGACCGACCCTGTGAACCGCAACCTCGCATCCCTCACCGTCCCTGCCGCCTCCGGTCTCGGGTCGCTCCCGCCATGGGTGCGTCTCATCGACGGCGACGGCATCGGGCAAGGCGCACCACCCGTCCCCACACCGCCCCCCACGGCCCCGCAGGGGCAACCACAGAACCCGCCCGTCCCGACACCACCCCCAGATCCGCAACGGCAGCCACCGGCCCAGCAGGGCCAGCAGAACAGCCCCAACGGGTACCCGGAGAACACGCCCCTGGCAGAGATGACCAGCGAGCAGCGTGAGAGGTACTGGCAGTTCCACGCCAGGAAGCACGAGGGCCGCGCCAACGCCGCTCTTGCCGAGAACGCAGCCCTTCGCCCGAAGGCCGACCAGTTCGACGCACTCGAGGAAGCGTCCCGGACCGAAGCGGAGAAGGCCGTCACCGCGGCCGAGCAACGCGGCAGGGACGCCGGGAAGACCGAGGCAGAAGCCGCTGCTGTCGCGAAGTACGGGGCAGCTCTCGTCCAGGCCCGGTTCGAGTCGGTCCTCGCGGGCAGGCTCACCCCCGAACAGGTCTCGACCCTTGTCGGCGGGTTGAACGTGTCCGCGTTCCTCGCCGACGACGGTCTCCCCGACACGGCCAAGATCACCGACTATGCGGCGGCCATCCCCGCGCCCGCCGCCCCGCAGACGCCCCCGCCCACGCCTCCGCGTGACCTCGGCGGTGGACGCACCACTCCGCCGCCCGCCACGGGCACCGCGGCAGGCCGCGCCCTCTACGAGGAGCGCACCAAGAAACGCACCGCCTGAGCACCACCAGCACCACGCGCCGTCCTCCCGTCATGGGCACAGGCGGCACCACCCGCCAGTCACCCCTAGCCCCCAGGAGGAGGCGAATCGTGGATCTCACCATGCGAACCGAGGTCTTCCAGAACGAGGACCAGTCGTGGCTGCGCAGCGGCCACGGCACTGACGCCACCAGGTCCATCACCCTCAAGGTGTCCGCGTTCACTGCCGGCACCCACTACCCGAACGGGTACTTCCCGTCCGGGACCGCGGTCGGTCTCTACACCAGCGGCCCGAACACCGGCCTGTACGGCCCGTACACGGCCGGTGCGACCGATGGCACCGAGAACCTCGCCGGGTTCGTGTTCACCGCGACCAAGTCCCCGGCCGTGAACACCACCAACGTGCAGGCCGCGCTCCTCGACCGGGGCGCTGTCCTCGTGTCGAAGCTGCCGGCGCCGTGGAACACCGCCATCAACTCGACCGCGCAGGCCACCAACCCGCGCTTCACCTACGCCTGAGAAAGGGGTGACGTCTGATGTACCTGTTCAACGACTACTTCACCCCGGCCGAACTGACGGGGTACGTGCGGGCTGCGCTGGCTGATCTGCCGGTCAACCAGTTCGCTCTGCGCCAGTGGCTCCCGTCCCGGTTCGTCCCGGACCTGGAGTACCGGTACAACAAGGGCACCGGCGGCCTGATCCCGGCCGCCCAGTACCGGTCGTACGACGCCGAGTCGCCGATCGCGAAGCGCAAGGGCATCGAACGCCGGTCCGGGTCGCTGCCGCCCATGTCGGAGAAGATCCGTCTCGGCGAGTACGACCGGCTCCGCATCCAGGCGAACCCGGACCAGAGCATCCGTGACCAGATCCTCTCGGACGCGGTGCTGCTGGCGAAGAAGCTGGAAGCCCGCGCGGAGAAGGCCCGCGCGGACGCCCTCGTCAACGGCAGCGTGACGTTGAACGAGAACGGTGTCGTCGCGAACGTCGACTTCGGCCGGAACCCGTCGAACGCGGTCACCGCGGCCACGCTGTGGTCGAACACGGCCACCGCTGACCCGCTCGCCGACCTGACCACGTGGGTGCAGTACTACGTGGACGTCAACGGGGAACCCCCCGGCGCGCTGGTGACCTCGACGAAGGTGAAGGGCTACCTGCTGCGGAACGCTGCGATCCGGCAGCTTGCGGGGACCCTCACGGGGACCCCGACGATCCTGTCGACCCCGGCGCTCCAGGCCGCGTTGGAGTCCCACGACCTGCCCATGCTCTACACCTACGACGCGAAGTACGAGGACGCGTCCGGTGCTGGGGCCAGGTTCGTGGCGGACAACCTCGCGATGCTGCTGCCGGAGCCGGTGTCCCCGGACTCTGGGGAGGGCTCCCAGTTGGGGGCCACGTTCTGGGGCAACACCGCGGAGTCGCTGGAACCGGAGTACGGTCTCGGCGGCGACGAGCCGGGCATCGTGGTCGGCAACTACAAGGTCCCGAACCCGCTGGGCCTGTGGACCAACGCTGCCGCGATCTCGCTGCCGGTGCTCGCCAACCCGGACATGTCGATGAAGCTGACGGTCGCCTGACATGGGCAGGGTTCTCGCGGCGAACGTGTGGGTCCTCGACCGCCTCTACATGGTGGGGGCGGTCGAGGGGGACGGTGTCCCTCCGGAGGTGGCTGCCCTCATCGGCGACCACTGCTGGGAGCCGTCTCCGGACGTTCCCCAGGCCGTGGACGAGGTCTCTCCACCGTCTCCCGAGGAACCGGAGGAGAAGGACACCGAGGGCAGCGACACCCCCGGGCCGGTGGAGCCACCTCGAGCGGGACGCGGGTCGTCCCGGGACGCGTGGGCTGACCACGCTGCCACCCTCGAGGTGACCGTCACGGACGACATGACCCGCGACGACATCATCGCCGCAGTCGACGCCGCCCAGGCCGAGTAGCTACAACCGAAGGGAGAGGTGAGGGGTCATGGCGTACGCGGTCCGTGCTGACGTCCACGCGAAATGGCCCCTCACTTCCCCTGTCGCCGAGGCCAGGGCGGACGCTGTCCTCGCTGAGGCGGAAGCGGTCCTGGACCGGCTGCTCCCCGGCTTGGCCGCGAACGTCGCTGCCTTGGCCGTGGACCCGGTCCTGGCCCGGATGGTGGTCACGAACGCTGTCATCCGAGTGTTGGCGAACCCTGGTGGCGCGTCGATGCAGACGATCGGACCCGAGTCGGTCCAGTTCACTGGTGTCCGCACCTTGGGGGCGGTGGCGTTCACGGACGCCGAGTTGGCGTTGTTGGCTCCCGCTACCCCGGGCGCGGTACCGGCAGTGGCCGGGTCAGCGGTCGGGTCGGCGAGCATCGGGTTCCCGTGGCTCCCGATCGGGCCTGCGCAGTGAGCCTCGGGGAGTAGAGGGTGCTCGTCCAGTTGGGGTCCCCTGTGACGGTCACGATTGTGCGTCGGACCAGGGCCGGGGTTGACCGGAACGGGAACGACACGTGGACCGAGACCTTGGTCCACGTGGACGGGTGCGCGTGGTGGCCTGGTTCCGCGGGCCGGAACGTGGCAGGGACACGGGATTACGGCGAAGAGACGTTCCGTAACCAGACCACGACCCGGGCACAGGTCATGTTCCCGTCGGGAACGGTCGTCAGCAGCGACGACCACGTGATCCTGCCCGCGTTGCCTTCTGCCCGGTGGGCCGTCGACGGTGACGGGTTGCAGTGGGAATCCCATTTCACGGGCGCCACGACGGGTGTCCAGGTGTCCGTCGCCAGGACCGACGGCTGAGAAAGGGGTTGAGCGGACATGGGGTCAACCTACGTACACCACTACGCCGAGTTCGGCCGGTACGTGTTGTCCGCTGACTGGATGGTCGCGGACATGCTGGCCAGGGCGGAGGCCGGCGCGACCGCGGCCCGGGCCGCTGCCCCACGGGACACCACGGCGTACGCGGATTCCATCGAAGCCGAGGCCGGGATCCGGCCCGCGACGGGACGGTACAAGCAGCGGGCCGTCGGCCGGGTCATCGCTCGTGACCCGGATTCGTTCCAGATCGAGCATGGCACCCGGAAGACTCCGGCGCACCGCACTCTCGGCACGTACGCGTTGCCTGCGATGAACCGCGGATAGGGCCGTGTACCCGTCTGTCGCAGGTTTGGTTGTGGCGGTGTTCTCGGCGGAGTGGCCGACGATCCGGTTCTGCACTGAGTTGCCGTCGAACGTCGAGGGCATGCTGCCGGTGGTGCAGGTGAACCGGTTCGGTGGTTCTGATGACACGGTCACGATGGACCGTGCCTATATCGACGTCGACGTGTGGCATGGGTCGTTGACGGCAGCCGAGGACTTGGCGTCCGAGTTGCACACGTGGATGGTGCTGCGGATGCCGGGGAAGTGGGCGACGGTCGGGGCTGCTGGTCCTGGTGTGGTCGCGTCGTGTAGGGCGCAGACCGGGATGTACCAGCGTCCCTCGGGGAACCCTGACCTGTTCCGGGTCGGCGGAGCGTACACGGTCCGCGCGCATTCGTTCCGTCCCAGTTAGTTCCGGCGACAAGCCGACCAGATCGAACCCTCACCGACTGGTGAGGGGCGGCCAGGGGTGGCCAAGCAGCAGCCCGCGCGGGCCCGTCATGGGTCTCTCTGGGCCAATCACTCGTCACAAGGCTGACTCAGGAGGTCCCCAATGGCCGTCAACACGCCCTATGTCCTTGCTGGTATCGCCGCCGCTGGTTCGTCCGGCGCGGAGCTGTGCTGGTTCGCGGACACCGCGACCACGCTTCCCACCGACCCGTCCACTGCCCTGTCGACCACGGCAGCGACCGAAGTCCAGACCGTCACCATCACCGGGTCCCCGACCGGTGGCACGTTCACCCTGTCGTTCCAGGGCCAGACCACTGCACCGATCGCCTACAACGCTGCCGCGGCTGCGGTGGGCTCGGCGTTGGAGGCCCTGTCGTCGATCGGCGCCGGGAACGTGGTCGTGGCGGGGACTGGGCCGTGGACGGTGACGTTCGCGGGGGCCCTCGCCAACCAGGGCGTTGACCTGATGGTCGCCAACGGTGCCGCACTGACCGGTGGTACGTCCCCGTCCATCGCGGTGGCACGGACCACGGCCGGGAAGACCGGGTGGAAGTCGCCTGGTCTGATCTCCGAGGACGGCGCATCCCAGGACGTCAAGGAGAACTCGAAGGAGATCCGGGCCTACGGCCTGGCGACCCCGGTCCGGAAGATCGTCACGTCCAGCGACATCACGATGAAGACCACGATGCTGGAGACGAACCCGGTCTCCGCGGCGGTCTACCACCGGATGCCTCTGAACGGGATCACGGTGACTGGTGGCGCGTTCACGACCACGGAGGGCGTGTTCCGGTCCCGCCGGTACGCGTTCTGCGTGGATGCCGTGGACGGCCTGAACAAGATCCGCATGGTGTGCCCGAACGTGGAGGTCACCGACCGCGACGGCAAGCAGATCAAGAACGGTGAGGTGATCCAGTACGGGGTCACTCTGACCGCGTACCCGGACACCCTCGGGAACGCCGCGTACACGTACCACTTCGTGTCCGGGCTGACCTGACCCGTGGACGTGTGACGTCGAACTTCCTCCGAAGCCCTGCTTGATGGCCCGGACCCCATCCCCCCGGTTGTGTGGTCCGGGCCATCAAGCATGTCCCCCTCGAGTGTGCATCCCGTGCCGTCTCACCCCTGGCCCGGCACGGGATGCACGTACCACCCGATCACCCTGGCCAGGGGAGTGCTAGGGGATGAAACACCATGGCTGCACGTGCACCACAGGACCGGCGCCCGAAGAAGACGCCAGCCCCCGCTGACGCGGCGAATGGGGCGGTCGCTCACATCTGCGGGCAACCGGTGACTGTCCCCCACCCGGACGGGTGGCGGCAGACCGCGAACGACGCGTTGACCGAGGGCCGGTACAACGAGTGGGCGGTCCGTGTCCTGGCCCGTGACGACGCCATCACCTGGTATGACCTGGATCCGACGAACGCGGAAGTGGCAGCGTTCTTCGACGAGGCGTACGAGGCGTTGGCTGCTGCCGCCGCGCCGAGTGACCGGGCACGGCTCGACGCGTTGCGGTTGCGGCGCCGCCGGTAGTGGTCTCCGCGGTCAGCGCGCTGATCGCTGACGCGACCACGGGTACCGTCACCCCTGTCAGTCTGGCCGGGGTGACGGTACCCGTCCTGCACCCGTCGATGTGGCCGCCGGGTGCTGTGGTCGCGTTGGCTGATGGGGCGTGGCATGCGTGGGCGGCCTTGTGTACCGCTGACGACGGCGAGTCATGGACCGCAGCTGACCCGTCCACCGATGACCTGCGTGTCTTCTCGGATGACCTCGAAGAGGCTCTCGGGCAACGACTCCAGGACATCGCGGATGTCGTGTCGGTGTTGGACAACCACGCGGCGGCGGTCACTGCTGACCTGCGTCGCTGGTACAACGTGGATGTCCGCTGGTTGTGGGCCACTGATGCTGCCATCAGGGTGTCTCACACTCACGTGAGACACCTGTTGGATCATTTGCCGCCGGAGTCGGCGTACAAGACCGCGTTACGGGACCGGTTGACGTCGAAAGATTTCCAGGACGCCCCGGAACCGGACGGGTGGGGTCCGTGGTCGCGGACCGAGGAACTTCTCGCTGTCCTCATCGACCACGTCAACTGGTTGCAGTACGCGACGCTCGCTGCTGCCGGCGGGAAACCGTCCGAGCCGGTCCCGTTCCGGCGGCCGGGTGTCGGCCAGTCGGGTCGTGAACGACGGATCCACGCGGCGTTGACTGCCGCGCACGTCCAGTACTTGCGGGACCACGACGGGGCTGCACCCCCACCCGGTTGGGACCACGGCGTCGACGCCGCCGCAATCAACTAGTGATGGCCTTGAGAGAGTAGGTGACCCGTGGCGGACGCGAAGATCACTGGGTCGACTGCGGTCGAGGTGGTCCCAGATGCCCGGCAGTGGGCTACCCGGTTGCGGGCTGCGATCATCCGGGACGCGGACCGGATCGGCGCCGAGTTCGGGAAACGGCTCGGTGACGCGGCTGGGAAGACCATCAGTGACGGTGTCGGCGACGGGATCGAGAAGGGGACCAGGGAACAGGAACGGGAAGCGCCCGCGAAGGGCGCCCGGGCTGGGTCGGCGTTCGCGGCGGGTTTCAAGAAAGCTGTCGAGGCCGCGTTACGGAATCTGCCGGAGATCACCGTCGACGCTGACACTGACCCGGCCCGGTTGGAGTTGGCGCGGCTGCGGGCACAGATCGAGGCATTGTCCGGGCTGGACATCGGTGTCGACTTGGACGCCGAAACGGCCCGTGCACAGTTGGCTGAGTTGCAGGCCCGGTTGTCCCGGTTGGCGGCGTCCGATGCTGACGTCGGGGTCCGAGTGGACGCGGCGGCGGCGTCCGCTGAGCTGGCCAGGTTCTCTGCCCAGGTGGAGCGGTTGGACGGGCAGACCGCTGACGTCGATGTCGATGTCGACACGGCGGGCGCGAGGGCACAACTCGATGGGATGGGCGCGTCGGGGAACATCGCGTCGGGCCGGATCCTGGGGTTGGTGTCGGCGGTTGCCCTGCTGGGGACGACGGTCGGGCCGGTCGCGGCGGTCGCTGTCGGTGGCCTGATGGCGATCGCTGGTGCGGCTGGTGCGGCGGCTGCTGGTGTCGGCGTGCTGGTGTTGGCGTTGGCGCCGGTGATCGGTGCGTTTCAGGCGGTCTCGCAGCAGCAGGACCGTGCAGGGACCACGGCGTCACAGGCCGCGTCACGGTCGTTGGCGTTGGCGTCCGCGCAGGATTCGCTGCGGTCGGCGTTGCGTGGTGTGGCGTCAGCGCAGGCGGACGCGGCCCAGGCGACGGAGCGGGCTGCCCGCCGGATCGACGACGCGAAACAGTCGTTGACGCGGGCCTACGAGCGGGCAGCGGAGCAGGCCGAGGACTCGGCGCGGCGCATCGCGGACGCTGAGCGGGGCCTCGCGGACGCCTACCGGGACGCCGAGGTCGCAGCGGAACAGTCGGCGCGGCGGATCGGTGACGCTGAACGTGCGGTCGCGGACGCGCAACGCGACGCGACGCTCGCGCAAGAGGACTTGACCCGTGCCAGGCAGGACGCACGGCGGGCCGCGGAAGACCTCGCTGAACGGGTCGAGGACTTGGCCCGGTCCGAAGAGGACGCCCAACTGGGCATCTTGGAGGCGAAGAAACGTCTCGATGAGGCGAACGCTGACCCGCGGGTCAGCGACCTCACCCGCCGGCGCGCGGAGTTGGCGTACAGGGAGTCGTTGGACCGGCTCGACGATGTCAACACGGCGCAACGCCGGGCCGCTGAGGACAAGGCCGAATCGGATGCCCGGGGTGTCGAGGGGTCCGAGCAGGTGTCGGCGGCGTTGCGGCGGGTCGAGGACGCGGCTCGAGCGATCTCTGACGCCCAGCAGGGTGTCCGGGACGCGCAGCAGGATGCGGCACGCCAAGCCGAGGATTCTGCGCGGCGCATCGCGGACGCTGAACGGGGTGTCGCGGACGCCCGGCAGGACGCGGCCCGTGACGCGGTCGATTCGGCTCGGCGGATCGAGGACGCGCAGCAGGCGGTCGCTGATGCGCAACGTGACGCCGCGGATGTGCAGCGCCGCGCTGCGGAGCAAGTGTTGGCCGCGCAGCAGGCTGTGATCAACGCGCAGCGGGGTATCGAGCAGGCTTCTGCGTCCGCGGGGAACGTGGGGGGCGCGGCAGCGGACAAGATGCGCAGGAAGCTCGCTGAACTGTCCCCTGAGGGACGCCGGTTCGTGAAGTTCCTGACCGACGAATTGGTCCCTCAGTTCAAGGAACTGTCCCTGGTCGCCCAGGTCGGGTTGTTGCCGGGGTTGCAGGCCGGGTTGTCGGATTTCCTGTCGGCGGGCCCGTTGGTCAAGCAGGTCGTGGCGTCCATTTCCACGGCGGTAGGGGATCTCGCTGCTGACGCGGGGCGGGCGTTCACGTCCCCGTTCTGGCAGGACTTCCTCCGGTTCGCTCGTGACGAGTTCCCGCCTGTGATCGCCACGTTGGGTCGGATCTTCGGGAACCTTGCGTCTGCGGCAGCGGGACTGTTGATCGCGTTCGACCCGGTCAACGATCTCGTCCTGGCGGGGGTCGAGAACCTGTCCGCGAAGCTGCGGGACCTGTCCACTGACACCGACCCTGACTCGCCGATCCAACGGTTCGTGGCGTGGTTCTTGGAGAACGGTCCGACTGTGGCTGGGGCGATCGGTGACATCGCTGTCGGCGTGTTCGATCTGGTCGTGGCGTTGGCCCCGTTGGGGGTGTCGGTCGCGGAAGGCCTCGGGAACCTGGCCAGGTTCATCGGTGAGCTTCCCCCACCGGTCCTGGAGGCGGTCGCGTTGGGGGTTGCCGCGTTGGCTGCGTCGCTGGCCGCGGTGAACGCTGCGTCAGCGATCGGGACTGCGGCGGCAGCGCTCGGCCCTGCGGGGCCGTGGGTGTTGGGGATCGCCGCGTTGGGGGTCGCAGCGACCGTCGCGTACCGGAACTTCGCGCCGTTCCGGGATGCCGTGAACGCTGTGTTCCGGGCGTTGCGTGACGTTGTGACATCGGTCAGGGACGACGCCCGCCCGTTGCTCGACTACTTGGGACAGTCGGCTCGCGGTGCTGGACGTTCTTTCGGGGAGTTCCTCCGTGAGGTGGGGCCGCTGGCAGCGTTGCTGATCAGGACACTGGAACCAGTCCTCCGAGTGATCATCACCCAGCATTTGGTGACGTTGATCGGCGTACTGAAGGTCGTCGAGTTGGCGTTGAAGCCGTTGACGTTGCAGGCCCAGTTGTTGACAGCAGTGTTGGAGCGGTTCGGGGTCAATGTCGGCGCGGCTGGTGCCGGCGCCACAGACATGGGGTCCGCGGCGTCGACTGCCGCTGACCAGGTCGACAGGCTCCGGGAGGCGCAGGAGGAAGCAGCGGACGCTGCCCGGAAGCTGGCCGATGACACGTTGTCGTTGCGGGACGCCGAGAACCGGTACGAGGAGGCGATCGACGCTGCTGAGGAGGCCGTGAAACGGAACGGTGCGACTCTCGACGTGAACACGGAGAAGGGTCGGGCGAACCGGTCCGCGCTCGACGACATCGCTGTGGCGGCGAATGCGTACGCGCAGCAGCTCGCCGACAACGGGGCGTCCGAGCAGACCATTCAACGGCACCTCGACACGTCCCGGGAGCGGCTGATCCAGGCTGGTATCCGGTTCGGGCAGACCCGGGACGAGGCGAAGAAGTACGCCGACCAAGTGTTGAAGGTGCCCACGAAGCAGCGGACGGACGTGTCGGCGCCGGGTGCGACGACCGCGAAGAAGCATGTCGACGATGTGCGGGAGGCGCACCGGTTGTTGGCGTCTCAGTCGTCGACGACGAAGACGGCGGTGACGTCGAACTGGGAGAAGATCCGGGATCTCGCGAAGACACCGGTCAGGTTCGTCATCAACACGGTCATGGGTGGGATGGCGTCGGCGTTCAACTCGTTGTCGTCGCGGATCGGTGGCCCGACACTGCCGGTGCCGAGGGCGAGTTTCGCTGGTGGCGGGGTCATGCCGGGGTACACGCCGGGCCGCGATGTCCACGAGTTCTTCTCCCCGACGGGCGGTTTCCTTGCCTTGTCCGGTGGGGAAGCGGTGATGCGGCCTGAGTTCACGCGGGCCGTGGGAGGTAAAGCTGGTGTCGATGAGTTGAACGAGTTGGCTCGTGGTGGTGCCCCGTTGGCGGAAATGTTCGGTCAACGGTTCGCGGACGGCGGGATCATCAACTTCATCAAGGGTAAGGCGGCGTCGGCGTGGGATTGGATGCTCGACAAGGGCAGTGACTTGTACCGGGCGTTCACGAACCCGGCCCAGTTCTTGGGGTCGGTGACGGTTCCCGGTGCTGGGGCTGGGTTCGGTGCGTTGGCCGCGAAGGCGGGGTCGGCGGCGAAGTCCGCGCTCGTGTCGAAGTTGTCGGGGTTGTGGGAGTCGTTCAAGGACGCGTTCAGTGTGTCCGGTGTCGGCGGGTTCCCACCCGGTGGCGGAATCGGCATGGGGTACCAGGCGCAGATCGACTGGGTGCGCAAGTTCCTGCCCGGTGTTGCGATCACGTCGGCCTACCGGCCCGGTTCTATCACCGCGACCGGGAACCAGTCGTACCATAGCGCCGGCCGGGCAGTCGACTTGGCGCCCAGCATGGACACCTTCAACAAGATCAAACAGTCGTACGGGTCGAGCATCCGAGAACTGATCTACTCCCCGGCAGGGAACGCCCAGGTCAAGAACGGGCAACCCCACTACTACACGGGCGTCACCCGAGACATGCACTTCAACCATGTGCACTGGGCGATGAAGGACGGGGGCGTGGTTCCTGGGTTCGCGCCGATCCGTTACGACGAAGGCGGCTGGCTGCCAACTGGCCTGTCGACGGTCGTGAACAAGACGGGAGCCCCGGAACCGGTCCTGTCCGGCGCTCAATGGGACGCCATCCGCGCCAACGGTTCGGGGCCGTCGATCGGGAACCTGACCATCCAGATCCCCGACGGGAAGGTCACGTTGAACGGGATGTCTCCCGCTGACCGGGTCCGGTTCGCCCGCGACGTCCACACTGAGATCAACAACCTGGTGGGGGGCCGGACATGACGGCGTGGGCGTGGCGAGAACCGTACGGGCCGTTGACCGTTGGCCGGGTAACGGTCAACTGCCCGTGGGAGATCTCCACGAAGACGTCCGCAGGTGGGGGGCGAGTGGTGACCCTGTCCGGGCAGTCCTCGTCGCAGACGTTCGCCCCGCTCACACAGCCACAGATCCGCGCCCAATCTGAGGCGTTGCTTGCTTACGCGGGGCGGACGGTCCCGGTCGTGTTCTCTGGGTTCCCGCATCTGGATGGCTGGTACACGGTTGGTTCTCCGGGCGCTGATGAGTCGACGTGGAGGGCACACACGTCTATCGAGTGGGCGTTGGACTTGGTGCAGGTCGGCCGGGACGCTGACGTGGAAATCGAATCAGGTCTCGTCGGCGGGAACCGGGTCCACGTGTCGGCGGCGACCGCGGAACTGTGGCATGCGCCAGCGGTGGGGGCGTCCGCGTACATGGTGGGGTCATCGGTGCCGGGGTTCGTGGACCGGGTGTCCGCGACAGGAACGGTCCGCGTGTACCGGGCGTTGCCGGCGGCGTCGAATCCTCGGTGGGGGTCGCCGGCTGTAGCAGCGTTGGGGGGTGCGGCGCAGGTCAGCGTCGACGGGGACGTGTTGACTGGTGCCACGTCCGCTGACACGCCCGCTGATTGGGTGGTCGACAACGGCTTGGTCCGGGTCCAGCCGAGGACGTCTGCGGGGACGTTCCGGGTGACGTCGTACTTGGTGTCTGGGTGGGGGACCCCGAAGGTTTTCGATGTGAAGCGGAACGGGGTGTCCCTGGGCGCGGCGTCGCATGTGACGGTCGTCCGGAACGACCCGTGTGAGGTGGTGGTCCGGTTGACGTGGGACCACGCACCGTCGAGGTCGACTGTGGATGTCGCGGTCAAGCGTGGTGCTCGGCACGTGTCGCTGACGTTGCAGCAGGCGAACGTGGCTGGCCCGTGGCGCATCGACGACAACGGCGGCGGCGGCGTCGTCTCAGACCAGTTAGCCGCGTCCGGGTACATCGAACGGCAACCCTCTGACGTGGACGGCAACTTCTGGGTAATCGGAACCACTGTTGCTGCCGCCGCTGCTGGGACGTTCGGGTTACAGGGGTCGGCCCCGTCTTCCGTGATGCCTTGCTATGTGGGCGTGGTCCGGTCGGGGCAGTTCGCGCAGCCCGGTGACACTGCGGCGCAAGTGAACGCCCAGTACTTGGGGACACCGGGAGAGACGGAGAGGGTGATCTCCCGGTGATCAGTCAGGTGCTCCGGAAGTGTGGGCAGTGGTCGGTCACGTTACGGCCGGACGCTCCTGCCGGGCTGGTCGGGGGGTTGTCGCTGTTCGGGCATGTCGTGGTGGTCCCGGCCCGGATGAACCCGGTCGAGCGGGGCGAGGAAATGGTGTCCGCGGCCCGGTACGTGGGGGTCTTGCACTCGAAGCAGACCAGCGGCGGGCAGGTCACTCTGGCCGGGCTCGGGTTGGAGGCGTGGCTCGGCGACGACCAGGGCAAGGGCGAGGTCATCGAGCATCCCGCTGGGGCACTGTCCGGGGTGACGTTCGCGGCGGCGATCCGGGCTGTCCTACCCGCGTCCGGGGCGGTCGTTGAGGGCACCATCTACCCGGGCGTGCCGGGCACGTACAACGGGAACCACGCTTACCAGACCCCACGGACCGCGGTCGACTACGTGTGCGACACGATGGGCGGGGAGTGGCGGGTCAACCGGGACTGCACCCTTGACGCCGGGCCCGCTGCATCGTTGTTCAACGTGGCGTCACCGTCGTGTGTGATCGTCCGGAAGGACCCTGGGTATGACGTCGGGTTGAAGGCGTTGCCGGGGGCAGTGGATTCCACGGTCGACGCGAAGGAGTACACGACCCGGGTGGTCCTGGTGGCGGCTGCTCTGGCTGGGGGGACAGCGGACGCGGCGACGGTCCCGTACAAGGATTTCCACGGCAACCCTGTCGTGATCACTCGGGTAATCGACGAGCAGGACGACACGTTGATCGCGAACGCTCCGGCGCGGGCTGCGGCAGCGTTGGCGGCCACGAATGTTCTGCGGACCACGACCCGGTTGACGGCTGACGAGTTCGACATCGCGGGGGACTTCGCGCCCGGTGACGCGGTGTGGGTGTACGACCCTGCGGGTGGCGTATTCGACACCGCGAACGAGGTCGTGTTCCGGGGGCAGACGATTCACCCGGTGAAGGTGCGGGTCACGGGGATGACGTGGCCGGTCGTGGACGGGTACACGGTCGCTTACCGGTCCGGGGACGGGGTGTGGACTGATCTGACGCCGTGGGTGGCGTGGGAGCCCCCTGGGGGCGGCGAGGTCGAGGTGTCGGACACAACGACATCCCCGTTGTTGTCGGGGTTCGCGTCGATCGGCACTCAGGTCGCCGGCGGCGGCGGTGGCATGGGGGATACGGCTGTCCCCGGGGTGCCCGTGTTCGGGGCGTTCACCACGACGTCTTACCAACCGGACGACGGGTTGTCGCGGGCGTCAGTGAAGGCAGCGTGGGCGCAGCCGACGAACACGGACGGCAGCACCATCGTCGACGGTGACCGGTATGAGGTCCGGTACCGGCCGACGGGTACCGTCGACTGGCAGGTGATGGTCGTCCCGTTTGACCAGACGTCGGCTACGGTCACGAATCTGCCGCCGTCGACGGGGTTCGACTGGCAGATCCGGGCCGTCGACTATGCGACGCCCACGAACTATGGGGCATGGTCGACGACCACGACGTTCGCGACTGCTGATGACACGACCGCTCCGGGGACTCCTGCGGCGCCGTCTGTGGCCGCGTCCCTGATAGCGGTCCAGGTCACCCACACGTTGGGTCTCGCGGCGGGCGGGACGTTCAACCTGCCGTTGGACATGGACCACCTCGAAATCCACCTCGGGTCGTCCAGCGGGTTCACGCCGGACGCTTCGTCGCTGGCGGGGAAGCTCCAGGCGACGGGGGCCATGGTGTCGGGTGGTGTCGCCGCGGTCGGCACCTTCCCGACCGCGGCGACAGCCGCCGTGCACGTCAAGGTCATCGCGGTCGACCGGACGGGAAACCGATCCCCAGCGTCGTCGGCCGCGTCCGCAACCGCGCTGCTGGTCGACACCGCACACATCTCCGACCTGACCGCCAGCAAGATCACGGCAGGGACGATGTCCGCTACCTACGTCCTAGCTGGCCTATTCAGGACCGCTGCATCCGGGAACCGTGTCGAGGTCGGCACCAGCGGTATCGAAACCGGGGTCAGGCTCTATAACCCATCCGGGGTCAAGACTGTCGATTTGGACGCAGCCACCGGGAACGCCTCGATCGCCGGGACCTTCCGTACGGGCCTGACCGGCCAGCGGATCGAGATCGACGCCACGGGCAACGGGACGATTTACTTCTACCCGCCGTCGGGCTCGGACTATGCCTTCATCAACGCGCCGTCGCAGAATTCATGTGGCGTCAACGCGGGGTTCGGGGGTGGGACCACGCGGGCCCGCATGTACGTCACCCCGACGGTCGGCGAGTTGACGTACATCAACGCGGCTCAAGCCCAGGCCGGGGGACGGGTATCAGTCAACTCGGGTGGCGCAGCCCTCAGCGGGTCCCTGAGCGGTGCATCCGTCACCACGGCAGCCACGTCGGCCAGTATCGATGCCCCAGCGGGTGGGCAGGTATTCGCCGGGGTCGCCTCTGGCCCTTACCTGTGGGCCCGGGCCGGGGACATGGACATTCAAGGCAACACCAGGCTGTGGCTCCTCGGCGACACCGTTGAACTGGGCAGTGGCGGCGCCAGCGAGCGCGTGAAGTCGTTGACGATCTACAACAACACGTCCACGTTCAGCGCCAATGTCGGCATCGCCACTACACCGGTCGGGACGCTGTGGCGGCTGACGAGTTCGGCCCGGTACAAGACCGCGATCACGCCAGCCGACCTGCCGCTGGACGGCCTCCGTGCGCTGGCCCCCGTCACCTACTTCGACCGGTCTCAGGCCGAAGAGGCGGGCGGCACCGAGGGACTCAGCCAGCAGCTCGGCCTGATCGCCGAGCAGGTCCACGCGATCCCCAGCGTCGGCCCGCTGCTGGTCGAGTACAACGACGACGGCGACCCCGAGTCGATCAACTATGACCGGGTGGCGGTTGCGCTGCTTCCCTGGCTGCGTGACCTCGAGCAGCGGGTCAGGGCCATCGAGGGTGGCAAGCCCCTGCCGGCACTCCGCCCGGTGCCCCGCCGGATCCTCGACCTGTCCAGGGCGCCCCGCCTCAGGGTGTCCACCACTCCGCCCCAGCCGAACCGGGAGGACTCCCGTGAGTAACCAGACTCAGGTACCAATTCAGGCCGTCCTGGCGAAGCTGCATGAACGGGTCGCGGCGGACGCGCTGACGATCGCGGTCCTCGAGGCCAGGGTCGCGGCCCTCGAACAACAGGGGGCCGAACAGGTGAATTCCCCTGCTCAGAGCCCAACGGGGGCTCCCGACCAGGAGACACGGCAAGTATCCTGACA